>Ga0209800_10000046_pt1 | contig 315878 bp, 323 predicted proteins | sample Higcelweek8metaG_FD_187174 | JGI IMG/M metagenome (GOLD analysis project Ga0209800, IMG submission 187174) | Freshwater pond sediment microbial communities from the University of Edinburgh, under environmental carbon perturbations - High... | ecosystem: Environmental > Aquatic > Freshwater >...
GCGCATGGAAGTATCCTGGGATCATATTTCAAAATCGGATTATAACGCGGCCCCAATGTTCAAAGGGGATTTGGTTTCTACAACTGGGGATACACTAGCCATAGAATCAACAGGGGTTCAATCAAATATAACAACAGATGTTTTTTCAATGATGTTATATCATGATTTTTTTGATGGCGTACAAAAACCATTACAAGAATTTATTCCATATATTGGGTTTGGTGCGGGTTATGCGGAATCAGTAACTGTCTTGAATGTTATAGACATTTATGGGGATTTATCAGGCCAAGATTCTTTTCAGGATTTGGGAGAAACTACCGGTGGTACATCATTAAGTTTTTATACGTCTGAAACTTCAAGCGGTAATATTGCGGCTTTGGGGGCATTGGGTTTTTCATATGGACTAGATACCAATATCTTTTTGGATATGGGGGTTCGATTAATGTGGATACCAAAAGTTAAATGGGAATTAAATAATGCCGAAAATGCAGATGCTGTAACTGGGTTTAAATCCAGGGAAATATTCAGCGCTGAAAATATGCTGTATGGGGCAGTAATGTTAGGAATAAGATTCGAGTTTTAAAAAAACGCGGCATTCGCCGCGTTTTTTAATTAATACCCAATCCTAATCTGTTCCAGCGGATTTTGTCACCCCAATTCCAAGCAAATAACAATGGCGAATAATAGTTGTGTGAATACCACACAAACCATACTTTGCCCATTATATTATCGCGTGGCACCATTCCAACACCGGCACGGCTGTCTGCGGACCAATCACGATCATCGCCCATCATAAAGAAGTGTCCATCTGGAATTTTATATGCTTGTGTATTATCATACATATCTTTATCACTGCGCTCTATAATTTTATGCTTAACCCCATTTGGTAATATTTCAGTCCATTCTGTCAGCTCATCAATACCACCATTCATACAAATTTGCGAAGCCATACATTCATTGCGGCTTTTATATTCAATAGTATATTTAAATTTTGCTGGGGTATTATCAACAAACAAGCGATTACCCTTGATAGAAATGTTATCTTTATAAAATCCAACACTGCGAATTTCTTTTGGCAGATGAGCAATAATATACTTTTGAGGATTTTCGCGTTCAACCATTTTCCCATTGATATATAGACGTCCAGCAATCATCTGAATTGTATCGCCTGGGGTTCCAATCAAACGTTTTACATAATCCAAAGATTCGTTAGCAGGATTGCGGAAAACAACTATATCGCCCATTTGGGGTTCTGTTGCCATAAATCGTCCATCCCACATGTGCCAAGACCCAAAAGGAAATGAATATCGCGAATATCCATAAGACCATTTTTTAATAAAAATATGATCGCCAACTTGCAGTGTTGGAATCATACTGCCACTGGGGATATTAAATGGTTCTAATAAAAAACTGCGGAAAACAATAGCAATAAGTCCCGCCCAAAATAAAGTATTTACCCATTCTCGTGTTGTACTGGTATGTTTTTTTGCCATAACTTCCCCTTTTGTTTGTCGCCATTTTAGACCTTGAATTAAATGCGTGCAAGTTTTATTATTTGATGAATGATTTCATTAAACTCTTTAATCTTTAACGGATTGGAAGCAACGCATATTCAGGTTCAAATTCAAATGACCGCGGGGATGTCTGAACAGAATTTTTTTCTGATTGGATTACCAGACCGCGCGGTCAAGGAATCACAGATGCGTGTAAAAAACGCATTAGCATCACTTAATATTTCTTTGCCCAATAAAAAATTGACGATAAACCTTGCCCCCAGCGATATTGAAAAATCGGGCTCTCATTTTGATTTACCGATTTTATGTGGAATTCTTTGTGCTATGGATATTTTACCTGAAGCCGAATTATCAAAATATATAATAATGGGCGAGGTCGGTCTGAACGGATCAATTCAAAAAACAAATGGGATTTTGCCGGCCAGTGTTTGGGCAAATAAAAATGGAATGGGAATAATTTGCCCCATGGGAAATGGGGGTGAAGCAAGATGGGCAGGACATACAAATATTTTAGCCCCTACACATATTTTGGATTTAATAAACCATTTCCGGGGGACACAAATTTTGCCAGTCCCAGATATAATTATACCAAAGCATAATATCTCAGCTGTTGGCGATTTATCAGAGATTCATGGACAAATAGCAGCGAAACGGGCACTTGAAATCGCCGCTGCGGGCGGACATGCAATGTTAATGGTTGGACCGCCGGGGTCCGGGAAAACTATGCTGGCATCACGTTTATCGGGGATTTTGCCGGAAATGACACCGAATGAAATTTTAGAGACATCTATGATTTATTCGGTTGCTGGACAATTGAACGCGCAAAGTTTAATATCGTCGCGTCCATTTCGTGCAGTTCATCATACAGCTTCTGCAGTTGCATTGGCGGGCGGTGGCACAGATGCCAAACCTGGTGAAATTTCATTGGCGCACGCTGGTGTTTTATTTTTGGATGAATTACCAGAATTCCAAAGGGCAACATTAGAAATTTTGCGTCAGCCAATGGAAACGGGAAAAATAATGATTTCACGGGCAAAGAAAACAACAACTTATCCGGCGCGTTTTCAATTAATTGCGGCGATGAATCCATGTCCTTGTGGGTATTTGGGAAATCATTTAATGGAATGTTCGCGTGCTCCACGTTGCGCCGAAGCATATCAAAATAAAATCAGCGGACCATTACTGGATCGCATAGATTTACATGTTGATGTTGATGCGGTAAATCCATGGGAAATGAAAAACGATGGGGAAAAAACCGAAACCAGTGCGATTGTTCGTGCACGTGTTGCTTTGTCACGCGAAAAACAAATTGCGCGCCAGGGCAAGATGAATGCACATTTGGATGGCAAAGAATTGGATGATGTCGTTGCGCTGAATGATGAACTTACAGAATTTCTAAATAATGCGGCGGAAAAAATGGGGATGTCTGCGCGTGGATATCAGCGAATTAAACGTATTGCGCGAACAATCGCGGATTTACGTGGCAGCGATAGAGTGGAATTAGTTGATTTAACCGAAGCAATTTCGTATCGTCCAATTAAGCGTGGAAAATATGGGGCATAAAATGAAAAAATTAAAATATAAATTTAACAATGAAAAATTGTTTGAATTGGCAATGACTCAAAGTGGTGCAGATTCTGTAAATAATAATGAGCGGTTAGAGTTTATAGGCGATCGGGTTTTGGGTCTGTCGGTTGCAGTTTTGCTTTATAATATGTTTCCAAACGAATCCGAAGGAGATTTGGCACGCAGACATGCTGTGTTGGTTTCCACAGATACACTGGCAGATGTTGCAAAAGAATTCGGTTTAGATAAGAAAATACGACATGGACATATGACCGCGGGCAAAATGAATCATATTGCTGCAAATGCTATGGAATCTGTTTTGGGTGCGATTTTTATTGATGGTGGGTTCGAAGCGGCGCGAATACAAATAGAAGAAATATGGCAGCCATTGGCCGCAAAAGATGTTGTTCCACCAAAAGATGCAAAGACGGCCCTGCAAGAATTTGTGCAGAAAAATGGCGCGGGCGCATTACCAGAATATGATTTCATAGATGAAAACGGTAAATCACACAGCCCATTATTTAATGTTGTTGTATCGGCGTTGGGAAAAAGTGCAGCGGGCCAAGGTGCATCAAAAAAAGAAGCATCGTCAAATGCAGCTGAAAAATTATTGGAACTTTTATCTTGAAATAAGACTGCTTGGGCAAATTGTTTGCCCATTAAGTTTTACCGAGTAATGTAAATGTGGGCCGGTCGAAGGTCCAGTATTTCCAGTTCTTGCAAATATACATCCAGCGCTTATCTTTTGTCCTACTTGTACCATAGATATATCAGAAAGATGGCAGTATCCAGTTGTATAACCTTCTGCATGTTGAAGAAAAATACCATTACCACAAGTTGGATTATTGGGAAGAATTCTTAAAACTGTACCATCAGCTGGTGCAAATACTGGTGTTCCGACCCCTACTGAAAAATCTAAAGCAATATGGGAATGAGGTTTGTCGTATAACTCTGGTATATATCTTGTTAATGCACACGGGGAAGAAATTCCTGGAAATCCCATCAAAGGTTCGCTTCTTGGTATAGTTTGATTTGCCGGTATCATGGGATTTGATGGAATACAAGCATGTTCATACAGAGAAGCGGTTTTCTCGGTTTTTGGTGCGCAAGCTTCGGGATTTTGTGCACAATAAATAGCCAGTTTTTGTTCGACGATTTGTGTTTCGTGTTCCAGTCTTTTTTGTTCAGTGGCAACGCTCATTCCAGGATAGGCACATCCAGATATACAATTACCATTGTCATCCCATACGGTTTCATACGGGGCATATCCCGCAGTCATCGAATCCACGCGTTCGGTAAATGTTGTGTCAAATTTTGATTCTGGGAAACTGGTGGCGGACAGCTTCATAACGCCTGATGATTGTGGCGCACCGCCTGGGAAATCAACAGCATAGACAGAAGATGATATCAGTATAAAAAAAGATAAAACATGAAATCTCATAAATAAATTATAGCATAAAAATAAAAAATTTAGAACTGAATAGCAAATTTTATATCTTCAATTGCCAGTGGCATATTTCGCATTCCTTGACCCACTGGGTAATAAACGGGATATACTTTAAAATCTTTACCGTTTATATTTTTTATAACATATTTTTTTCGATTTTCGGATACTTTAACGGGGTTTTCCAAAAATATAGAACTTACTTGATTTCCAAAACAAATAATCTTTTTGGGGTTTATTTCTGAAATTTCCTGATTCAATAATTCAAGATATTCTTTGAATACACTGTCATGTATGTGCGAAGCATCATCTTGGGTGCATTTTCCCAGATTTGTTACAAATACCCCATTTTTTGAAATTTCTTTATAAACCAAATTTGAAAAATCATAATCCCAATCGCTGGGTTTCATAGATGCGATTTTATCGGCAGTTTTTTGACTGATGATGCCTATTTTTCTAAACAGCGACCAAGTGTTTTTTGTCCCCAGCCATGGCGCTTTTAAACCCTGCCACTCTTTATTGCTGGCTATATTTTTACCAGTTGGATTCATAAAAATAAAACATACATTGGGATTGTTAATACAACCACAACCATAAACGCTGTCTAGTCTAGGAGATCCGTGTTTTTTCTGTAATTTATCAAATTTTGGGTGTAAATGGTGCAATTGCATTGTTTCAGATTTTGGTTAGCTTGAACAAGCAAGATTTAAATGGTGCCGGATGTCGGATTCGAACCAACGACCCTCTGATTACAAATCAGATGCTCTACCAGCTGAGCTAATCCGGCGCAGCCCTCACTTTAACCTTTTTGTTTTTGAATTTCAAGTCCATTTTATAAAATATATGTTGTGTTTATATAAATATCGGTTAAAAATAGAAACCATGATAAAAATACCAGAACTTTTGGCGCCAGCAGGGACATTGGATGGATTAAAGACCGCGCTTTTATATGGCGCAGATGCCGTTTATGCTGGGATACCTGGATTTTCTATGCGGGCGCGTGCAAAAATCACCACCGAAGAAATGAAGCAAGGAATTGAATTTGCTCATACCCACGGTAAAAAAGTATATTTGGCATTCAATTTATTTGCCCATGATAATGATTATAATTTATTACCACGGGTCAAAGAAACCATAGAATATTTAAAACCAGATGCTTTGATAATATCTGATCCTGGGGTTTTATTGTGGGTGCGTGAAAACTTTCCAGATATGATAATTCATATTTCAACTCAGGCGAATATCTGTTCGGCCAACACGGTTAAATTTTGGCAAAATGTGGGTGCAAAATTATGTGTTCTTGCGCGCGAAGTATCACACAACGAATTCAAACAAATTCGTAAAAAATGTCCGGATATGGGACTTGAAATATTCGTTCATGGCGCAATGTGTATGAGCTATTCTGGGCGTTGTTTATTATCAAACTTTATTACGGGTCGCCCTGCAAATCGCGGTGCGTGCGCGCAACTTTGTCGTTGGAAATACGATGTTGTGCTGCGTGAAAAAGAAAGCGGTTTGGAAATGGGACTGGAAGAAGATGACCGCGGCGCATATATTATGAATTCCAAAGATTTATGTTTGATGCCGCACCTGCGCGAAATTTTGGAAAGCGGCGCGAATTCATTGAAGATAGAGGGTCGTAACCGCAGCGAATATTATGTGGGCAGCGTTGTTCGCGCATACCGAAATGCCATTGATTCGTATTTTGATGATCCGGCGAACTTTGACCCCACACCGTTTATGGATGATTTAAATGTTTTGGAAACACGGGGTTATACAGATGCTTTCTTTTATGGGAAATTGACAGCGGATGCGCACAATTTTGAAACTACGCGTTCAAACTCGGATTACCAAGCCATTGGAGTAATAACCGATACAACGGCAGATAATATAATTATGGAATTGCGTAATGAAATAACCATGGGCGACGAAATTAAATTCATATTGCCAAAGATAACGGAAAAGATATCAGTGGTTTTGAAAAAAATAATAAATGCTAAAAACGATGAAGAATTGCCAAAGATGTCTGCGGGTCAAAACAACAGCATTAAAATACCAAAATCTTGGATTGATAAAAACTATTTGGATAAATTAAAGCCATTGATTTTGGCATATAAAAAGAAAATATAGGCATATTTTCATATTTTACATTTTTCTTGCTTTGTGGTCTTTTATGGTGCACAATCAACTTGATGTGGCTTCGCCACGTCAGAACAAGCATAACGAAAGGTTAAATTATGCGTCAAGGAAAAGTAAAATGGTATAACGGTAAAAAGTGCTTTGGTTTTATTACACCAGACACTGCCAATGAAGCCGGTAACAAAGAAGATGTATTCGTTCATTCGTCCGCATTAAAAGCAGCAGATATTCGGTTTTTGAATGAAAACGATATTGTAGAATTTGACGAAGAAGTCAGAAATGGAAAATTATCAGTTACAACATTGAAACTGATACAACGTGACGAAGAATCGGCAAAAAAATTCCAAGAACGTCGGTCCTCATTCCGCGGTGGTGATCGTGGTGGAAATCGTGGCCCCCGCGAAGGTGGCTTTGGTGGAAACCGTGGCCCACGTCGTGATGATGGCGACAAAAAACCAGGATGGAAATTCTGGGGTGGTTCAAAATAAAAAATCCGGCGTTTGCCGGATTTTTTGTTTTAAAAAAATTATTAAATAAAAACCCCGCCATTTGGCGGGATTTTTATAAATGATGATTTTATTTGTGCATCATTGGTTTGCCTGGCATTTCTGGTTTTGGACCCATTTCTGAATTTGCACGCATTTCAGCACGATGTGCGTCCATTTCTTCCACAGTAATGCAGCCATTGCCATCTTTGTCCGCAGTGGCGATTTTTTCAGCCATCATTGGATTGTTAATCTTGGCAGTGTCCAAGCATCCATCTACAAACATATCTTGAGGCATTGCGCGCATACCTTTATGGAATCCGTGGAATCCATGTTTAGCACACATATAATGACAGGTTGCGAAGCCTGCTGCGAATACCAGTCCCAGAATAATTAACTTTTTTAAAAAGCCACAACGGCATCCACATCCACATCCCCCGCTGATATTGCATGCTGGGGCAGCTGCCACAGGAGCAGTTTTCGCCACAGGGGCGCTACGTTTGATTGTTTTTTTAATTGCCATTTTTCTTCCTTTTGGTTTACTTGTTAAGTATAGGACAAAATAAAACCCCGCGCAAGCGGGATTTTATCTGATAGTAAATACCACTAACTATTAATTCAAAGCTTCTTTCAAAGATTTACCAGCTTTGAATTTAGGCTGTGTAGATGCTGGGATTTTAATAGCAGCACCAGTTTGTGGGTTACGGCCAGTTGTTGCTTTGCGTTTTGCGGTTGTAAATGTACCGAATCCGACCAAGCGAACTTCGCCTTTCTTTTTCAAAACTTTAGTTACTGTGTTGATGAATGCATCCAAAAATTCACCGGTCATAGCTTTTGTAGCGCCAGTTTCATTTGCGATTGCTTCAATCAATTCCATTTTATTCATAAGGTTCTCCTTTATTAGAGTTTGGTTTAAGGCAGATATTTCCTTCCTGCTTGTCCGAATCGTAGGAAATCCGCCCGTTCAGGTCAAGGGCTTTTTTTAACGTGCCGTATGAACGGCATCAATGTGCACCGGACGACTGGCCAAATTGTTGGATTCGCACAATACAAATTCGCCGTTAGCACCATCCAAGGTAACACGACGATAATGGTTTGGGGTATGCATTAAAATAATAATAATTAGTGTAAGCCAAAATAGAAGTTTTCCCAGAAATATAATGCTTTGCCAGCTTTTTTCTTCAAATTTATCTTTTAATAAATTCTGATACATCGACCACCCAATCATAGCAAGCCAAAGTATAAATATAAAAAAGAAAATAACATTTAATGAATTACGAAGATAAGAAAGTTGATGTGCAACTTCATCAAATACGGGATGTGTTGCCGGACAAACAAAAAGGGCATGTCCTGCAACCGAATCGGGCAAAATCTGAATCGGTGCGATCGGGAAAATATGCAATCCGAAAGAAGATGCGACGATAATCGCAATAATGGCAAGTACAGAAAATATAAATCTTGGATTCATAATTGATATTATATCAAAATAAGCGACCGCTTGCAATTAATTGCATCATATTCTATAATTTCGCGCACAATGGGGATTTATAATGAACTATAACGAAATTCGTAAATTATTTCTGAATTATATGGAAAAAAATGGGCACAAGATCGTTCCTTCGGCATCTTTGATACCAGACGATCCGACTTTGCTTTTTACTGTTGCAGGTATGGTCCCGTTCAAAGAAGTGTTCTTGGGACGCCAACCCGCGCCGGCAAAAAGGGTGGCAGACTCTCAAAAGTGTCTGCGTGCAGGTGGCAAGCATAATGATTTAGAAGATGTCGGTTATGATGGATGGCATCATACGTTTTTTGAAATGCTGGGGAATTGGTCTTTTGGGGATTACTTCAAAGATGGCGCCATAGAAATGTCTTGGGAACTTTTGACCAAGGATTTGGGCATAGATCCATCACGATTAGTTGTAACAACACATATTACAGATGATGAAGCAACCAAAATATGGAAAAAAATTACTGGCAAAGATGCAATAAGACTTGATAAGCCCAATTGGTGGTCGGCTGGGGATACGGGTCCATGTGGGCCATGTACCGAAATTTTCTATGATTATGGGGCAAATGTGCCAGGGGGGTTGCCGGGAAGTGCGGACGAAGATGGCGGTCGCTATGTTGAAATCTGGAATAACGTATTTATGCAGTTTGACAGGGGGGCAGATGGTGCCCTAACAGATTTGCCAAATAAAAACGTAGATACTGGTGCAGGATTGGAACGTTGGGCCGCTATGTTACAGGGGGTTCGTGATAATTATGATACAGATTTATTTGTCGCATTAAAACAGGCGACCACAGATTTAACCGGCGTCAAAGAAACGTTAGAGAACAAACCCTCGTTCAAAATTATTACAGATCATTTGCGTGCGGTTGGATTCGCCATTGCTGATGGTGTTATCCCCAGCAATACAGAACGTGGATATGTAATACGCAGAATCTTAAGACGTGCGATGCGCCATGGTCAGGTTTTGGGGAATAATGGGGCATTACTGTCAAAACTTTATCCTGCGCTGGTTCAACAAATGGGAGATTCATATCCAGAACTGGCACGTGAACAAGAAAGAGTAATTACAATCATAGAAAAAGAAGAAAATGCCTTTGCGGATATGTTGCAAAATGGATTAAAGTTGTTGGAAAAAGAACTGCCGAACATACATAATAATATATTGCCTGGGGATGTAGCGTTTAAACTATATGACACTTATGGGTTCCCATTGGATTTAACCCAAAATATTCTGAAAGAGCAGGGGATATCGGTTGATGTCCCAGGATTTGATAAATCGATGACAGAACAAAAAGAACGTTCCAGAAATTCCCAAGTGTTCAAAGGGGGATTGGCAGATCACAGCGAACAAACTACTAAATTGCATACTGCGGCGCATTTATTACAGGGCGCATTAAGACGGGTCTTGGGCGATGATGTCTATCAAAAGGGCAGCAATATAACCGCGGAAAGATTAAGATTTGATTTTTCTTTTGACAGAAAAATGACCGAAGAAGAAATCCGTGAAACCGAAAAAATTGTGAATCAGGCGATTGCCGATGCGATTCCTGTCGTATGCTCTGAAATGTCGGTCAGTGATGCTAAATCTTCTGGTGCGCTGGGTGTATTTGACAGCAAATATGGTGATAAAGTGAAAGTTTATACCATAGACGGGTATTCCAAAGAAATTTGTGGCGGGCCACATGCGGAAAATACCGCCGATTTGGGCAGTTTCAAGATTCAAAAAGAAGAATCATCAGCCGCCGGTATTCGCAGGATCAAAGCTGTAATCGGATAATTTTTAGTTTTTTGGAAAAATTAGCTTCCTTGACATTGATGCTCCTAGATGATAAAATTTGGCTGAACCGCCAGAGGGCGAAGATTCACTACAAATAAATTCCCCCACTAATTTATTTATTCGCAATGAATTTCTCCCACCCTCGGGCAAATGTTTAATTTAAAATAGAGAAAAATATAAATGGTAAAACTTAAAAATGAAAAAAATGCGCAAGACAGGATTGAAAATTTATCGTTCTTGCAAAATGGTGATGATTATATTGATGATGAAAAAGATATTGCAATTGCCGCAACAAAAAACGTAATAACAAAAAACGCAAGTAAACAGCAAAAAAATCAAAAAACTAAAAATAATACCCAATCTAAAACAGGCGCCGAGCCTGATGATGTTATATCATTCTTTGCAATGGGTGGGCTGGAGCATGTTGGTCAAAATATGTATGTTTACAAGTACAAAGGTAAATTTCTGATTGTTGATTGCGGAATGGGATTTTTGGATCAAGACGTTGGTGGTGATGATACTAAATATTGCGATACAGCTTATCTTGAAAAAAGAAAGAAAGATGTTGTTGGAATTATTTTAACCCATGGACACGAAGACCATGTCGGTGCAATGAAATATGTTTGGGCAAAATTTAATTGTCCAATTTATTGCACAAGATTTGTTGGTAAATTTTTAACCAGAACATTTAATGGAATGGGGATAGATTTCAAGCCTTCGGATATTAATGTTTTTGATCATAATGGGGCCAGTTTTAATGTTGGTCCATTTGCTATAGAAACATTCCATGTAAGCCATTCTATTCCAGAGGCTCAAATGATCGTCATCAAAACCCCCGCCGGTAAAATTTTACATACTGGTGACTGGACATTTAATGATGCGATTCCAATTGAAAATCCAACCGATTATGCGCGTTTGCGTGAAATAGGCAGCGATCCAGATTTGCTGGCGTGCGTATGTGATTCTACTGAAATCAAACGTCAAACGCCCCAAGTCACAGAAACTGAAGTCGGCGTAACATTGGAAGGCATTATGAAAAAAGCCCCAGGCCGAGTATTTGTATGTGGTTATTCCCGCAGTATTGCACGTATCAAAGAATTTGCAGAAGCCGCAAAAGAAGCAGGTCGTATTCCATGCATAAAAGAACGCAGTAATCCACGTCCTGTTCCTTATGTTGGATTGCCGGAATTTCGTGAAATTGCCATAGAATGTGATTATTTGGGCAAAGATGAAGTTCAGTTATTCAAAGATATCAGTGATTTGCCAGCGGGGAAACAAGCAATTTATATGACCGGATCCCAGGGTGAAAAATACGCAATGTTAACCCGTCTGTGTCGCGGCCATGTTAAAGAGCTAAAATTAATGCCGACAGATACGATTATATTCAGTGCGATTATTATTCCAGGCCGCGAAGCCGAAGTATCATTCTTGTATAACAAATTGGCAAAACTGGGTATTCATACACATACTATTTTCGATACTGAAAAAGTGCACGCGAATGGTCACGCTGGACGTCCAGAATACGAACGTTTTTATGATTTAGTTCACCCCCAAGTAATTGTTCCAATGCATGGCGAGTATGTAACAGAAATGTTAAATGCAAAAATGGCAATGGAACGTGGCGGTGCGAAACAAATGATGTTGGTGCATAATGGTGATATCGTAAGATTGAAAAAAGGCGAAGAACCATATGTTGCGGAAAGTTTCAAGGTTGGATTTATCGTGATGGAGGGTGAAACCGAAAGAAACGGCGACGATCCAGTATTAAAAAATCGCAAAAAGCTTTCAACCGAAGGTGCGGTGTTTGTAACATTGTCCATTGATAAACGTGGTTATCAAAAAGATATGCCCGAAGTTTCTTCGGCTGGTCTGTTTGAATCTGACAGTACCGGATATGCGAAACGTCAAATCCAAATTGAAATTACAAATATGTTAAAAGACATGGGTAAAGGCGAACGGAAAAGTCCTGAAAACCTTCGTACGGCGGTTCAAAATGCCGTTAAAAAGGTTATTCGTCCAATAATGGGTGACAGAAAATCTCCGTCGGTGCATGTTCATTTTGTTTATAAGTAAAAAAATCCGCGGTTTCGCGGATTTTTTCTTGCATTTTATAATAAATACCTGTAGAATCACCGGGCTGGCGCGCCAGAACTGATTAAACGATGATGTCTTTTTGGTCTCATTCGTGATAAGGATTCTGCAATAATGTCGGCACCGAAAAACCAAATAAAAGGATAAAAAATGGCACGTGACGGCGCAAAGCGCAGCACAAGAAAACTGAAAATATCTCGCCGTTTGGGCGTGAATTTGTGGGGGCAGGCTAAATCCCCTTTTAATAAAAGAAAATATAAACCTGGACAACATGGTCCAACCAGCCGTGGTGGAAATACATCAGATTATGCGAAACAGCATAAAGCAAAACAGATGTTAAAGGGCTACTATGGAAATATCGGCGAAAAGAAATTCCATAAATATTACGAAGAAGCATCAAACATGCGTGGCGATACACCACAAAATATGATTGGTTTATTGGAAAGACGTTTGGATGCAGTTGTATATCGTGCTAAATTCGCACCGACAGTGTTCAGTGCGCGTCAATTAGTCAGCCACGGACATATATTGGTTAATGGCAAACGCGTAAAAATTTCCAGCTATCAGGTAAGACCAGGTGATGAAATCACAGTCAGCGAAAAAGCCAAACAAATGCCATTGGTGGTACTGGCTTTGGAATCGCCAGAACGTCCATTTGCAGAATATGTAAAGGTAGACAGCTCAAATTTCAAGGCAACATTGGTCAGAATCCCAGAATTTACCGAGGTTCCATATCCAGTGCAAATGCAACCAGAATTGGTCGTCGAATTCTATTCCAGATAATATGGAATTTATTCAAACAAAAAATCCCGCATCAGCGGGATTTTTTATTATTGATCAATTAATATATTGACAATTAATATTTTAGTGCTATATTATGATAATAATCAAAGGGACATAATTATGCAAAATAATCTTGAAATTGTTAAAACTTATCATGAGGGGTCAAATACCATTCTGAAAGAAATTTATATGGTTGACGATAAGGGTCAAAGACAGGGCTTATTCCGCTCGTTTTACATGAATAGAAAACTTAAAAAAGAATGCACTTATAAAAATAATAAGAAAAATGGCATTTGTAAAGAATGGGATATGAATGGTCAACTTGCAAAAGAAGCCAATTATACAGATGGTTATAAAGATGGAATTTCAAGAAAATGGTATGAAAATGGTCAGCTTAAAGAAGAATCCAGTTATAAAGATGGTTATGTAAATGGTATTTCAAGAGAATGGTATAAAAGTGGCGAACTTGAAACAGAGGCCAATTATGAAAAAAACTTTTTAAAAGGCAAATATAAAAAATGGTATAAAAATGGCCAACTTAAACAAGAAGTTGATTGTGCAAATGGCTATATTGATGGCATTTCAAGAGAATGGTATGAAAATGGCCAACTCCAAAAAGAAATCGGCTATAAAAAAGATATATTAAATGGCAGTTATAAAGAATGGTATGAAAATGGTCGCCCTGCAAAAGAAGCCAATTATATAGATGGAAAATTAAATGGTGTTTGCAAAGAATGGCATGGGGAAAGTCAAAATGAAACATTATATATAAATGGCGTAAATCAAAAAGAAATATCTTTAAAGGAAAGTTCAAAAGATACAAATGGTATAGAAGTAATTATTGAATTACCCGATATACGTAAAGAACAGGCATTTATGAAACAAATTGATCCAGAAAGACGTAAAAGAGTTCAAGAAATTTTATTAAATAGAGTAAAACAAAATACCAATTAAAAAATCCCGCATCAGCGGGATTTTTTATTGGTTTAATTTTTAACTCTTTAATTTTTTGGTCCATTCGCTATCTGGAAAATTAAGGCGCAACATTTTTGCATATCCATTCGCTTGTTCTGGTAATCCAATCGCGGTGTATGCTTCGGTCAATCTAAACATGGCTTCGGGCGTCATGGCGGTTTCTTGGGCACTTCCTATGATGAATTGCAAGCGGCTTATTGCACTGGTCCAATTTTCTTTTTGCATGTCGCGTCTGGCGGAATACATTGCCTTGCCGGCAATATAATTTTTCAAGATGATAATTTTATTTTTCGCGTTTTCTGTATAGTTTGAATTTGGAAATCTGTCTATCAGTTGTTGAAATTGATTCAACGCATACGAAGACATTCCAGGTTCACGACGAACATCAGAAACCTGACGATAATAAGTCATTCCGCGCAAATACATAACATACGGAACATCTTTGTGCCCTGGGTGAAAACGCATAAATCTGTCAGTTGTCAGCAAAGTGCCGGCAAAATCATTATCCATATACTGGCAATAAGCAGCCATAATCAATGCATCAGATGCCCATTCGCTGGCGGGAAAATTTGATTCTGTTTTAATGAATTCTTCGGATGCTTTTGTATAATTTTCATCGTTTAATTCATTATATGCGCCGCTATAAATTTCAGATACCGTTGGTTCTGGTGGCACGGCTGTTCCCCCACAAGCAGACAAAGCACAACACATAGCAAATAATAAATATGTTTTTTTCATTTCTTGATTTCCATTTTGTTATAGGAGTATAATGCCTTTTATGAAGCTTGGCAAACATATTTTCAAAGTAGGCGGATGGACAGCTATATCACGAGTTTTCGGATTCGCCCGCGACGTATTAATTGCAAATGTATTGGGCGCGGGACGTCTATCTGATATTTTTTTGGCCGCATTTAAATTACCAAATATGTTCAGGGATTTGTTGGGCGAAGGCGCATTGTCTTCGGTATTTGTTCCGATGTTTGCTGAACAAAGAAAAGTGGGACATAAAGAATCGTTAAATTTTTCAAATAACTTTTTTTCTTGGTTAATGGCTATTTTATTGGGGATTACGATTGTTGGCTTGATTGCTATGCCAATCATAGTTTTAATTTTAGCCCCAGGATTTGCCGCAGATCCAGGTAAAATGGATTTAACTGTAATTATTTCCAGATGGATGTTTTTTTATCTTATCTTTATTTGTGGTTCTGCGTTTCTGGGCAGCGTGTTGAATGCGTTTTCTGAATTTTCATTGGTTGCATTTATGCCGATTATATTTAATTTATTTTCAATTGGTGGGTTATTATTGGCCAAATATCTTAATGCAGAAAAAAGTATTTTATATATTTTATCGTCGGCGGTTGTGTTGTCTGGTGTATTTCAAATGGCTTTGTTATGGGGCCGTTTACGAGCACGAAAATTTGGGTTGCGACTAATAAAACCACGTTGGAATGGTCAGATGAGAACGGCTTTCAGAAGATTGGGCGTTGGATTATTTGGAACAGGCTTTTATCAAATAAATATAATTATTGGAACATTGATAGCCTCTTACCAGGCGGGAGCAGTTTCTTGGCTGTATTATTCAGACAGGATGGTCCAATTACCTTTTGCAATTATTGGACTTTCGGTTGGAACTGTTTTGCTTACCAGTATTTCAAATGCAATTGCAGAAAAAAATATGACCAGTGTTTATGTTCAACAGAATGCTGCATTCAGACAAAGCATGATGTTGACTCTGCCTTGTATGATTGGGCTGTTTGTTCTGGCGATGCCGATAATTCAATTTTTATTTCAACATGGCGCATGGACAAGCGAAAGCACACTGGCAGTGGCACGCGCAATGATGATACAATCATTGGTTTTGCCAGCAATGACAACCAGCCAAATTTATTCTAAAACTTTGTTTGCGGCCCAAGATGTCAGAACCCCGGTTAAAAGTTCTATGATTGGTTTGGGCGTATCCACATCTATTTATTTGGGATTATTCTCTTTTATTGGATATTTGGCAATACCGGTCGGTGCAGTTGTTGGGGGATATGTAAAAAATTGGTTTCTATTGCGTGAATGTCGCAGACGTGATTTATTCAGAATTTTACCAAAAACAAAACGCGCAATGGCTGGATTTATACTGCTTTCAGTTGGATTGGGCGCGGCATTATGGTTTATTCAAATTACAAACATTTGGATTTTAATGGGTGCAATGGCAATATTTGGAATAATTTATTTACCGATTGCGTGGATTATAAATAAAAAAAGTTGAACGCATGCTTTTTATGTGATAAGATGAGAACAAGAAATGGAAGGAGGAAGTCCATGAAATTATATTATGTGCCGTTTTTGGTTTTGCCGCTTGCGCTTACTGCATGTACAGATACCATGAACAGCAATAGCTCTAGCAACTATGGCGAAATCAGTGAAGAAAATTTAACAACTACAAATATCGAAGATACTTCTTATTTAATGGCGGCTGCACCTGAATACAACATTGGGCAACCATTTAATATAGACAATGTTCAATATAATCCAGTAGAAGATTTAACATATAATCAAACTGGTATTGCTGGAATAATCCCAAGCGATATGAATGGTAGCAAAACAAGAGATGGCGAAATTTATAATTCCGATCAATTGGTTGGCGCCAGCAAGGTTTTACCTTTGCCAACCATAGCAAAAGTCACTAATTTGGAAAATGGAAATACTGTTGTATTGCGTGTAAATAACCGTGGACCATTTGTAAATACCAGAATTATGGATGTTTCTGCTGCTGCTGCTAAAAAATTGGGCATGACCAGTCAAACCAAGGTCCAGGTTCAGGTTATGGCAGACGAAAGCACATCTGTAAAGAACGCAACAATGGGTACCGCAACAACAACAGCAACACCATTAGAAGAAGCCCCAATTGTACAACAACCTGCAATGGCTGCTAATAACGGGCCATATACTGTCCAAGTCGCAGCTTTCTATAGCGAAGATAATGCAAAAACATTATCCCAAAGAATCAGCAACATGGGTAATGTCCAGGTTATTAACGAAGGTGGAATGTTCAAAGTCCGTGTATTGGGATTGGATGAACCAGGCGCAAAAAAGACAATTGAAACTTTGCGCAGCACCGAAGGCATGGCCCCAGGTCTGTTAAAAGATGGTAAATGGGTAAATGCTAACAGCATATAAAATGTTGTTAAAATTAAAATAAAAAATCGCGCATCTGCGCGATTTTTTTGTTTAGGTTCAAATATTGCATTTTGGTTTTTGTATGGTATGCTAAGCGTTATGAAAACACATTCTGGATTTATTGCAATTATTGGTCCCACAAACGCCGGGAAAAGCACCCTGATTAATCAAATTATGGGGCGCAAGGTTTCTGCCGTTTCACACAAAGTTCAAACAACGCGATCGCGCCTGCGCGCTGTAAAAATGGTTGGAGATATCCAATTAATTTTTGTTGATACTCCTGGAGTATTTAAACCAAGTCGCCGTCTGGATCGTGCTATGGTTGGTGCCGCTATGGATGCATTGGGTGACTCGGATGCTGTGTTGCTGATGATTGACGCAAAACATGGCATTACCCAGACAACCAAAGATATCGTTGCAAAGATAAAAAATATTCCCCTGTTCGCATTTATAAATAAATCTGACGCGGTCAGAAAGGATACTTTATTACCAATGATAGCCGGCCTGTCTGAGATGGCATCGTTTCGTGAAATTTTTATCGGCAGTGCGCTGAAAAATGATGGCATTGAACCAATGTTAAAATCGTTGGCGGCGGTAATGCCAGAATCACCATATTTGTTTGAACCACGTGATCAAACAGATGTTCCCGATACTTTATGGTTGGCAGAAATCACACGTGAAAAAGTTTATAAATTTGTTCACCAAGAGTTGCCTTATCATATCCTTGTTGTAACTGAAAAAGTTGAAACCGACGACGAAGGCGTTTTGGAAATTTATCAAAAAATAGTTGTCGCAACCCAGGGACATAAAAAAATAGTCGTGGGCAAGGGCGGTGCACAATTAAAACAAATTGGAATGGCCGCACGTCACGAAATCCAAGATGAATGGGGCGTAAATGCCAGATTGCATATCTTTGTAAGCGTAGAACCAAATTGGGAAGATAAACGGGAAAATTACGAAGAACAAGGCCTTGATTTTGGCAAATGAGAGTTTCCGATTTTGATTTTGAATTACCAAATGAATTGATTGCGTCGCATCCATTGGAGCGCCGCGATGCCAGTCGCATGTTGGTTCTTGAATCAAAAATTTCAGATAAACACATTACCGATTTTATTTCTTATTTACGACCTGGGGATGTGGTTGTATTTAACAACAGCAAAGTAATTTCCGCGCGTTTTGATGCGACTGCGAATGATGGAACAAAATATGAAATTACATTACATACGAAAACAGATGATGGTTGGATGGGCTTTGCAAAAAAGTTTCAGAAATTAAAAATTGGTGAAAAATTAAAACTGGACGATGGCACCCAAATAGAAATTATTGATAAATCTGATGAAAGTGGTTTGGGGATAAAATTTTATGCAGATAATGTTTTTGATGTGTTGAATGCAGTTGGGAAAATGCCACTGCCACCGTATATGAAACGCACAGAAGAAACATCCGATCGCGAACGTTATCAAACAATTTATGCAAACCCACTGGGCAGCATGGCGGCACCAACGGCGGGATTACATTTCACGAATGAATTATTAGACGCGGTGCGCGATGCTGGTGCGGAAATAATAAATATAACATTGCATGTAGGCGCGGGAACATGGGCACCAATAAAAACCGAAGATACAGACAATCATAAAATGCACAGCGAATGGGGCGTGATTACGCGAGAACAATCGGGTATAATTAATAAAGCAAAACAAAATGGCGGACGTGTAATTGCCATCGGCACAACTTCACTTCGTTTGTTGGAAAGTGCAGCGGGCAAATCATTTTGTGGCACGACAAATATATTTATTACGCCGGGATATAAATTCCAGATAGTTGATGTTTTGCTGACGAATTTTCATCTGCCAAAATCAACTTTGTTTATGCTGGTCAGCGCATTTGCGGGATTACCCGAAATGCAGACCGCATATAAACACGCAGTTGCGGAAAAATACAGATTCTTCAGCTATGGCGATAGCTGTTTATTGTTTAGAAAGGATAATTAATGTCGTTAAAATTCAATCTTATTACAAGTGATGGTATGGCGCGGCGTGGCAGTGTTGAAACTGCGCACGGAACATTTCAAACGCCTGCATTTATGGCGGTTGGAACGGCCGCCACGGTCAAGGCGCTGACCATGGATATGGTGCGTGATACCGGAACCGAAGTTATTCTGGGAAATACTTATCATTTAATGTTGCGTCCTGGTGGGGATTTGGTTGAACAAATGGGCGGTCTGCATAAGTTTTCTGGATGGCATGGGCCAATTTTAACCGACAGCGGCGGGTTCCAAGTAATGTCTTTGTCCGGTTTGACCAAGATGTCCGAAGAAGGGGTTCAATTCACATCTCACATTGACGGCGGAATAAAACATTTTTTAACACCAGAAAAATCGGTTCAGATTCAACATCAATTGGATTCCAACATAACAATGGTTTTGGACGAGTGTTTGCATTTGCCCGCACCACGTGATGCGGTTGAAAAAAATGTAGAGATGGTGGCACGCTGGGCCAAGCGTAGCAAAGAAGCATTTATCAATCGCGATGGTTATGGAATTTTTGGCATAGTTCAGGGCGCAGATTTTCCAGACCTGCGCGAACGTTCTGCGGCACAATTAACGGATATTGGATTTGATGGATATGCAGTTGGCGGATTGGCAGTTGGCGAACCGCAATCGGTTATGTTTGATATGCTGTCAAAAACGACACCCCTGTTGCCAAATGATAAACCACGATACTTGATGGGGGTTGGAACGCCTTTGGACATTCTGGGTGCGGTAGAACGCGGAATTGATATGTTTGATTGTGTGATGCCAACTCGTGCGGGCCGCACTGCCCAGGCATTTACAGCGCACGGCACAATAAATCTGCGCAATGCAAAATTCCGTGATGATAAAACGATTTTGGGTGATACGGGATTAACATTGGCATATATTCATCACCTTACGAAAGCGAATGAAATTCTGGGTGCGATGTTGCTGACCCAGCATAATCTGAAATTTTATCAGGATTTAATGCGCGATATTCGTCTTGCAATTGAAAAAGGAAATTTTGTAGAATTTAAACAGAAGTTTATAGAAACTTATACAGGGGGATAAAATGCCAAAAAAATCAAAAGAAGTAGAAGTTATTGAAACATGTGGTGCCAAAACCGTAAAACGCGAAACATCGTGGGTAAAACGCGTATGGATGGTTTTCGCAATCATTTCAGTTTTGTGGTTATCATTTATTGCATGGGCGCCTTTTTATGTTCGCACAAATTATGCCCAACCAATAAAAAAATCAATCGTGGTTTCAATGTTCTTTGATTTGCAAAGATATATGCAAGAACAATATGCAGAATTGTTAAAGAATGTTGCGGGCAGTATAGATATTAAAAAACCAATTGGCATAGCAATTGAAAAAGTAAAACTGGCGGAAAAACCAATTGCCAAAGTTGAAAAAGCATCCGCCAAAGCAAAACAAACAACAAATAGAATTTCTAATCTTTCTGGAATCGCTGGTAGTTTTGGTGTTGATACCAGTGCGGCAAATAAATTAATTGGCAGGGCTAATAATGCAGTGGCCAAAGTTGATGATACAACCAAAATGGTAAATGACAGATTAGACAAAGTGAAAGCCGAATTGGAAAAAACAGCACAAATGGAAATTGATAAAGAAATGGATAAACAGATTAAATCATTTCTGGATAAACAAAGCGGTGGTTTGGGAACTGTATTCTTAACTGATTATGGGATCAAGCATGTAATGCCGTGGAATCCAAGCACTTGGCCGGTAACAACAAAAATATATAATGATTTGGAAAAGTCCAATGTATCTGTTATTCAAACACTGACTAATTTAGTAGACAGCTATTTTGGTTATGTAATGTGGGGAATAATGATAGCCGTATGGATTGCGGGTTTGTTTATCTGGCTTAAAATTATGAACTATGTAAAGATGATAACATCACCATTTATTGTTTGCCCCAGATGTGGACATACATTTACGGATAAAAAACGCATGGCACTGGGGATATTAAAAATATTCCAACCATGGAAATGGTTTATGTAAATAAATTATAAAAAACGCGGTATCCACCGCGTTTTATTTTACATTCTTTGTCTGCGATATTTATATAAACCCGCTATATCTCTGTAATGATCTTTGGTTAAATAATCTTTTAATAAAGATTCAAATTCTTCTATGGATAATACATTGCAAGAAGCAGTATTGATAATAGATTTTAATGTTTCTGTTTGATTGCCTTCTTCCAGACCACCGCGTACTTCTTCTATTCGTTTAACCCAATAATCTTTTAATTTATCATTTTTATCATAGCGAACGCTAAAGCTAGTTTTAATTGCGGCTTTCTTATTTTTTTCAGTAACAAATAATGGGCGCCAATTTTCGATAAAACGAGCATCAGGATCATAATGTAATAATTTCTGGATACGATTGGTTGCTGGATTTATTGCACCTGGGAAACGCGAAGTTCTGGAATTATCTTTGACATTTGGATCACTGTCCATAAATCCAAGTTTAATTAAAATATGTTCGCGCAACCAATCGTATTCTTCCAACGTTTTTGCCTCATCTGCGGCGGCTATTTTAATATGGATTGATTTGTTGCCTGAATAAACTGCTTGGCAAATTACACTGATATTTTCTTGGACTTTTTGCCATTGAGTTATCAGTGGCAAATGATCCCATTCAAACATCATATATTTTAATTTACAATTTAATCTGGTACGACCGGTCTTGGAAATTTCATTTTTCTGTGTTTTCCACAGATCGCCTGGGTGCTCTTGAATAAACTCATTTATACATTCATAAATTCCACGATCATCGTGGGCCCATCCATTTCCATTTGAATTAAATCTGTGAAATATTTCATTAGTGTGACGCGTTATATGTAAATCTTTAAAAATTGATTCTGGGGATAAATCAGTAAATAAATCATATTGAAATTTAACAGACGATGATGAGATTTTTATATCTGGTTTCTCCGTTATGATTTTACCAGTATATTCAATATTTCCAGCTTTTTGACGTGGTATAAATTCCCCATTCGGGGTTAATACTTCTGGTACACTAACAAAGACATCCAGATTTATTCCGTTATAGATAGATTCGTTTTCTTGTCGGATATCTTTTTCAATTCTAAATATTTTTTCTGCGAGTTCTTGGCTGGGTGCATCTTTGAATTTATTATGCAGGGATAATAATTCTTTTTCTTTTTGGTTTCTTACATCTAAACACCAATCTTCATCAAAGGAAAACAAATGATTCTTTTTAAAGAATTCTAATGCCCCTGGGGATTCTTTGGACTCATCACCAGTTAATTTATTTGTAATTTTTTTGCCTTTTCCATATTTAATCTCTTTGGAACTTTTTCTTGCATCGCTGCTGTGTTGGTTCACAAATACAGGGATAGACTTAATATTTATATTTGCATCATTATAACCATCACGAACCGCTGTAAAGAATTTTTTAGTCAAAGTTTCCAAAGACTTAATTTTGTTTTTTCCTGAATATTTGGGAAATTCACTATTGCTAAATTCACATAAAGCTTGGACGCTCCAAGTTAATAAGAATTCAATATGAGGGGCAAAAAAAGCACCCGGGTATTTTGGTGCACTGTTTTTCCCATGTCGCCATTTAATTTGATCTTTTTTATCGGACTGAATTTGATATCCACAAGATTTCAAAAAGCTTTCATATTTATCTATAAAATTATTAGAAAACAAAACATCAAAAATATAGTTCTGTTTGAATTCTTCAAATTTGTGATAATCAAATTTTGCACCCATGAAATTTCTTAATACAAAAGATAACTCTTTCATAGCATCGTCATAAGAATTTTTCAAACGTATTCCACGAACCCAGTTCCATACAGATTTTGTAATGTCTTCAAGATCCGATCCATTAAAAGCAAAAAAATATCCGGCAAATGCGGCGCGCATTTCTTGAATAAACCCAGATGATGGAGCTTTTTTAAATTGGACGAATAGGGGGGAAGATATATCATTTTTAAAAGAATCATTGTCTTTTAATAAACGATTACAAAGTAAAATCATGGCATAACATGACAGAAAAATATGTTTGTTGGGGAAAAGGGTGCCATTGGCAAGATGTGTTTGGATTTTAATATGTTTTTCTTCGATCCCACATTTATTTTTTAAGAAATCAATGGTTGTTCCAAAATCTTCGATCTGGCGGGTTGGTGCAATTATTTTTATAACGTCATTAAAACACCAAGCATCTGTATTCTTTGTGCGGGTTCTGGCGGCATTTAATTCGTTAAACATATTGTTAAATATACCGTCCATATTTTTGGGGTTGGCATATTCAAAAAATCGGAGTGGTAAATTTAATTTAAGATTATTAAACAGATTATAATAATCGCCAGATAATAGCAATTCACGCTGTCTTTCAAAATCAGTCGTTAAATTCATGGACCAATTATATAACAAAAGGTATATTTGTCAAGTTTATAGATTAAGTTTAACAAAAGGCTTGCAAATGGGTAAAAGTTGTGTCAAAATTGCCCCGCGTGCGAGCGTAGCTCAGTTGGCTAGAGCGCAACCTTGCCAAGGTTGAGGTCGAGGGTTCGAGCCCCTTTGCTCGCACCAATTTGTTGAGTAAAATGAGAATGAATAACAAAAAAATTATCTAAATTGCGCCACGAAATAAAAATTCGCGGGCGCTTTTGTGCCCGTTTTTAATAAAAAGGACCTAAAATGCCAGACCAGACGAACGCTTTATCGACAAATGAATTGGAAGCACGCCTGCAAAAAACCAACAATATTCGCGAACGTGATGGTGTTGTTTGGAAAGATAGATTTGAACGTACCGCAACAATTGCCGAAATTCGGGGCATGGCTGATGGAACTGTTGTTCGTGTGCCGGGGCGTGTTATTGCGCTTCGTTGGCTGGGAAAGCTCATGTTTGGTCGGATTTATGATATTAATGGAGAAATCCAATTTTCTATGTCGCGTGAAGAACTGGGCGAAGAACAATACAAATTTTTCAAATCCAATGTTGATATGGGCGACTTTGTTGGTTTAACCGGCGAATTATATCAAACCACCGCTGGGGAACTGACAATTAAAGTTTCAAAATATGAAATTCTGGCCAAAGCCTTGCGCCCATTACCAGAAAAATTCCATGGTTTGACCGATACCGAAATACGTTATCGCCAACGTTATCTGGATATTATCGCGAACGAAGATACACGTCGCACCATGTTGATGCGTTTTCGCGCAATCAGATTTATTCGTGAATTTTTGGATAAAAATGGATTCATCGAAGTGGAAACACCAATACTAAAAACGGTTTCATCTGGTGCATCGGCAAAGCCTTTTATCACCCATCACAACGCGTTGGATACGGATTTGTTTTTGCGTATTGCGCCAGAATTACCTTTAAAAGAATGTATCGCGGCTGGGTTTGACCGCGTTTATGAAATTGCCAAGAACTTTCGTAACGAAGGTATGGATGCAATGCACTTGCAAGAATTTACAATGATGGAATGGTATTGTGCATATTGGGATTACAACGATAATATTGATTTTTCATGGAAGTTTGTCCAAGCATTGATAATGGAATTACGTGGAACACTGGAAATAGAATACCAGGGTATTAAACTAGACTTTTCCAAATATGAAAAATTAGATTATACCGCAAAGATGAGCGAAATTATTGGTACAGATGTTTTGCAATTTGATGATGTGGAAAAATTAAAGACAGCAATAGTTGCACGTGGCTTGTTCCCAGCAGCAGAAATAGCAGATATGAAATCTTTGTTTGCGGTTATAGATTATGTGTTCAAGAATAAGATTCGTAAAAACATAATCCAACCAACAATAACATTTAATTATCCGAAATATACGCGACCATTGGCACGACGCAATGATGCAGATCCGCGCCGTGTAGATAATTTCCAGTTGATTGCATTTGGTGCCGAGCTTATCAATGCTTATTCAGAACTAGTTGACCCAATTGAACAAAGAAAATCATTTAACGAGCAGATGGCCAATAAGGCTAAAGGCGATGATGAATCTGTGAATTTGGACGAAGAATTTATGTTGGCGATGGAACATGGTATGCCACCAATTTCCGGACTTGGGTTTGGATTTGAACGTTGGATGGCAATGCTTGCGGATCAACCAACGCTGCGCGATGTAATTTTATTCCCGATGATGAAGTAGTTGATTATGAATAAAGAAGAAAAAGTTCTGTCGCAAACATCAGAACATGATAAAAAGAATCTTAAAGAAATACAACATGCTTTGGATTCTGGACGCATAGATGCAGCGGCCGCAGAATATTTGAATAATCTTTATAATGATGGGATGTATTGGTTTCGCGAATTGTTTTTTGTATTGGGAAAATGCTTTGGTGCCCCAAAAACCGCGATCTTTTCATATGATCCAGTAAATGATACAGAATCCGAAGATCCAGTTAAAATTATAGACATAAAACCAATGTCTACATATGTTGTCCATCATCGTTTAGATGAAGATCCAATGAAAAATCAATTTTTTGCAATTGGCGAAGGACACAAAGTAGAATTGGCAGCATCCAGTATAGTTAGTGTTTTAGTTGGTGCCCAAAAGAAAATTTCACGTACCTTGAATAAAATAACTGGGAAATATTATACTGCCTATGTTGATGAGGTTTTGGAAAAATCACGCGGGGTTTTAGGAGAAAATTGCGAAGATGAAATTTTAAAAATCAAAAATAAATTTAACGAAAGATATGTTTCTAATACATCAGAAGTTGTTCTGTCAGCCATAGGCAGGGATGTAAAAGATAAGATTGTCCCATTGGTACGTGTGTTGGATAAAATTAAACCGGCACATCAAAGGCTGGAAGATGTTTGGCGTGTGAAATGTCTTTTTGATTTAATTCCACAGGCGCGAACATTTATAGAACGTATGACAGTAATGTTCCCAAATAAAATTTTACGTGTCAGCGATAAATTTTATGATTTAAAAAATCCCAGAAACTATCGTGATGCCAGGGTTATAATTAATATAAGCCCGGATGATAAAAAAGTTATTCCATTGGAAATCATGTGTCAAATGCGTGTTTTCTTTGAGTTTGAAAAACGCACACATGATACTTATGAATATCAACGTGCTTTGTCAGATGTCAAAAAATTAGAAGGCATTGAACAAAAACAAAGGCAATTTCTAGAAGATGGAATTAGAAAATATAACAGTATGATTTGCGAATATACGGGTGATTTAATGGAACGAGTTGGTTGGAATATTCTTTATAATCGCATTAATCATCGGGGCTCTTTGTTCGAGGGATTTCCTAAGAAAACACATAATTATTATCCGGAAAAAGTTATGGATGCTATTTTTGAAAAACTGGATAACAGTGTTAAGAATGAAGTATTCAAAGTAGTGAATTCCCCCAGAAAACTGGAAATTAATGAAGAAATTGAAATTTTCAGATTTTTGGCGCGTTTTATAATAGTTTCATCAATGCCATACAGGGAAGAATTTTATAAAGTTCCTGGGAAATCTGTAACAGTAATGTTGTTTAATTTTATTATGACAGAAATTTACAGATACAATAAAAATTCATAATTTTACATATTTTCTAAACGTGCAATTCTGTCCGCGGTTTTTGGATGGGTTGCAAATGCTTCGCTGAAAAATTCTTTTGGTGCCATTGGATTTGCAATGCAAACCGCCGCCATTGATTTACGATTATCTAAAACCTCTACGCGACAATCTTCGGATATTTTTTGCAGTGCAGACGCCAAAGCCTTTGGATTTCTGGTTATAAATGCACCAGTTGCATCGGCCGCAAATTCGCGTTTGCGCGATACCGCCATACGCAATAATGGTGAAATCAAGAAATTAAATACCATAAACGCCAGCCAAACCATGAACAAGACTGCGGCCATGCTACCTTTGTTCTTGTCATCGCTGTCGCCACCACCCGTGCCAGAACTGAGCGCCATACGTAGAATAATATCAGATGCAAAAACAGTAACGCCAACGCCGGTAATCATCAGCATATCCAAACGAATATCACGATTACCAATATGTGCCATTTCGTGTGCGATTACGCCCTCTAGCTCTAATCTATCCAGCTTGTTTATAATTCCGCGCGTCAGTGCGACCGATGCATCATTTGGATTACGTCCTGTTGCAAAAGCGTTCAGAGAATCGTCTTCGATAATATAAACGTGTGGTGTTGGTAATCCTGCGGCCAATGCCACATTTTCAACTGCCCTAAAAATTTGTCGATATTCTTTTTCATCAGCATTGATTTCGCGCGCACCAGCGGACGACAACATCATAGAATCACCAAAAGCCCATGAAATCATCATCCACACCATACACGCAATAAATGTTGGAATCGCAACCATTATGGTTGTTTCTGTCGCTTTTTGTAATGGTGCAACAATCCAAACGAACAAGAATACCAGTGCGATAAAGATCAATGGAAACGCCACAACCAGTGCGGCGGTTTTCCAATTGTTTTCCCTGATATGATCATAAACAGTTTTATTTTTCATTCTTAAAAATCAACCTTGGGGGCTTTTTTTGCGGCGACTTTTTCAGATTCATCCAGTTCAAAGAATTTTTCAGATGTAAATTTGAACAGGTTTGCAATCACGCTGCTGGGGAATTGTTGAATTGATGTGTTCAAATTCATCACAACCGAATTATAAAATTGACGCGCGGCCTGAATTTTTGTTTCCGTGTCGGTCAATTCTTGTTGTAGTTCCAAAAAGTTTTCATTTGCGCGCAGCGTTGGATAGCTTTCTGCCAATGCAAAAATGCTTTTTAATGCACCTGTCAGTTGATTTTCAGCTGCGCTTTTATCTGCGACGCCGGTTGCGCTCATTGCGCTGTTGCGCGCGGCGATAACTGATTCCAGGGTTTCTTTTTCATGCTTGGCTGCGCCCTTGACCGCGCTGACCAAATTTGGAATTAAATCGTATCTGCGTTTTAATTGAGTATCAATGGTTGCCCATGCTTCACGTGATTGAACACGACGCGCGACCAGTCCATTATAAACCGCCACGACATAAAGAACCAAAATTGCTATTATTGCTATTGTTATCCACATAAGTTTCTCCTTTTTTATTTTATGTTTTTTCCACGTATTATGCGGGATTTTTCTTTATCCCATTCACGTTGTTTAATTGTTTCGCGCTTGTCTGTGCGATTTTTACCAAAGCCAACGCCCAGTAAAACCTTTAACAATCCACGTGAATTAAAGTAAAGCTTCATTGGCACGATTGTTGCGCCTTTTTCACTCAATTTGCTCGACAGACGGCGAATTTGCGATGTATGCAGCAGTAACTGGCGACCACGACGTTCATCAAATCGAATAATCTTTGCGGCGGTTGGCAATGGTTGTACCAATATATTTTTTAATATCAAATTTCCATTTTTGTCCGCCGATACAAATCCATCAGTTATATTGACCAAACCATACCGAATTGATTTTACTTCGGCACCTGTTAATGCGATCCCAGCCTCTATCGTGTCATCAATAGAGTATTCAAACCGCGCCTTGCGGTTTATGGCAACCTGTCCAGATTTTATAAGGCTTCGCATAGTTTTGGGTATAACTTTTTTGTGTTATTAATAAGTATAGTTTCTAAATCCGATAATTCAATACCTTTTATTGCGGCTAAAACTTTCGCAGTTTCTGTAATCATTGCGGGCTCGCATGGTTTGCCACGATACGGCATGGGCGCACAAAATGGGGCGTCAGTTTCAATTACGATTTTGTCAAAGGGAATTTTTGAAAATGTTTCACGCAATTCTTCGGAATTTTTAAAAGTAATAATTCCAGATGCAGAAAAATAAAACCCGCGATCCAACATTTTTTTTGCCAAATCCCAAGAACTGGTAAAGCAATGCATTACACCACCGACAGATCCGTCCAATATTTTTGCCGTGTCGATTTCGGCTTCGCGGGTATGCACAGCAATTGGTAATTTTGCGTGTCTTGCTATTTCAACCTGCGCCATAAAAAGTTCAACTTGCTGATTTTTATTTTCACTGTTGTAATGATAATCCAAACCAATTTCGCCAACCCCAACAACACGTGGGTGTGAAAGTAATTTTTCATAATCTGGTTTTTCATTTGCCCGTTCTGGATGAATTCCAATTGTGCAAAAAACATTTTTGTATTTTTCTGACAATGCAATTGCTGGCATAAAATCTTCAGGTTCTGCGCACGCACAAATCAAAGTTCCGACACCAGCATCCACCGCACGTGCAATTATTGCATCTGCGCCGTCAGTATATCTGTCGGTTAAATGGCAGTGTGTGTCTATAAGCATTTTTTTATATCATTCATAATTTTGAAAATTGCAATTTCTGGTTCCAGATAAACATTTGCAATATTTGCCAAATCTTTGGTTGCGGTTGGGTATAAGTCGGCTAATTCAAAATAAGCAATAGCATCCAGCAAAATTCCATGCAGTTCTGGTGCAGCTGCGATTTTTTTTGCAGTGCGCATCATGTCCGCAGAATTAGAAGATGAATTTCCCAATACAGAAATTAATTCCTGGTAAATTTCATCACCACCAGTTGTTTTCAGATTTGCAATTTTTCCGAATGATCCACTGGCCAGTTTTAATGTAGCAGTGCTGATATCTTCGTTTGGTAAAAATTCGGCGCATAAATCACGCATCTGTGAAATGGTCAAAGGCATTAATTTTTCAACTCGAGAACGCGAACGAATAGTTGGTAGAACATTACTGAGTTGATGAACCACCAGCAAGAATAATGTTTTTTCTGGGGGTTCTTCCAACATTTTAAGTATGGCATTTGATGCCGCAGTATTTAATTCATCAACACTATCAATTAAAATAACACGCCAACCCCCTGACATAGACGATAATTGCAGTTTTTCAATCATGGCGCGTGCAGTATAAACACTGATAACCTTGCCATCTGTTTTTGGTTTCCCGTCTTTATCTATGTTATGTTCCATATCTAAAATAAAAAAGTCGCCGATACTGCCGTAAACTTGTTTTGCGATTTTGTGTGCCAGTGTAGATTTGCCGATGCCGCGCGTTCCAGACAGCATCCAAACAGGGTGCAGTGGGTATTCGTCGCGATGCGCCCAAGCATCATTAAAAGCACGTAAAACAGATTCATGACCAACCAATTGATTGTTATCAATCGGTTCGGGAAATTTATAAGAGGACTGTTTTTTAACGGCCATTTATTATTACCGAAATGTTTTTAATTATTCGTGCGATGAATTGTATTTTTCCAACGCGTTCACGGGCAACCAGTGGTGCGTGCGCAACAACCTGGCCATTTTGTTCCGCAATGATTTCACCTATTTTGTCCCCTTGGCGCACTGGCGCAGGCAATGGTTCTTCGTATCTTACCAATACGCGCAATCCCGTTGCATTCGAACCACGGGGCAGGGTAATAGCAACAGGTTTCTCAACGGTTGCGATTACTGTTTTTTTGCGTCCGTACCAAACTGGAATTTCAATAATTTTATCCCCAGGTTTGTAAAACACTTTGTTAGTTGTTTCATTAAAGCCATAGTTCATCAAGCGTTTCATTTCCGCGGCCAATGCTTCGTGCCCCCTGGCTTTGAAACCATTGATAACACCAATCAAACGGCGACCACCAATTTTTGCACTGGCAACCATTCCATAACCACCATCATCGGTATGTCCAGTTTTCAGGCCATCTGCTCCCGGCATAATGAATAACAATTTATTATAATTTAGCGTTTTGGATTGTCCCCATTTTGCACACCATTCACTTTGATATTCTTTGAATTCAAATTGTTTAGTGGCGAACATAGGATATATATCTGGATGTTTTTCTATCAGGTATTGTGCCAGTATTGCCAGCTCTCGACTGGTCATTAAATTGTTTGGATTTGGCAAACCGGAAACATTTCCGAAACTGGATTTTGGCATACCGATTTCGCGCGCTTTATCGGTCATTTTTTGCACCATGGCATCTTCGCTGCCCGCGATTTTATCGGCCAGTGTTACACCAGCATCACCGCCAGACATAACAATCAGGCCAATAATTGCATCACGAACATAAATCTTTTGCCCCGCAGACAGACATATTTTGCTGGCTTCGTCCCAAACTGGATTTTTATAATCCGCGGCGGCGGGGACAACAATCCGTTCGTCCATTTTCAGACTTCCATCTTGGATTTCATCAAACACAACGGCCAGCGTCATCAACTTTAGCATACTGGAAGGGGGCATCAAAGTATCGGCATCTTTGGAAACAATTTCAGCCCCAGATTGCATATCAATCAGATAAGCACTGCGGGCATTCGTGGAAAAGGCGTTTGTTGTAAATGGCAAAAAACAAAAGATAATAAATAGAATTTTTTTCATGGACCTAGCATAGCAATAAAAAACTTGCTTTTTCAAGAAAAATAATCAATAATTTCTCCCGCGCGGCACCCTTGGAGGCCGTATAAAATTAAAAGGATAAAAAATGTCTATTAAATTAAAAGCAGGAATTCGTAATGTTGCAGGCAAGGGGGCCGCACGTTCAGTTCGCAAAGAAAAGAAAGTCCCAGCCGTAGTTTACGGTGATAAAAAAGATCCAGTTGCAATCGAACTGGATGCAAAATCATGGATAGAGCTTATTAAAAAACCAGGGCTCAGAACAAAATTGTTTGAAATAGAAACCCCAAAAGGTTCAGAAAATGCAATGTTGATGGATATTCAATATCATCCAGTTTCTGATGCACCTATGCATGTTGATTTCAAACGTATTGATGTTAAAAAACCAGTTAACGTGATCGTTCCATTACAGTTGATAAACGTAGAAACTTCACGTGGTTTAAAATTGGGCGGAACATTAAGCTTTGCTGTCCGTAAGGTAGCAGTAGTTGCAAAAGTTGATAATATCCCAGAAAAAATCGATGTTGATTTGCTGGAATTGGGTATTGGCGACGTTGTGCACGGAGAAGATTTGAAATTACCAGCAGGGGTTGAATTGGGATTACACCAAGAACACCTGGCGTTTGTAATTATTACTGGCAAAATGGCCGAAGAAGCTGATGCAGCGAAACCAGCAGCAGCGGCAGCCACAGCAGCCCCAGCCAAAGGCGCGGCTAAACCAGCGGCAGCATCCAAGGATGCAAAGCCAGCAGCAGCCCCAGCAAAAGAAGCGGCTAAACCAGCGGCAAAAAAGAAATAATGGTAGTAAAATAATAAAAATAAAAAACCGCGTTCGCGCGGTTTTTTTAATTAGTTATCAGGATTATCTGCTTAACTTTTCAAATTGTTTTTTAAATAAATGAAAGTCGGTTATAACTTCTTGATTATTTCTTGTAAACATTAAAACACCGCTGTTGGCCCACTTATGTGAAATAATACCATCAAGGTTATAAGGAGTATCGCTTAAAGCTTTTCTTATATCCGAAAGATTATATTTTAAATTTATATTACTAGCGGTAATGTTTAAATAGGATTCAATTTTTTCGAATTTAGTATTACTTTGCATCATATGATCAGAAGAACCAGTATGTTTATTATATGTACATAAAGTAAAGTGAGTCGTATTTTTCCTTAAAAATCTAAATATCATGTAAGACCCTAATTGTGATTTATAACATGGCGGAGATGGAGAGATTCGAACTCTCGATACCCTTGCGAGTATACTTGCTTTCCAAGCAAGCGCACTAGGCCACTATGCGACATCTCCTGGAAATTTAATTATTCTGCGGATTCTTCTGGAACAGATTTTTCTATTTCTTCAGCAATTTCTTCGTTTGATATTGGAGTTTCAACAATTGCATCTTCCAGTTCTGCATCCAATTCTTTTAACATTGGATCTTCGGACTGAGATTCTATAGATGTTTCAGATTCATCTGCAGTTGGTACAGATTTATAAGATTGAACAAATTCATGACGTAATTTATTTATATCCATTTTGCCACTGCCGATTTCACGCAATGCTAATACGGTTGGTTTGTCATTTTTTTGTGGTGAAATGATAGGTTCTGCCCCACCGTTCAAATCACGAACGCGTTGAGTGGCCAGCATACCCAGCTCGTATCTGCTGTCTACATATTTCATAGTATCACTATTAGTTGTGCGTGCCATGTGAAATCCTTTTTATTGCAATAATTTTTAGCGACGCTATAATGCCCCGAAAGTTCTGAAAATGCAAGTAAAAAATATAAAATTTGTCGCGATGGGGTGTCGGCTGAATACATTAGAGGCAGAAAAAATCGTAGATATGCTGGAAAAAGTGTTTTCTGGCCCTGCAATTGTTGTAAATACTTGCGCCGTCACGGCCGAAGCTGAACGCCAATCCAGACAAGAGATCAGAAAAATTGCCCGTGAAAATCCGGGGATCCCATTGTTTATAACTGGTTGTGCAGCGACAAATTCTGCAAAAGATTATGAAAAAATTCCAGGGGTTGTGGCAGTTGTAAAAAATACAGACAAAATGAAGCTGGAATCTTATATATTTCCAGACGTTATGGTAAAAAAATCTGATAAAAATATTAAAGATACCAAATTAAAATCTGCAAACTTATCCAAAGCATTTGTTCAGATTCAAAATGGCTGTAATCATAGTTGTGCTTATTGTATAGTTAGTAAATTACGGGGAAAAAGTATTTCTTTCCCATACGAACAAATTTTAACGGATGTTAATATGGCAGTTCAATCAGGGTTTTATGAAATTGTTTTAACGGGGGTTGATATTGCGGGATATTATGAAAATGGCGGATTCTTATCTGATTTGTGTGAAAAATTATTAAATGATGTGCCAAAATTAAAACGGTTAAGACTGTCTTCTATGGATCCAGCCAGTCCAGAGTGTGCAAAAGTTATAAAATTGATGAAACGTGAACCCAGAATGTTGTCGCACATGCATCTTTCTATGCAATCAGGCAGTGACAAAATCTTGTTTGCAATGGGACGTCGCCATAATTCAGAAATGGTTAAAAAATTGATGACAGGGACGGTATCGTTTTCTTGGGATATAATTTGCGGATTCCCCGACGAAACACCTGAATTATTTACCCAAACTTGTGAATTGATAAAAGAATTAAAACCAATCCATATACATGCGTTTCCTTTTTCTCCGCGTCCAGGGACATTGGCGGCAACCATGCCAAATCAGGTTCATCCATCAGAATCCAAGCGCCGCGTTAAAATCGTAAATGATTTAGCCGAAAAAAATAGAAAGCAATTTATGAAAACCCAGGTTGGGAAAACTGTGCAACTTTTACTGGAAAAAAATAATATTGGACGAACCATTGATGATATTCCAGTTCTGGTTTCTGGGGAAAGTGTCCCAGAAAGAACTATTGATGATTTTAAAATAGTCGATATCAATGACAATTATCTACTTGCGTAAAATCGTAAAAATAGATAAAATAGGTTCAAGGAAATGAGAAAACTATTATTATCTCTTTGTTGTATAACATATGTTGTGTTTGCCGCGCGTGGCGAAGCGCCTCAAAATCCACGTGTGGTCCCAAGTGCATCCCAACGCACGGAAAGAGCCCAATCGGATTCTGTAAGTCGTTCGGCAACTACAAGGGCACGTACTCAAAATGTAAGTGTCAGGGCTGGTTCTACACCGATACAACAATCACGCTCTGCAATGCCATCACGTTCAGCAATTTCCCCAGTTATTAATAAATCTACTTCGTATAATAAATCCCGCAGCGGAAGTGTCTCTCGCAGTGCAATGTTGCCCCGCGCAACGACCGCTGTTTTTTCAGATACATCAAAATTAGGTACAGGGTATAATAATTGTCGTGAATCTTACAATACCTGTATGGATCAATTTTGTGCTGCTGCCAATGATACTTATCGTCGTTGCATTTGTTCCGACAAGTACAAAGATTTTGCCGATATGGAGGCTGCATTATCCAGTGCCAAAACCATGCTACAAAGTTTTTCTGATAATAATCTGGCAAATGTTAATATGACCGCGGCCGAAGTTTCAGCTATGAATTCCGCAACAGCCGGCGAAGCCGCCGCAACAGCAGACAAATCAGATGCAGCTGCAATGTTGGACCAAATAACTGATTTATTGTCTGGTAAATCAAAACCTTCGACAACAACAAAAACAAGTACGTTGGATTTTAGTAATTTGAATTTTAACGCTGCATTAGATGATATCTGGTCTGGTAATAGTGGCGGGGATGGCGCATTTAATACAAGCGTACAAGATTTGGCATCTCTTACTGGTACAGAATTGTATAATAAAGTTAATCAACAATGTGCCCAAATAGCAGCATCTTCGTGCGAAACCGATGCTATACAACAAATGATTCGCAGTGCATATGGTTTGTTAATCAGTCAAGATTGCCAGGCATATTCAAAAAAAATAGATGCACAAAAAGAACAGGTTTCTCAGAAAGTTCGCGAAGCCAGTAAATTATTACGCGATGCGCGTTTGGACGAATATCGTTCACATAATTCAGACAGTGTAAATGAATGTATAGCCGCAGTAAGAAAAGATATATTAAATGATTCTGCATGCGGTGAAAATTTTAAAAGATGTTTGGACTTTACAGGCGTATATGTTGATACTGTAACTGGTGAACCTATATATTCTCCACGTTTATTCCAACTGGCCAGCCAAATAAAATTAGAAAACCCAAATGCACCGGAAAACAAAACATTCTTGGCGGGATTGGATTCATTTAAAAATAGAACTACGGCTTCTTTGAACAGTTGTCGTGATGATGCAAATACCGTTTGGGATGCATTTAAAAGACAGGCATTGATTGAAATATCACAGGCTCAGGATAGAAAGTTACAAGCAGTCAAAGACGAATGCGTTAATACAATGAAAGATTGTTACGATTCTACAACTGACGCATTAAATAATTTTGATGAAACAACATCACAAAGAACAACCGCTATATCGGCAAAGGCCACCGCGGCACTGTGCAAAGAAAAAGTTGTTGCTTGTGCGGCACTTTATACACCATCTGGTGGTGTAGAGTGTAAATTTGATAGTAATAATAAAGTATCTAATGCTGACAAGTGTGGCTTGCGCGAATTGATGAATTTTGTAAGCAGTGTTGATAATATGAAAATTTCCGAAGGTTGTGACTCGTCACTGGAATCTTATGTTGCTGAAACTTGTGCCCCTGCAACCGGAGATACCGAACATCAATCTCCTTATGGATGCAGACTTTTGGGTCCCGAAAAGTTATTGGCTAACTTACAAGACTATGCAAAAAAATTCTGCATAGGTGATGCCGAGGCAATTTTAGATTCAACTACGCAAGATTCAGTTAATAAAGTTATGCAAAAAGTCCAGGGAGAACTGGGACTACAAATGCAGCAATTGTGCAAAACCGCTGATGGGAAATGGGTTTCTAATCCAGATGATGTAAAAAATAGCACAAGAATAGAATTGGAACCAACCTTCTTAAATAATGTATATGGTGGATTAAATAACTTTAAGCAGACTGTAGATTCTTCATATAACTTGGTTGCAGCTGTTCCTGTGGGGGCAAGTTCCAGTGGTGCCAACGACACAGGTCGCAGCGCATTGATCCCTCGTGCTGCAGCACCAAATCAATCCACTATATCCAGTCAAAATATATCGGTACAAACACAACCAACAATTGTAAGTGGTAATATTTCACTGGGTAATTTAACAAATTTACCATCAATTTCCATAGGGATGACAAGACCACAAACCAATACCACTACGACTGGTACAAATAACACCACTGCAACGCCTGTTGTTCAAAAATCAATTGGATGGGGATTGTGTCTGTATAACAGTGTTTCAACTATGTGTAACAGACAAAATGAATTAACAGGGTCCCAAGGATTTGCAGTTTATAATTCTGGTACAAATACATGTGATTTGACCACTGGTTGGTATCAGGCACGTTGTGAAAGTATTGGAACTACTGGCTATTGGGATGCAACCAGCAGAAGATGTTATTGGTGATTAAAATGAAAAAGATTATTATTTGTGCTTTTTTATCGTTATTTTCAATTTCTGCTATGGCGGAAGTAATTGTCGCTGATACTGCCACGATGAGTGCATGGGGAAATCCAAAGGCTTCTCATTCTGGTGCAGCACCAAGTGTAATGAGTAAATATCAAGCAGGGTGGAGCAACGGAAGTGTGGGCTTGGTTTACATGGCGCGAAAAGTAAATGCACATGGGGGATATTTTTGTTTTACAATACTTGATACCATTTGGTATGCCAATAATGGCCGTTGGACGCAATATCGTCAACCAATTGGTGAAAACTGTGCATGGTATTGTGAAAATGGTTATGCTGGTGAAAATTGTGCATCGGGCGTTGGAAACAGTTGCAATTTAAAAACAATAGCCAATTCTGATTTACAAGCATCTCAAATTCAATTAACAACGGGTGATATTGAACTACAATTGCGTTCGGACAAGGGAATGTTCACATATGGTTATATGAGCGGTGGTTTTGAAGGGGATGCAATTTTGGTTGCCTCAACATTTTTGGGTAATGGTCGTGGAATAACCGCTGCACCAATTACATTTTTAGCTGGGGCATGGGATGGTGTATTGAATACAACAACCGCCACAGCAATGAGTGCAGAAATAAAGGCTTCTACATCTACAATACAAAAAACTTTATGTGCCGAAGGCTGGTCAGGAACTGATTGCGCTTCCCCGACCGAAGCATGCACAGCATGCCCTGATAATAAAGTATTTATAATGTCAAAAATGGCATGCAGCGCCGGCAAATTAGATGCGGCACATCCCGGGGATAAGGGGTATTCATGTGATGGTGACAGAACAAGATATATGGATGGTAATGGCGAATGCGCGTACAAGGGATACAGTTCGGCAGCAAATATCGCAACCAAATGTTGGAAAACATTAACTTCGTATGATTTTAATAAATGTTTGCGCGGTGGTTCGACGGCTACCCCTAAGAGCATTCCTACGGCTATAATAGCGGCCCCAGTTGCAGCGACCGTAGCAGTGGCACAAACAACCTCAACTTTGTAATAAAAAAATCCGCCAAATGGCGGATTTAATTTTTGGTGGGTCGGCAGGGACTCGAACCCCGGACCAAAGCGTTATGAGCGCTCCGCTCTAACCAACTGAGCTACCGACCCAACCGCCGAATTATACAGATTTTTTATCGCGTTTCAAGTGGAAAATAGCGATTTTAATAATAACAAGCCCCTTGCAAAACATTACCATTTCGGATATAAAATAAACATGTCCAATCAATTCATTCATCTTCGCGTACACACCAAGTATTCCATAGGCGAAGGAACGCTTTATATTGATGCAAATCCAAAAAAAGATCCAAATCGCATAACAATTGTAAAACTGTGCAAACAATTTGAAATGCCGGCTGTGGCAATAACAGATACTAATCTAATGTCGGGCACGGCCGAGTTTTCTGACGCTGTGTCAAACGCTGGAATCCAGCCAATTATCGGTATTTGCGCATCACTGAATCATCATGAAAGGGCGGACCCAAAAATCTTAAGGGCGGAACAATTATCCCAGATAATTTTATTGGCTCAAAATGAACAGGGTTGGAATAATTTATGCAAATTAAATTCTTTGATGTATATGCGGCACGATAATCAGCATTTGGGTGCATTTATCAGTATGGCTGAATTAGAGAAAAACTCTGATGGATTAATTTGTCTATCTGGCGGACATACAGGACCATTGGGGAAAATGATTCTTCAGGGGCAAAATGCAGATGATATGGCGCATAGAATAAAAGAAATCTTTGGCGACAGATTCTACATTGAAATAATACGGCATGGTTTGGACGAAGAAATCAAAACAGAACCTGAATTTTTACGTCTAGCAAAAGAACAGGAAATACCAATCGTTGCGACAAATGATGTATGTTTTGCTGGGCCTGAAAATTATGAATCTGCGGACGCTTTGGGTTGTGTTTTACAACAAACCAAGGTTATCGATCCAGAACGCAAACGTAAAAATGCAGAACAATATTTTAAATCTTCTGATGAAATGTTCGAAATTTTTAGTGATTTACCCGAAGCATTAGAAAATACACTGGTCATTGCACAGCGTTGCGGTTTTATGGTGAATACAAAATCAAAACCATTGTTACCAAAGTTTGGTGATAATTTCGATGCCGAGTGTCAAATGCTGCGCGATGATTCTGTATCTGGTCTTGCGAAAAGAATGATTCAACAAAAAATAGATAAGCCAGAACAAAAAAAATATTTTGACCAACTGGAATTTGAATTAGAAGTCATAATAAAAATGGGTTTTCCAGGGTATTTTCTGATAGTTGCGGATTATATTAATTGGTGTCGAAAAAATGATATTCTGGTTGGGCCTGGGCGCGGTTCTGGTGCGGGTTCTGTGGTTGCATGGGCATTGGGCATTACGAATGTGAATCCAATGCAGTATGGATTGCTATTTGAACGTTTTTTAAATCCGGACCGAATTTCAATGCCTGATTTTGATATTGATTTTGAGCCAGCGGGATTGGAACGTGTTGCAAATTATATCAGTGAAAAATATGGTGCAGATCATATCTGCAGAATTATAACGTTTGGCAGTATGCAGGCACGTGGTGCAATTCGTGATATTGGGCGTGTTTATGGAATGCCTTATTCTAAAACAGACAGGTTTGCAAAATTAATTCCAATGGATGCAAAAAAAATTGCAGATGCGATTAAAAAATCTGATGATATACAAGAATTATTAGATAACGATACGGATCTTAAAAAAGTTATAGATGTTTCCATGGAGATTGAGGGTGCATTCAGAAATCTGGGTCAGCACGCATGTGGATTTGTTATTGGCGACAGACCGACAACAGCCATTGCACCAGTTTATCGTGATCCTGGTAATGAAATGCCCAGTTGCCAATTTGATGGGCATTTTTTAGAATCTGTTGGTTTGATCAAATTTGACTTTTTGGGATTAGAAACATTAGCAATTTTGAAATATGCAATTCAATTGGTAAAGGGAACACGTGGTGTAAATCTAGAGCTGGATGAAATCCCACTGGAAGATGAAAAAACGTTTGAACTGTGGCGTGCTGGGAAAACAATAGGTGTGTTTCAATACGAAGCACCATTTGTTCAACAAACATTAAAAAAGATGCAACCAAAATCTTTTGCAAATATTGTTGCATTAAATGCTTTGAATCGTCCGGGACCAATTGCATATATCCCACAATATATTGCCAGAATGCACGGCGAAGAAGAAGTTAGTTATCCTCATCCGGCGGCTGAAGACGTATTAAAAGAAACGTACGGAATTATCGTTTACCAAGAACAGGTTATGCATCTTTCTAGGGCATTGGCGGGATTTACTCGTGGTGAATCCGATACTTTGCGTAAAGGTATGGGAAAAAAGATTAAAGAAGTTTTGGACAAGATGGAGTCCAAATTTTACGAAGGGTGTGAACGCGAAAAAACTTTGTCGCGCGTTGAGGCTGAAACACTATGGGCACAATTTTTAAAGTTCGCGGAATATGCTTTTAATAAATCACATAGCGTTGCGTATTCTGTTATTGCGGCACAATGCGCATATATCAAGGCGCATTATCCCGCAGAATTTTTGGCGGCTGCTATGTCTTCGGAATTAAATGATTCAGATCAAATTGCATTGTATATTGATGACGCAAAAACTAATTTTAACCTGGAAATAATTCCACCAGATGTAAATGATTCTGAATCTTTGTTTATTGTTCGCGATAATAAAATAATATTTGCATTGGCGGCAATCAAAGGTGTGGGCAAGGCAGCCACAGATGCTCTTGTTACAGAAAGAAATGCAAATGGGAAATATAAAAATCTGACAGATTTTGCAAAACGCACCGCGTCATTTATGAATAAACGCGTGCTGGAAGCATTTGCAAAGGTTGGCGCACTGGATAGTTTGGAACCAAATCGAGCCAAAATCTTTATGAATGCGGATACAATTTTATCTTATGCATCTAAACAAAAATCAGGCGCAAATTTATTGTCTTTGTTTGCAAATACTGCTGTTGATGATGTAACTGAAAATCAGTTAAGTAAAAACTTAACGGCAACGTCTGTTTGGAATTTTGGTGAACGTATGGCAAATGAATTGGGGGCATTGGGATTTTATATTTCGGCGCATCCAATGGATCAATATAAAAATTTGATTAAGCGGGAAAAATTAACCACCAGTGTTTCCTTGCAATCTAAACGTGATCGTGAAAGCATAATGATTGCAGTATCTGTAAACAGCTTTAATAAACGCACGACCAAGAATGGCAAATTAATGTGCGGGATTAATGCGGCAGATAGTTTTGGTAATATTGATGCTGTATGTTTTGGTGATACGGTTTCGTCAGTGGTACCAATTTTACAAAAAGAAAATATGGTTTTGTTGCGGGGCAGGGCCAGCGTTCGTGATGATAATATTTCAATGTTTGTTGATAATGTTATTCCATTAAGTCAATGGATAGCGGACGTTGCGAAAAAAATAACATTGGATGTTGTTGGTTCAGAACGTTTGTCGGACATTAAAAATTTAATTGATGGGTTGCCAAATGGTGGAACAAAGGTATGTTTAAATTTAACCGCAAATGGCAAAACAACCAGCCTGGCATTACCACGCAATGTTCGTATAACTAATACAATTTCCGAAGATATGAACGCCCTGGGCGTTAAAATTTCCATTGAATAAAAAGTCATTAATAATTTCTCTATCCACAAAAGATATATTGACAAATACAGTTATTGTATTATATAATTACATATAACTGAAAAAAATCTATTATGAGTCCGAAAAAACGATTATTTATGTATTTTTTTACCATTAGCTTATTAAATGGTGGGTGTAATTTATATGTAAATCAACCACAAAAGAAAGATAAAGACGATAAAGAAATAAACCCTACAGAGTTATCAGATGTTCCATTTACACAATCTGCTGATTCTATATATGGCCAGTTGGATTATAATATAGAAGACAATTATAAAGAAGGGGAATGCAAAATTTATTATGAAAAGGGTCAGATAAAATTTAAAGTACCCGCTGTAAATGGTGAAAAAGAAGGTTCAGTAAATTATTATAGAAGTGATAACTTTAAATATGAATCTGCGTCTAAAAAAAATAAAAAAAAGGAAGTATCGAAAGATTATTATGAAAATGGTAAATTGAAATCTGAAACCCCATATGTGAATGATACAATAGAAGGGATAATGAAAACTTATTATGAAAATGGCCAACCGGAATCTGAAGTATTATATATAAATGGCAAAAGATACGAATTGTTAAAGCGTTATTATGAAAATGGTAGATTAGAATATGAGTTTATACCCAAAAATAATAAAAAGGATGGGGTATCAAAATCGTATTATGAAAATGGTAAATTAAAGTCTGAAATTCCATATGTAAATGATGTAATAAAAGGAGTAATGAAAACCTATTATGAAAATGGCCAACCGGAATCTGAAACATCATATGTAAATAATAGACGTGAAGGTATAACGAAAGTTTTCGATAAAAATAGAATAAAAAAGCAGTATTTTATAGCTGGTAAAGAAGTACAAAAAAAAGAATGGAAAGATTTTGAAAAATTAGATGCGCAAGCAAAAGCAAATCGAAGCAGAATCCAAAGTGTTATAATGAGATAAATCAACTACACTTTTAAATAAAAGAACCGCCATTTGGCGGTTTGTTATTTCAACTTTCCACAGCAGTGTTTATATTTTAATCCAGAACCACATGGGCATGGTGCATTCCGTTTGGATTCAATGTTATTTAATTTTGCATCATGTTCTTGGTGTTCTTTTTCTGTTGCTGCAATATCGTCTTTGGATAATTCCATTCTGCATAAATAAGACATAGACATAGACTTGAAAGTATTCATCATGCCACGGAATAATTCAAATGCTTCACGTTTATATTCATACAATGGATTTTTCTGGGCATATCCACGCAACCCAATACTAGATTGCAACATATCCATTGCGGCCAAATGTTTGCGCCAATTATTATCCAATGCACTTAACATCATTTGTTTCTGGGCGGTCCGCATCAGTTCTGCACCGTATCTTTCTGTTTGATAATCATAACGATTTTGCGCCAGTTTCAACAATGTTTCATAAGCCTTGATATCGGTAATATCTTCGGCCGTTTTCCAAGATTCTAAATCTGTTATATCCAAACCAAACGTGCGTTGCATAGAATCATGAATCCCGGTTAAATTCCAATCTTCGGGGCGCGCTTTTTCTGGAATGTTTACATCTGCTATATTTTCAACAACATCGGCCATAATTTCTTGTGTAAATGGGGTTAAGTCATCGCTGGTCATCAAAGTATTACGTTGTTTATAGATAATCCCGCGTTGTTCATTCATAACATTATCGTATTTTAATAATTCTTTACGTGATTCAAAATAACGTGCTTCTACGCGTTTTTGTGCCTTTTCCAGCGCCTTGTTAATCCAAGGGTGTTTGATTGCCTCCCCAGGTTTTAACCCCAAACTGGTCAGCATTCCATCCAGACGCGCGGCACCAAAGATTCGCATTAAATCATCATCCAGTGCCAAAAAGAATTTAGAGTCACCCGGGTCACCCTGGCGTCCGCCACGACCACGCAACTGATTATCAATACGACGGGATTCATGACGTTCAGTACCAATTACATATAATCCGCCAGCGTCCAAAACTAATTTTTTATTAGCTTCAATTTTTTCATAAATCTTTTTCTTTTTGGTTTCAAAATCTTTTGATTCAGGGTCCAATTCAGCAATAAGTTCTTCGGCATTACCACCCAGTTTAATATCAGTTCCACGCCCCGCCATATTGGTGGCAATCGTTAATGCGCCTGGCGCACCCGCTTGGGCCACTATTTTTGCTTCGGATTCATGATGTTTCGCATTTAAAACAGCTGGTTTAATTTTTAAACGTTTTTCGACAACTTCGGCCAATTCTTCGGATTTCTCAATTGAAACAGTTCCGACCAAAATTGGTTGTTTACGATCCAAACAATCTTTGATTTGTGCAATAATTGCATCAAACTTTTCCTGTTTATTGCGATATATTTCATCGTGATGATCAACGCGGGCCACAGGGCGATTGGTTGGAATACTGACCACGCGTAGATTATAAATTTCTTCAAATTCGGCCGCTTCGGTCATTGCGGTTCCGGTCATACCAGAAAGCGTAGGATACAAACGGAAAAGATTTTGATAAGAAATGCTGGAAACCGTTTGGTTTTCTGGCTGAATTTGGACGTGTTCTTTTGCTTCTAATGCTTGGTGTAATCCTTTGCTAAAACGACGCCCAGTCATAACACGTCCAGTAAATTCATCAACAATCAAAACTTCGCCGCCGCGCACAACATAATTTACTTCTTTTTTGAATAAGTGATGTGCCAATAATGCTTGCTGTAAATGCATAACCAAAACGGCATTTTCAGGGGCGTATAAATTTTCGCCGGTTAATAATCCTGCTTCGCGCAGCATTGTTGTTGCTGTATCGGTTCCCTTATCAGTTAATGTTACATGACGGTCTTTTTCATCTTTCTTATAATCGTCCGGTGAAAAAGTTGCAACAATTGCATCAACTAAATTATAAAGTTCGCTGGTGTCTTCGGCTGGTCCAGAAATAATCAATGGGGTACGCGCTTCGTCAATTAAAATGCTATCAACTTCGTCAACGATTCCGAAAAAGAACGAGCGCAAAACTTGTTGATCTTTGGAAAATTTCATATTGTCGCGCAGATAGTCAAATCCCAATTCAGAATTCGTAACATAGGTAATGTCGCAAGCATAAGCAGCCTGGCGTTCTTCGTCAGTCATATCATGTTGAATAGTTCCGATGGTCATTCCCAAAAATTTATAAATTTCGCCCATCCAATTGGCGTCACGCGCTGCTAAATAATCATTAACGGTTATCAGATGTGCACCCTTGCCATGCAATGCTTTTAGGTATAAAGCCAAAGTTGCAACCAGCGTTTTACCTTCACCGGTTTTCATTTCTGTAATTTGACCATTGTTTAAAACCATACCGCCAATCATCTGAACGTCAAAATGGCGCAATCCAATGGTGCGAATAGAAGCCTCGCGAACGGCGGCAAATGCATCTGGCAAAATATCTCTTTCGCTTTCTCCGCCCGCCAATCTTGCGCGAAATTCATCTGTTTGATTACGCAATTCTTCATCGCTCATTGCGTGGTATTTTGGTTCTAAATCGTTTATAAGTGATACAATTTTGTCATAAGAGCGGACTATACGATCATTGGCACTGCCCAGTACTTTTCTAATAATTTTTTGAAACATAAATAAATCCTTTCTGCAAGGCCGAGCATAGCCAAAAATCGTGCTTCGGTCAATAAATTTTATGGAAATCTTCCTTTCGTCATGATATAGTGACACTTATGGAAAATTCAATAGAAGATATATTAAAAAAACCAACAGGCAACGCATTCAAGTTGCGGCCAGAACAAATTTCGTCCGAAGTTTTTGTGATTGCACCGACCCAAATCAACTATATTGTTGAACTTTTCGCAAATTCCGTGGCAGATACCATGAATATGCGTGCGTTTGCCCCTAAAATTCGTGCTTTGGCGGAAAAATCGCTACGCGCGGCATTACAATCTGCAAAAAAGCAGGGCGTGGCTTGATTTTTTCTAAATTTCCCCTATAATTACTATGTCCCGCAAGGGAAGACGATGCTGAATGCTTTATGTAATAGGTTTTTTGGACTGGGGGGCGGTACCCCACATCTCCACCAATAAATTTATGGGGATGAAATAGCTTCGACAAGGGCTGAAAGATAAAGAGTGTGTCCGGCGTGGTTGCCGCGAAAGACCGATAAAAACTGAATGGCGATAATTTCGCTGCGAACGACAATGTTCGCTTTGCAATGGCTGCCTAATGGCACTGGAACTCGTCGGCAATTGTTGATTGGTTCCGTTTAGCTTTTGCGGGGTTCGCCGGTACCTGGCACCAGAAACCGGCATCCAATAAAAAACCGCCCAAAAGGGCGATTTTTTATAAATTAAAATAATAAATTATTCTAATTTTTTTCTATTATTCAGCTTATTTTTGTAATGTAGCTTCTTTTTCTAAAGCAGCCTTTTCTAATGCAGCTTTTTCTAATGCAAGTTTTTCTGCTAATGCTTTTTCTTCAGCTAGTTTTGCAGCTTCTTCTTCTGTCATTTTAGCGTCTGCGGTTGCTGCTGCTAATTCTTTTTCAAGATATGCTATTTTTTCTTTATAGCTGGCTATTTCTTTTTCCATAGCCTTTTTAGCTTCTTCAGCTGCGGTTTTTTCGATGATTGCTACTTTTGTTGTACATTCTTCAAGCATTTTTTTAGCTTCTTCTATCTGGACTTTTTGGCTATTAGCTATTTCTTGTAATTCTGCCAATTGTTCTAAAAGAGCTACTTTGCTTTGGGCTGCTTGATCGTCTTTTGGATCAATTTTAACCTTACATTGATGGTTTGCTTTTAAAATACATCTCATGTTTTCACCTTTTGCCAACAGGTGTTCTTTTTGTATTTTACCATTTTTTAATTTCTTGACGTTTTTCAAGCAATTAGATTTCTTTTCAGACAAGCAAACTTTTTGGTCTCTTGTTTTTGCAGAAACTTCGATTTTTTCAATAATTTTATCGGTTTCAGTAAGCTCGGCTCTTAATTTTTCTTGGGTGGTTAATGCTTGTAATTCAGTTAATACTTTTTCGTCTAATAACGCTTTTTCGGTTACAGCTTTTTCAGTAATAACAGCGGCATAACCAGTGGTTGCGATAGTTGCCAACATTGTGAATAATGCTAGTTTTTTCATAGTTTTTTCCTTTTTTATATAAAAGTTGCTTATTTATTAAGCTACTTTGTAAGCGAATTATAGCATATTTTCGATATAATCAAAAGCGGTCTTTGTGATAAAAGGATTATTTATTTTACCAATACTTGCAAATTGATAAAAAAACTTTATATTAAGATAGCTATGAAAGAATTTATTTTGCCGTTAAAAGATCTTGTAATTCAGCCCGGTTTAACCGTGCCGATTTATTTGGATAACCAAATTTCAGTTGCGTGTATGGATGCCGCGGTTGCCGGCAGTCGCCAGGTTATTCTGGCGCCCCAACATAAATGGAATTATCCAACCGATCCCGAAGAGCTATTTAATACTGGAACATTGGCGGATGTTATTCAGATTTTACGTTTGCCAGACAATTCGATTCATACAATTGTTCAGACCAAATCAGCGGTTTCTATATCTGATATTTCTGTTAAAGATGGTTTGTTCACTGGTATTCCGATTGAATTAACATTTACAGACGACAGCGAATTTGAACAAACAATTGCATTGCGGGACAAAGTCGCAGATCAATTGACCGAATTGGCATTGCCACGAAAATTTAGAATGGATAAATTAAATGCTATTATAGAAAATTATCCAATGCCTGCATTTATTGACGCAGTTGTGCAAATGACTAATATGGAAACTGATGCTGCGGTCAAAATTTTATCAGCAAATAATTACAGCGATAAACTGGTTTTGTTATTGGAACAAATCAGCATGATGTCTGAAATTGCAAAAATTGATGCATCAATCAGCAAACGTGTCCAACAACAGTTAGAAGGGGGGCAAAGAAATCATGTTCTCCAAGAAAAATTAAAAGCAATCCAAAAAGAGCTGGGCGAAGACAGCGAGGAAATGGATATAGAAAGCCTGAAAAAGCGTATAGAAGATGCTGTTATGCCAAAAGAAGCAAAGGATAAGGCTTTATCAGAATGGCGCCGTATGCGCAGTCATAACGCTATGAGTACCGAAGGCGCGATTTTAAAAACTTATCTAGATGAATTATTATCAATGCCATGGGATAAATCAGATTCTACGCCGATTGACTTATCAAAATCACGCGAAGCATTAGACAGCGAACATTCCGGGATGCAACCGATCAAGGATAGAATTTTGGAACACATTGCGGTTATGCGTAAAACTGGAAATACATCTGGCAGTATTTTATGTCTGGTCGGCGCACCAGGTGTCGGTAAAACCAGCCTGGGACGCAGTGTAGCAAAAGCATTGGGGCGTAAATATAACAGAATTTCATTGGGTGGCGTCAGTGACGAGGCCCATTTTCGTGGGCATCGTAAAACTTATATAGGTTCGCAACCTGGTCGTATCATGGATGCTCTGAAACGTTGTGGGGCGAATAACCCAGTAATAGTTTTGGATGAAATTGATAAAATGGGACGCGATCATCGCGGTGATCCAGAAAGTGCGTTGCTTGAAATTCTAGACCCAGAACAAAATAAAAGTTTCCGCGATCATTATCTAGAGGTGGATTTTAATTTGGGCAATATAGTTTTTATTGCAACTTCGAACAGCTTGAATATTTCACCAGCATTAAAAGACAGAATGGAAATAATCGAAATTCCTGGATATTCAGAAGATGAAAAGATTAAAATCGCACGCGAGCATTTAATTAAACGTGCTGCGCATGATACTGGTTGGAACGTTGATAATATAACAATAGATGATGAAGCTTTGCGCCATATAATAAGAAATTACACGGCCGAGCAGGGCGTCCGTGAATTACAAAGAACGTTATCCGCAATTTTGCGCAGAACTTTGTTGCTGGCAAACGGCGAAGATATTCCAACAGAATTTACAATTCAAAAAATTGATGAGTTAATGCGTGAGAGAAAAAGCGCGGGCATACGTCAAAAAATCGGATTTAATGCCAGTGCAAGAGTATAGATATGAATGTTTTAGAAAAAACTATAATTTATAATATTTTCCCAGGAACGCAGAGCAATAAAATTTTTTCAGAAATTGAAAAAATGACAGAATCGTTTCATATTGAAATGCAACAAACCGGATTCGAAAGGGATTTTATAGCCTCAAAAAATGGGAAAAATCTAATAATAGTATACAAAGAATGGACTCATTTTGTGAACAGACACAGACGTGGTATTTCATACTATGTAAGAATTTGTAGCGACGGAACAATAAAAAGTTGTAATAAAGATTTTGTGGATACTGGTAAACTTGCGCGCGCAATTTATGTAATGTTTCGATCAAAATGGCTGGGAAATAAAAACAAATGATTTTGATAATTGATACATCTTCATCAGGAATCAGATTACTGTTGAACGGCAAATACAAATTTGTTGAAACCCAAAAACAGTCAATTTCTTTGCCAACTGAAACAGAAAACTTTCTGATTGAAAATAATGCAAAATTTTCTGATTTAATTGCAATCGGTGTTGTCGTCGGACCTGGCAGTTTTACAGGGATTCGATTGGGTATCGCGTATGCCAAGGGTTTAGCAATGGGATTAAATATTCCGATTATTTCGGTAAATGCGTTTGAAATTTATTTGGAATCTGTGCCAGATGCATTTGTAGCGATTGATTCGGGCAAGGGCGACTTTTTTGTCGGGGCAAAAAATTTACAGCCACAGATTATGAACATAGAAGAAGTTGAAACAAAACAATTTGATTACGTAAAAACCGTGGGCCATAAACCATATGATTTAACAGATGCCTTACCAATAGTGCAGAGAAAGTTAAATGCAAATGATGCCGTGCCAGTAATCCCACTTTATATCAGGGCCAGTTATGCTGAACAAACTTGCAAATCTTCATAAATTATGCTTTCCAAATAAACCATGGGAAGCATCAGAGTTTGCCAGTATACAAAAGACTGGCGGGAAAATAATTGCATCTGAAAATGGCTTTATTGTTTGGCGAAGTGTTGCAGACGAGTGCGAAATTATAACAATTGGCGTTCATCCAGATTTTCGCGGCCAAGGTATTGCAGATGCTTTGTTACAATTGATGGAAAAAGAGCAGGCTGGGAACAAAATATTTCTGGAAGTAGCCGAAAATAACACCGCCGCAAGAAAACTTTATGAAAGAGCTGGTTATAAACAAATTACTGTTCGTCGTGGATACTATGATGGAATAGATGCAATTATAATGCAAAAAGATTTATCCAATAAAATCTAGAACCCGTGAATCAAAAATAATATCACGCATACGCAATGGTTCGGTTATATGCATATCAGCGGCTTTGCGAGTGCGTGATAATGCGACATAAGTTTGACCATGTGCGAATGCCCCACGTGATATATCTATGATAACAGAATCTAGGGTTTTACCCTGTGCTTTGTGAATTGTCATTGCATAGCCCAGTGTAATAGGGAACTGACGATAGCTGCCGGTTTCAACCTCTATCAATTTGTCATTTTCATCACGATTATATTCTATTTTTTGCCATTTTTCTGGTTTAATTATTACGATTTCATTTGTTGATAACAGTTTCAGTTTAATTTCTTTCCCACCCAATTCTTGGATAATCCCCATTGTTCCATTCAGACAATCTTTGCCGTGTTCACGAACTGTTCTGGTAAATATAATCAATGCGCCAACCTTTAGATATAAATCCATTGGGGATGGGGCATCTTTTTCATTAAAGTTTCCAGTTAATTCCCCACGATATAAAATTTCTGGAGCATTGATTTGTGCCAATCTGGATTTGTTTATGTTATCGGCCACCGCCCGAAAAGGTGTGATAATCACAGCGTTTTCGCGTCTGGCAGTATCATTTATTTTTAAATTATTAAAATATGATAATGCGGCTTCGTGATTTTTTTCGTTTCGCAAAGAGCATAAATGTTGCAGTAAAGAATCATCACTTTGACGATAAACCAAATCAAAATTCGCACGCTCGAAATTTGCACGCTTGTAAACATGAGAATCAAAAAAGTAAGCGTTTGGTATTCCATACGCATCGGCATAAAACTTTTGCGCATCGTTTGTAATAACCGGCGGCAATTGGAATAAATCACCTATTGCTATGACTTGAATGCCGCCAAATGGATTGTTATTTTTACGTGCCTGACGCGCTAAAATGTCCATCGCATCCAAGATGTCTGGTGCAACCATTGAAATTTCATCAATTACCAATAAATCAGCCGCCGCCAGAACATTGCGTGGTTTAGATTTTAATTTCAATAACTCGGGCATTACAAAATCGCGCGGCTGAATTTGAAACAGGGAATGAATTGTCTGACCCCCAATATTTAATGCGGACACCGCTGTTGGACAGGCACAAATTATACGCTTTTTTGATGCAGTCTTTAGATAGTTTACAAATGTGGATTTGCCCGTTCCAGCCTGACCCAAAATCAATATATTTTTAGTTGCATTTTCAATCGCATCAAATGCGCGCAACTGATTTTCGTTCAAGATGGGGGATATCAAAGACACGGATGTATTTTGGCGAATTGTGCCTTGCAAAGCAATAAAATTATTGTATTATTTCCCAGTCAGATGGTCAAGGCATAGCTGTCGCAAGACAGAGGAAAGTCCGGACACCACGGGATAACATACGGGTTAACGACCCGGCGGGGCGACCCGACGATCAGAGCAACAGAAACGATCCTATTAAGTTAGGCTGAAACGGGCAATCTCTATGTGGTGCAACTTCAAATAGGCCCCCGTTAACGTATCCCGCGTTGGGGGCGGGTAGAAGGCTTGACATTCGCAGCAATGCGAAATGCAGATTAATTATGCCATAGAACAGAATCCGGCTTATGGACTGTCTGACACTCTTAATTAAGAAATACAATCATTGAATTTAAATACAATGCAAAGCATAACCATGCGATATATGGCCAGACCAGATATCCAGCGGGCTTGCTAACACGTGAAAATTCTTTATACATCCAAACACCAACAATTATCAATGCGATAATGTTAATCATTCCAGCGATTGGCATATGTAATCCAAAGAACAGAAAACTCCACAATCCATTAAGAATCATATGAATTGTAAAGGGAGCGATAGAGTTTTTATATTTTTTCCAACCCTGCATTAAAACCAAGAACAGGGCAACACCCAATGCCAAATACAATAAATTCCATGCCACAGGGAATACCCATGCTGGTGGGTTCAAAACTGATTTGTTCAGTGTGCTGTACCAAAAACTTAACCCGGCAGTTGGAGAAAACATTCTGCCGAAATATCCGGGAAGAAAAGATAAGAATAATGCCAAAACTAATTTTATTATTGTCATAACAAATCCTTTTGATTTTATGGTTTGATTATTGTGCTGTAAATAATGCCGAACGTGAACAAGAATTATAAGAAGAATATCTTACGCAATAACCACAATAGAAAGGGCAGCGCCCATAACAAGTATTACTATTAGTTATATTTGCATTGTAAACCCATGCGCCTGATGCCTCTATACCATTTACATTGGAAATTTTACACCAACAATACTGTCCGGTTACGTTTGTAGATGGTACAGTACCACTTTTTGTTGTTGTATTTAAACATGCTGAAACGCCATATACAGAACTGGTTCCATTGCTTGCCTGCCAAGTAGCCCCCCAACCAGGTATATCCCAATTTTGACCGGATAATGTTGCCCAAGATGGTGCGGTATTATAAGCATCTACATAAGCTTTGGTGGTTGCATCTGTTGAAACAGTGGGGGTTGCCATATTGGTAATTTTAGTATTGCCCATATTAATGGCACCGGTCATTGTGCCACCAGACAGGTTTAGTTTAGTATTTAATCCAGTATTTACACTTGCCGTTGTTGCCAAAGACGATAATGCTGATCCTGAATCAATATACTGCCCCGCAGCATTCATTGTTGCAACGTTTCCAGCAACGGCGCCAGTTTGCAAATTGGATTTAGTTGCTAAACCAGCATCTACACTTGCCGTAGATGCCAAAGATGATAAAGCGGTCCCAGAATCAACGTATTGCCCCAAGATATCCACAGTTGCAACGTTTCCAGCAACAGCGCCAGTTTGTAAATTGGATTTAGTTGCTAAACCAGTATCTACACTTGCCGTAGATGCCAAAGAAGACAATGCTGTCCCAGAATCAACGTATTGTCCCGTTGCGTCCATAGTTGCAACGTTTCCAGCAACAGCACCGGCCTGTAAATCGGCCTTGGTGCTTAATGCGGCTGTGATTATAGTTGTAAACTCCGTATTTGTTACACGTGTTGCCAACCCGTCGCGCACAAATGATTCCGTTGCAATAATTGGGTCAGAAAAACCATCTTTTGCAAATGCAAAAAGCAATATCAGTGAAAAAAGAGATATTTTCTTCATTTGTGTTATTAATTATTCTGTATAAGTATCCCCAGTTGTTGATGCCCAATTCCACCCGGTTTCAGTTCCAACAATAACTTTACCAGTATTTGTAACACCACCAATGATTGTATTTTCTTTGCCAGCCAACCCAGTGCTTACATCGGTTGTTGTTGCTAAATTTGACAATGCTGTACCTGAATCAACGTATTGACCAGTTGCATTCATTGTTGCAACATTACCGACAACGGCACCAGTTTGTAAATCAGATTTAGTTGCTACGGCGGTACTTACATCAGTTGTAGTTGCTAGATTTGACAATGCTGTACCAGAATCAACATATTGACCATTTATACCCATTGTTGCGACATTACCGGTAACAGCACCAGTCTGTAAATCAGATTTGTTTATTGAAACATCATTAACGGCACCGGTTACATAACTTGTTGTGGCTAAATCAGACAATGCTGTACCAGAATCAACATATTGTCCCGCAGCATTCATTGTAGTAATGTTACCAGCAACAGCCCCAGTTTGTAAGTCAGATTTATTTGCCACAGAAGCACTTACGGCAGTGCTTACATCGGTTGTTGTTGCTAGATTTGACAATGCTGTACCAGAATCAACGTATTGACCATTTATATTCAGTGTCGCGACGTTGCCAGCTGTAACCCCAGTTTGTAAATCAGATTTAGTTGCTACGGCGGTGCTTACAGCAGTACTTACATCAGTTGTAGTTGCTAAATTTGACAATGATGTGCCCGAATCAACATACTGACCAGCCATATCCATCGTTGCAACATTACCAACAGTGGCACCTGTTTGTAAGTTTGCTTTGCCACTTACGTCAGTTTCAGATTGTTCTATCCATCCTATTGTTCCCATACCATCTACCACTCCCAATACTTTACCAGTATTGCCGGCAGCGGTTGGTAATGTATCTTGCTTGGTGCCGATTGCAGTGTTTAAATCGTTCCTTGCGGCGGTTACGATAGTATCTGCATACGATTTTGCATTTGCGACACCACCGCGAACAAAAGGTTCAGTGGCTATCACAGTATCCGCAAACACGTTATGCGTTAATGTGGCAAGCACTAATCCAATTATTATTTTACTTGTCTGTATTTTCATTTTTTCCTCTCCTAGGGTTTTTATTATAATTATTCTACAAAATTATCACTGGTTAATTCAACATATTTACAATTTGTGATTCCACCACTGACGCTTATTAAATATGAGCCATCACCAGATGCGCATCCAAAAGGGGTTGATTCTCCTGGATCGCCTTTATCTCCTTGATCGCCTTTGACGCCTTTTAACGAAGCTACCCATTCAGTCTCTGATCCTGTAAAACCATTATTTACCGCGATTTGATATGCAGAAAGACCGTCCGCTCCGGGTGTTCCATTAGTACTTATCGCGTCAATTTTATCATCAACTTCGGTTTTAGTATAAACGTCTGTAATATTTGGTTTTTCATCCAATCCAGTTTGAAAATTTCCTATTTGTGATTCTAAATTATTAATCAAAGAATCCAAAGCATCAATTTGAGCTGTAGTTGCATAATAATTATTCGGTGTTGTTGTAAAAGCGTTTCCTATCTTTTTAACAGTAGACTTCATAACAACTGGGGTGGCAATAGATGCGCCCACATGATTTACGGTTGATATTCTGTTTTTGGTGGGGACTTTGTTATAACTAGTGTTATAGGTATTCCTGGCGGCATAGGTACCCCCAGTGTTATAATACGATGAAGAGCCTGAGCTTGAAGAAGTTCCCAAACTTTTAACTTTCACGTATCCAAATGAATTTTGGGCAAACATAAGGCAAAAAAAACATATAATAACTTTTTTCATTTCTCCTACAAAACGTGTTTTAATAAACTCGACAATTATCACAACAAATATACCATATTTTGCCCCCTTAATCAAACAGTTTTATTAGGAATAAAAAGTACAAGGACAATGAATAAATTAAACACAAATAAAGAAGATTTATAAGAAAATTAAAGAAATAAGGTTTCATTAGTGGTTGATTTTCAAAAAAAACCGATATATGATAGCAAAAGTTCCGCGCCCCTAGCTCAGCTGGATAGAGCATCAGATTTCTAATCTGCAGGTCACAGGTTCGAATCCTGTGGGGCGCGCCAATTTATAAATAAAAAACCTGCATTGCGCAGGTTTTTTATTTATAACATTCTTTATACCCCAGGATGAGAACCCAGGTTCGACAATGAGTCAGCGAGCCATCAGGCGAGCGCAGCAAACAAAGTTTGCGAGAACGAATACCGCACAGCCACAAAGTGGCGAGCATATCCTGTGGGGCGCGCCAAATTTTATTTATATTGCTTATGATTATTATTAGTATATAATTCAATTGTTGTTGGAATTATTAAAATGACTTCTATAAAATTTTCCTTATATTAAAAATACAAGCAAGATTTTTAAGAGCAAATAAAGATTTTGGTTTATTAAACCGAACAAAAAAGGAAAAATTATGACAGAAGAACAAAATGTTGAAACTATGGAAAATGTTGAAACTATCACAAGCAACCTTCATACAGTTTCTGTAGATTTAAGCAAAGAACAATATGATTTCTTGGTTAAATGGCAAAAAACACATGAATCAGAATTGGGAATAGATGTCCCATTGGGATCTATGGTCAGAAAATCTGTGGATGTTGCAATGAAATCTCAGAAAGAAGATTCAGACAGAAAACCAGGCGGCTTCGGCGACAGAAAGCCGGGCGGTTTTGGTGACAGAAAACCAGGCGGATTCGGAGATAGAAAGCCAGGCGGCTTTGGCGACAGACGTCCAAGCAGTTTTGGTGACAGAAAACCAAGATTTGGCGGAGACAGGGATTCATCAGGCCCCAGATCAGGTGCTCGCACCAGCCTGCTGCCCCAAAAACCCAGAAGGTTTTAAGGAATAAAAAAGGTGTCGTTTGACACCTTTTCTATTTTTAGTTCAGGCGATTTCCCGAAGCTTTATTTTTGATAAAATATCCATAGAAATATCTGTGTCTGTATTTTTAATATACTTTTTATTAATCCCCAATGTTTTTTTAGATTTTCCAAGATGTTCTATATCGAATATTTCGGATTCTGGTTTATCAAATTGAACAGAATTTGTTTTTGCTATAAATGGCTTTAATTCTATTTTTATTGGATTATTATTATTTTTACCGATCCCTTCGGTTAAAGAAGAAATCCATCCTTTGCGCAATGGTCTAAGCTTATTTAACATTACCTTGCTGGCCAATGACATCTTTATTGTTTTTTCCGCTGCAGGATTTTCATATACAGCTTCTATTGCGTCTGATAAATCTTCTTCAGTCAAAGAGAGTCTTTCTTGAATAATATTACCGTCTTTATCCTTTATTTCTTTCTGATATTCTATTATATCGGATAATGCCAACAGACCCTTTTGAACGTCGGCAACATAACTGGTGTCGACTTTCAGATATGTTTCAAGTTTATCCATATTTTTAATTGTCTTAAGTATTTGTTGATCGATTGGTGTTTTGGTTCTTGCTGCGCGTATTAATCCATATAAAACTTCTGCCAGTAAAATCTTGTCTGTTTTGCTTGGTGCCTTTTTTATCTGGGCGCCTGTATCATAGATATTTATATTATAATTGCCGTCAGATGTTTTATCAAAATTCTGCTGTCCCATATGGCGATCAATATCCCACACATCCCCTTTGAATAAATTTGTTAATTCAATTGTAACATAGGCCAATGCCATTTTTCTTTTTTCTTCTGCAGATGTAGAAGCCTTGTCCAATGTTTTACCTTTTGCCATTTCCATTATTTTATATCCAACACTATCTTTGCCAACCCCATAATATTCCCAGTTTGCCACATTCGGAGTAAACTTTTCCCCATTTATATTAACGGATATATCCCCATACAGTTCTTTTGCTTTTTCAAACTGTTTATTGCCATACACTACATCAACTTCATATTCTGCCGATGCTTTTGCTTGTTGAGCAACTTTCAACAATGATTTGTACTTTTTATCTTTTTTGGTCAGATCGCTAACGGCTTTTTCTATTACTTTAAACCCAGACCTTGAACGTTCTAAAGCATATGGACGTAATAAAGATAACACCTTGTCTTCAACTTTTCCGGTTTTGCTATTTGAATATTTTATTTTGGCAGTAACCCAAAATGACCCGGCCCCCAGTATTTCATCCACTGATATAATATTTTTTTGCAACTCATCAGGTAAAGTATTTTTAATAGAATTAAACAATTCCCACCTTGGCGGGATATCGGCTTTGTCTTTTAATTTTCCCAAATCTTCACGAATTTCCGATGGCAATTCGGGCACATATGATAAAAGTTGGCCAAATTTTACCCAGGCTGGACCCATGTTTTCAAAAAACATACGTAACCCAGCGCCAACACTTTTCGCAGCATTTTGATGTTCTGAATCTTTATTTTCATCAGCAGATGCAATTGCAGATAAAATTAAACTTCGTTCGAATGGCTCAAATGCCATGATTGCCATTTCAAAAATTAATTCGGCATCTTTACGATATTTATCATCTTTTGGAAAATGCATATTACAAACGTAGTCTATCTGGTCTTTTACTTTTTCGTTTCCATTTGATTTATTAGATACGCGATTTAATAATTTATTCATAACTATTGACCGGAATCCCAAATCTTCGGTCCAAAAAGAATTATATACTAACTCTAAAAAGGCTTTATTTAAATATTTTTCTTGTAACTCTATTGATACATTCCCATCATTTATTTCTGTTCGGAATTTATCTATGGAATCTGGTGTTAATTTTCTATTTAAAAATTCAATAGTAGCAACCGCGCGCTTATTGCTTTGTTCCAAAAACGCCAGGAAACCTTCAAATGCTCTCGCCTTGTAGTCATTTGACTGGGCATCTTTGTCACCAACAGCAAAGATACGTTTTTCCCCAAGTATTTGTGACAAGTTTTCTTGGGAAACAATTTTATCTGATAACAATCTGAATAATTTTGATTTGTCTACTTTATTCAAAATATCCCTGTCTTTTCCAGATCCAGATACGATTTTATCATACATCAAATCTTCTAATTGTATCTTTGATTTGCCTGATAAAGTTTCGGGCATGTACCGTGTTTTGAAATAAAACCCTGAATTTTTACTTATTAAATTTACAACTTCAGAAATTTTTTCTTCATAATCTTTTGAGCCATCATCTTTATCAAATTGTTCAAAGATAGACCCTATAAATATATCAAATAATTCATTTTTTTGATTTGGGAATCTTAAATCGGAATTTTCTCTGATATTATTTTTATCTTCATAAACACCACTTATTAACATAAAAGAATATTTTTCCCTGTCACCAATACTCATAGATTTAATATTATTAATCAAGACATCCAGAATTTCTGATTGATTGGATTCATTTTTGGAAAACCAGCCCAAACGTTCCATATGTTGATAAATTTTAAATGCTTTTTTAAAATTATCCTTTGGAAATAAATCGTGTCTTTTTATATATTTTGCTAATTCATCTTGTTCAAATGATTCAGATGAAATATAGGGTTCATTGTGGTGATAATCAAAGAAATATTCCAAATCATCAATAATTGGCATATCTTTTTTCAGGCATCTTACAAAATAGTACCCTATTGCATAATCCAGGTTATATTGTCTTAACTGATGAATCAATTTCAGTTTATTATCGGAATATTGTTTTGGGCTTTCTGTGTTTAAAATCCCCAATTTATCAAATATTCTATCCAACAGTGATGTTTCTTCATTGTTTTTTAATTGCTTGATTGTAATGTATTTCAGTCCCAGTTTTTTACCATTGAAATCATAAAAAAATCTTACGGGATCTGCAAATTCGGTATATTTATCACGAATTTTATTCATAAAAACGTCTTGTAACTTTTTGATTTCATTGCTCAGGGGGGTTGATGAAGCTATACTTTGTTCATAAATCTTACCCGAAACAGAAAATCCTGTTTGGTCATATAATTCTTCTAATAATTTAATTTTATTTAAGTTGTATGTATTTTCTGTTTGTTCTATCAGTTTTAATAAAACATCAGTAATATTTTTGAAAAAGTTTATATTTGTATCCCGTCTAAAAACAGAATCCAAAAATACATTTGTAATATCTTGGTCTCCTCTGTGATCATGATTATATTTTTTTGTTTCTTCAAATGCCAGCTTTAAAGAATCTGGTATTTGTGCAATTTTTTTATACGCGCTAGACCCCAGAACTATATTGTAATCTTCTTGTTCGTATTTATTATCTGGAATTTGTTCGTAATAATTTTTAACAATTCTATAAATTGGGTCATTCTTTTCATGATGGTAACTATTGAAAATCTTCCAAAAATCCGCAGCAGTAATTTTATTACTATCAAAATCAACCAAAGCATTTAATATATCTATTTGATTTATAAACCTAATATGATTTTCTTTGGATTTTTTTTGATTGCTTAAAATTGAATTCTTTTCAATTTCTTTGTTTCTATAATTTTCAGCGTCTTTACCAGTTAGAAATATTTTGCCATCATCTCCTAATAAATGATTATACCATTTTGCCTCAGGCCATTTCGTTTCAGTTATATAATTATCATTTAACAATGTATTATTACTTATTCTGAATACATCTTCTAAAAATCGTTTTATTTCCAAATTGTCTTTGGCCCATTCTTTATGTTGTTGGTATGGTAATTCTTTGCCTATGGCTTCTTCTTCGCGTGGCATAACAAACGAAGGGAAATTAAAAATGCGATTATATCTTTGAATATCTTGAATTTTACTTTTATCCCATTTTTTTGCTATATTTTCGGCATCTGAGATATTTTTTGCATCTATAAATTTCTGCATATCTTTTGCAATTTCTGCAAATTTACCAAATGGCAAAAACTTGTCTTGGTTTATCCAACACAATCTGTTTACAATTTCCATTAACTCTTTATTAGGATTTTTATTTATTATAAATTCTGCAAGATTTTGTAGTTTATTTTGGATTTCTTTATTTGGTTTAAAATCGTTATGATTGTTATTAAAAAGATCTAATTTTGATTTTAAATCAAAAATTCGGGATGATATTTCAATGTTTCCTTTTTGCATTTCATCTATTATTATATCCAATGCATCAGAAAAATTATCAGTATTTAAATCATCGGTACCAATTTTATTAATAAGCTTTTGATCTAAATAAGACAGGAATTTGTCGTTTATAAGGTTTTCATTAAATTGTTTTTGAAATAATTTCCAGTCACTTGTGTCAAATTTATTTGATTGTTTAAATTCGCCTTTTTCTTTCTTTAAATATGTTAAATAAGAACGAATATCTTCAACGCGCGCAAAGCTATTTCCATGAACCCCTAACGAGCTGAGAATACTGCTACCGTTCCTTAAAAAAATGCGGTCAGCGATACTTTCATAGGCAAGTGGGTTATACCCGCCATCAATTAATAAATCAACAGAATGCAAATCAGAACCACGTTCCTGGAAAACAGTATTTTGTCCAGATTTTGATAATTTATCATAAACAAAATGCCCCAATTCATGACCAATAACCCCTGCAAATTCACTCTCGTTATTACAAGAATTAATTAATCCGCCTGAAACCGCAATAATATGTTTATTGTTTTTAGTTTTACTATCAGAAATATAAAAAGCATTTGTATCTTTTTCATCTGTGACCAAGAACTCAAAATCGTCTATATTATATTGGCCTTCGGATTTAGAAAGTAACTTTTTTACAACACCGCGAAGTTTATCCGAAACCAGTTTTGTTGATTTTGATTTTTCATTTATAATACGCAAACCTTCCCAGTCATTGGTATCCAGGATTTCTTGGGTTTTTGAAAATTTTACTATTCTTGGCATATTTTTACCTGTTAAGCCTTTGTTTCCCTTGGATTATAGCATAAAAATGCATACTTTTTTAGTGTTTATTAAATATATAATTATAAGAGATAATAAAAAATACCGCCAAACGGCGGTATTTTATTTATTCTGGTCGGCAGGTAATAACTCTGCTTCTAATCCATAGACGAATAACAAATAACAGGGAATTTACAGGGAATTTTTGCAATTTTACCCCATGTTTTACCAATTTATTCAGCTATCCGTTCGCCCAATCCCTTACAAACCAAGCCTTTCAAATCCCGGACTACCCAAATTCCCTAAAAAATTAACAGGGAATTTATTTTCAGTATCAGGGAAATTTTATAAACAAACAGGGAAACATAACTTAACTTACAAGATCATAAGAGCATTCATACACATAACCAAGGAAAGGATTGTAAAATGTATGGAACACCGCCAAAAGATACCAGATTCAAGCCTGGCCATTCGGGTAACCCGAATGGTCGCCCAAAACGCCTGAATGAACAAGATATGGTTTTAATGATTCAACAAATAATGAAACTTTATGCAGACGCAAAATCTAAAGATAAAGCCATCCGCTACCCCGCCCATCACAAATTAATAAAAATGAAAGAATTTTTATCTAACTGATATCTTTAATTTCTTCAACACCTTTTTTCCATTCTGACATCGCCATTTTCCCCCATTTATTTAATTGAGCATTGCTCGGGAGTAGTTCAAATTCTTTACCACGGGTTGTAAATACAAAAACCCTAAATTTTTTTGAATTTATTCTATTTTTTTGAGGGGGATTAAGCTCAATTTTATAATTTAATTGTCTGCTCCTCCCCTTAGGAATTGGAGCGATATTGTTTTTTTGCAAATCGATTCCATGACATTTTATCTTCCCATCATCTTCTTTCCACTTAATATATACTCCCATTTTAGGGTCAATACTCAATTCATTAGGACCAGTATTTTCTAAATCCAAAGCTATAAGATCTTTTTCTACTCCTTTCTCTCCTTTAAAATAAAATCCAAACCCTGTTTCTCTTAATTTTTCTCGACGCTTTTGATATGCATTACATATATATCCTTTTGACCAAATAAGTATAGAAGCAAATATAGCTCCAATAGTAGTAATCCATATCAATTTAAAATCGCTTTGTGTATTTAATAAACAACTATATCTATTTAGTACTAACTGCAAAGCATCCATATCTATATTATAATCTATCATTTTCCTTCCACTATTTTTATTTCTTCATCGGTTAGGTTATAGAGTTTATAAACCAGTTGGTCGATGGCGTCATCGGTGGCGGTGATTTGACGGGCATACACGGTCTTTTCTTGGGATGTTTTGGCATCATGTTCTTGTTGCTTTAACTTTAACATGGAATCAACTAATGACGTAATTTTTTCATGTTGTGCTGAATTTCCAATAATAATTGGCATATCAAATATATGCTTCTTTTTTATTTGTGGTAATATACGACCTTCTTCATTGTTTATATTGCGATAAAAATATAAAAATAAAGCTGAATTTAAAATACCTAATAAACAAAGATAATCAATTTTTTTATCAAATTGTTTTATAATAAATGTTGTCGCTTCTGTAAAAAATTCTTCATTATCATAAGTTGCTATAATTTTATCAGCTGTTTGTCTAATAATAATTTTCTCTGGAGTCTTATAAATATCAATTCGTTGATTACTATGTAATTCTTTTGGCAAATAATTTATATATTTACCACCCCAATTTTTTTCATACCTGTTTATATCTCTGCCAGTTATTATTTTTTGCCAATTAATATCTTTTTGTTCAGTTGAAATAAATTTTTTATTATTACCAGTTTGTATACCATTATAAATTTCTGCTAATTTTCCAAGTGAAATTGCATTGCTATTATCATAAATATTTTTATAAATCTTAGAAAAATAAACATCTTTATAGATATTTATATAACATTCATTTATTTCGCAAAAATCACTTTGATTAACTGTTGTATAAGGCATTAAACTAAATGATTCTTGATTTGGAATTTTAGCTCTAATTTCAACTTTGTTTGAATAAGATTTAGATTTTATATAAATAATTATTGCTGTTATAACGGACGCCTTAAATACACTATAACTAAAATCATCAATTTTCAAAATATTGTGATTATCTAATAAAAACTTTCTAATTTTTGAAGACAAAGGTTTCATAAAATATGTATTTGGAGTAATAAGTCCAACATATCCATTGTTTTTGACAATTTTACTAGATTGCTCCATAAAAAATACATAATAATCAAATTTGTCTTCCGCAGAATCATATTTATTTAAAAAATATTGTTTTATACTATTTGCAATTCCATCACTTCTTGATGTTTCATAAGGTGGATTACCAATTACCGTGTCAAAGCCGCCGTCTGCAAATATCTCTTTAAACTCTTTATCCCAATCAAATACATTTATTTTTAATTGTTCATCTATTGAAAATTCCAGTTGCTGCTGCTGACCGTTGTAAAAATCACTTCCTATTAATGAATTCCCACATTTTATATTATTTGACAGGTTTGGTAATATTCTGCTGACCGCCAAACTGGGGGTTGCCTCTTGTGCGGTAATACCCTCAAGCGTTTTCAGTAATAATGAAAGTTTTGTTACTTCCACCGCCTGACTGTCAATATCTACGCCGAATATATGCTCGGTTAATATTCTTTTACGTTCTGCAATTGTTAATTTATATGATTTATCATCAAATTTTATTAACTGCTTTTTATAACTTTCTGGTGATTTCATATATTGGTCCAGATACCAGTCCAGCAAACGCTGATATGCGACAATTAAAAAACTGCCACTGCCACAAGCAGGATCAACAACCCTGAATTTTTTAAGTGTCTTTGGTGTTTTGCCTTTTAACTGCTGCCCAATAGTATTTTCAACAATGTAATCAACGATATATGATGGGGTATAATATACACCACCGGCTTTGCGGACTTCGGGCTTTTCTTCTATGATTGCACGATGATTAGAAGTCAGGCGTATAATTTTACCCAGAAATCTTTCATACACACTGCCCAATATATACGCAGGCATTTGGTTGAATTGATATGGAGCAGGATAATAAAGCGATTTAATGATTTCTTTCAGAACATTATCAGCGATTTTTACATTTAATGATAATGTGTCTGCGGGTTCTGAATTTCCACGTTCTTCACGAAAATGAAATAATCCTGAATTATATTTTGCATCTGCCAATTGAAATAAAGTCAGCAATTCAGAATACACTTCTTTTTTGTTTGATATATTTAACAGTGTGTTTTCTGATTCAATATCGCGGTCCTCACAAATACGCAAAAATATGATTCTGTCTATTGTATTTTGAACAACAGAATTTAATTCCCGTTCTGTTAAGTTATTATTACGAATCAAATTCTTGGCAAGTTCTTCACGCCATAATTCAATATCTTTCAGAAATTCGTCGTCAACTTCCTGGGTTCCGCGTTTTTTATCTGTCTTTTTGAATTTTTCCAAAGAGCCGCGCATAACGGAATTCTTCGCAAACAAACTTTTCAAATATTCCCAATTAGTTAATCCATCCCGATAAGGTTTATCAAGTTCATCAAATGTGCAATAAAATATTCTTGATATACTTGCCTTGTCATTTACATTTGGCTTACTGGTTGTGTCATAAACTGAAAATTCTTGAAAATCTGTCAGAATACACAATGGTAATTTTGCAGACCAACCATAACGACGAACTTGGAATGCAGGACTGGTATCATCTTTCAAGTTAACAGATGGTTTTTTAGCCTCGATAAAAAATAATTTCTTACCGCCGGATTGAATACAATAATCTGGAGCTTTGGTCTTGCCATCAACTTTTTGACGGTCTTCGTGAATTACTTCTTTGAAAGTTTCGGCATATCCAGAATCATTATCGACGTCCCAACCCAAAATTTTAATAAATTTATCCAAAAATTCACGGCGAACCTGAGTTTCGTTATAATTTGAATTGCTGTAACAATCAATATTATCTGAAAATGTTGATATTAATTTTTGTAATTCGGTTGGCAACATATTAAATCCTTGAACCTATTTTTAAGTATTGTATTAAAAATACTAGGAATTTTCAAACCTTTTTATTTCCCAAATCCAAAGAAATCATAGCCGGAGTTTTTATAACCAGTGAGCTCGGAACTAATTGCAGATAGTGTGTCATAGACATTGCCATTGAATGCAAATTTATTCGTTGAAATCACATCCACCACAATTTGTTTGCCTTTATATTTTTTAATCAATTGTGTTCCTGGCTTTAAGCGATATTTGTTTTTGTTACTGCGTTCTATGCAGTTATCTGTATCACGTGCATAGGAGTTTAATTTTGTGATGTTTTTCTGCTCTATTTTTTGACCAGTATCCATACATTGCTGCCGATATTTTACCAAACGTTCCGAATATCCGCGATTTGTTTTCTTGTCCATTTTTACCCCTTTTTACATACATACTAATGCTTACAAAGCCTTATAAATCAAGCACTTTAATAACTTGACTTCATACCAAATGTAATCACTAATGGACACGACACTAAGGGGATAAAATGCAACAAGTTAACTGTGCAATTTATGTGCGTAAATCGACCGAACATGGCATGGATCAACAATTCAATTCTTTGGATAATCAGGAACAAGCATGTAAGGCATATATTGCATCACAACAATTTCAATGTTGGCAATTTTGTAAGACTTATTCAGATGTTGCATTTTCTGGTGGAACTATGTCACGTCCAGCCCTGAAAGAGATGTTGGCCGATATTCATGCTGGAAAAATACAATGCGTGTTGGTCTATAAAATTGACCGATTATCACGCAGCATTTATGACTTTAAAACCATGATGAAGGAGTTTGATAAACATAACTGTAATATGGTGTCTATTACCCAAAGTTTTGATACATCGTCAGCCATGGGCAAATTAACCCTGAATATGCTGCTGTCGTTTGCAGAGTTTGAACGCGAAGTCGCCAGCGAACGAGTACGCGACAAAATGCGTGCAACAAAGGCAAAGGGCATGTGGATTGGCGGCATTCCACCAATCGGATATGATATAGAATTCGGCAAATTGGTTCCAAATGAATCTGAGGTTCAAATAGTTCATAAAGTCTTTGAAACTTATCTGGAATCAAGTGGATTTAATGATTGTTGTTATAAATTGATTAAAATGGGCTTCACACAGAAAAAATGGACCACCAGAAATGGCGCGATTAAAGGTGGCGCAAAAATAACACCGAATGTTGTTGAGCGAATATTAAAATCGGAAATTTATCTGGGAAAAATGCCAAACAAATCCACAGGTGAAGTTTTTGACGGATTACATAAGCCAATAATAGATAGGGAATTATTTAACATCGTTCAAGATAAAATTAAAGCAAACAATAGTCATCCAGATTCAAGATATAATTTGTCTAAAACCTTGTTACATAACAAAATGTTTACAGCATCTGGAGCACAATTTAAAAATAAGAAAGGTTGTAAAGAATTTAAACACTATCGCTATTATCGGGCGGCTGGGATATCTTTGCCAGCGGGTGATTTAGATAAAATAATTTATGCAGAAATAAAACAATTCTTGGATTCTAATATGACCGAAAAAATCCCAGAAGAAAAACGCCTGGCATTCAAGCAAAAACAATTCTGTGAAAAACTGGCATCAGAAATTATTGAGAAAGTTATCTATTCTGATAACAAAATTACTATATTTATTCATGCTGAAAACTTGGAATATTTGCAACCATTTCAAACGCATAATTATCTGAATCAGAATTCTGTTCAGATGAATAATTACTTTGTAAATGAACAAGGGCAAATTGTTATAGAAAAAGAAATATTTATCACACGTGGGGTATGTGTAAAAAATCGCAACAGTGGTTTTGAAACATGCGTTTTAACCCGTTCGGAAAACGCATATATATTTATCCATGCATTGGCAGTTGGCTGGAAATACAAACAAATGTATGAATCTGGGACTTGTGTAAAACATATTGCGAAAAACGAACAACGCGATATCCGCACAATCTATAAATACCTGAACCTGGCGTATCTTTCCCCACGGATTATCAATAACATTATGGACGGTAAAATTCCAATTGGGCTTACCGTACAAAACCTATTTGATATTGCAAATAAATATGATGATTTTATGAAACAAAAAGAGTGTTTTAGCAAAAATTTGAAATTTATTTAGATTTGGTTTCTTCTTATTTCATTTTCGGTCAAATTAAAGCTTTTTAATGGCAGTTTATAAACGGATTTAACTAAGCTTGTTTCCGAAATACTTAAGATACTTTTCCAGCAGTTAACCAAGTATACTGCCCGACAAAACATTTTTTGCTGGGATACGCTTGGGGGGCAAATAAAAGCAATTAAATTCTGTTTTTTTAATTCGTCTATTTCTGGTTTTCTTTTCAAAATCATGCCATCCCCAGATATAAAAACGCATTTATCATCTTTTGACAAATCTCTTAATTTTCCGAATAATTCAATATCGCTTACACCCTTAAATTCCAAATCTTGAACACTATGTATAGCGTGAATTTTACCGTTTTCTTCATCCAACGATTTGATTACATTTGCTAATTTTGGCGGAAGATTTTCATCGAATACAAATATCATTATGCCGTCAATCCTCGTTCAAAATTAACAGCTTTTATAACTAGGTCCTCAGGAATTTCAAACCAATTTGATATTATTGATGTGTTTTCATCTTCAGCTAAAAAAGCTCTGTAAAGAGTTTCTGTTTTTATGTTTTGGCCTTTTATTATTGGTTTTCCATATTTGTAACAAGGATCTATAACAATCTCTGGAATTTTTTTATTTGGATACCATCTAACAGCCAGATCATTTTCAAAATCAATCCCTTCTAACAAGGAAGATTTAGATAGCTCTCTAAACCAAAGCTGTCTGTCTTTTGGATTTAATAGTACCTGTTTGTTATCCAAAAATATTGTCTTGCTATCAGATACGCATATTGTAGCAAATGGACGCGGTAGTTTGAATTCTTCTTTTATTTTATAATAAGCTTTTATTATATCATTTCTTTTAAGTCCTTGATTCAAAAAATGCTGAATAAATTTGAGCTCTATTAAGTCCAAAAATGTAAAATAATCTTTATCGTCAAAAATAAAATTTTGAGCATCAACCACTACTGGTTTTCTATCGGGACGATCTTTGTATTTATGCCCCTTGATAAATCCTTTTATCCTGAATTTAGACATACCCAATAATTTGGATATATCGGAATATGTATAAATGCCTTTGTTTAAGTAGTCCATATTGAATGTTTTCTCCCGCATTTACTGGTACATTATATCATAATTATCAGATATTTTCAAAATTGGTTCAATGTATGAAAACAAAAGGTTACAACATATACTATAGGTTATTTTTATTAAGTCTTTCAATTATAAAATTGATTCTGGAAAGAGGCCCATATATAGAATAATGCGAAAATGGGGAATAAAGGGCTAATAAAAAGCTATACCAAAGTCACATCCGCTTTACAGCCCGCGGATTGCGGGCGATAAATAAAAAATACCGCAAAATCGCGGTATTTTAATTATTCTGGTCGGGGCGACATGATTCGAACACGCGACATCTTGCTCCCAAAGCAAGCACTCTACCAGACTGAGCTACGCCCCGATAGCGAGCATTATAACACTTATTTATTAAAAATCAAATTATTTCAGAATGCGCAATTCAGGTGCGCCCATATTCAAATATTTTTGTGATAATTCTTCTATATAATCGGGGGAATGCTCTTGCAATAACTTTATTTGATGCTGTGTTCGTGCCAGTTTTTTCTGTTCGGTCATCAGTTGAGTTTGGTCGGTATTTAACTTCCAAATATTTATGACAAAGCGCTGTATACTTACTTCACCCCAAAACAGCCGTATAAACATTATACTGGCAAAGATTATACAAATGACGCCGATTTTGCCGCGCAATCCGCCACGCCACCCGGCAACCAAAAATTGTAATAATTCTTTGATTTTCTCTTTCATGCCGACTATTATACCATAAAATGTTTAAACCAAATCAAATTTTTTCGGCCCCATTGGCGGGAATTACAGACAAACCATATCGCTTGATTTTGCGTAAATGCGCGCCAGATGTCGCGTTGGTGACAGAAATGATTTCTTGTCATTCTTTGGTGGCGACGACGAAAAATTGCAAAAGAAACTTTGACCGATACGATGACGAGGGTCAAATTGGTGCGCAAATTTTCGGTGCCGAACCAAAACTGATGGCCGAAGCCGCCAAGATTTTAGAGGGCCAGGGCGCAGCATGGATAGATATCAATATGGGCTGTCCCGTGCCCAAGGTTGCAACGCGGGCAGGTGCAGGGGCGTTTTTAATGCGTGATCACGCGCTGGCGGGACAAATAATCAATACCGTTGTAAATGCCGTTAAAATCCCTGTTTCTATCAAAACCAGACTGGGGTGGGATGATGACCATCTGGACAGCGCTGAATTATTGCGTATAGCGGCTGAATCTGGGGTCAAATTTGTCGCCGTTCATGGGCGCACCCGCGCCCAGGGATATGCTGGTAATGCCGATTGGAATAAAATAGCAGAATTGGTTAAAACAGCAAAATTGCCAGTAATTTTTAATGGGGACATAAAAACTGCGGCAGATATTATGACTGTGGAAAAAATGGGGGCATCCGGCGCAATGATTGGGCGGGCTTTGTTGGGGAATCCATGGCTGCTGGGGGAATTGGCAAATGGAAAAGCGCAAACAATAAACAACAAGTCAGATTTAATCTTGGAACATCTTAATATGGTTGTGAAATATTATAGCGAAAAAGCTGGAATACCAATGTTTCGCAAACATGCTGCATGGTATTCAAATGGGATGAAAGATTCTGCAATATTCAGAACACGGGTAAATCAAATAACCACCGAAAAAGAAATAGCACAAACAATAAAAGAATTTTTTAATAAATAATATGAATGCTAAAAATTATTTTATGGGGCTGGTTTCATTAATAATGTCTGCGGCATATGCAAATGCACAGACAGCTGACAATTCTGTGGATTCTTCGAGAATCAAAGTAAAAGAAACCCGCAAACTGGAAACAAAAATTGTAAAACCAGGCCCCAAAGATTCTGTATATATGGCAAAAGAAGCTTCATATTGCGAAGAAAAAGGAATAACACCATTACGTAAATTTTCATATTCGTATTTTGTTTTGAATGAATTGGCAATTTATCTTGTAACATATAAGTATGACAGCGAAACGGAAAAAAGTTACAGACACGAATGGAATCATTATAAAAATTATTTATTTGGGGCATATTTAAAAAGACAAACGGTTGAAGAGGCATATCTTCTAGCTGTTTTAAATGAAATAATTTCCAGGGTATTAAGAAATGCAGAAACGCCGGCAGATTTGCAATTTTCATTAAAGCAAAAATTATTAAGTGAGTTTTATGAAATACTGGATCCATATTATGACTATAAAGAGGATTTTTTACTAAGCACCCTACGTTTTACAGTCAACAGTAAAGAAGACACGTTAAAATATAAAGATCAATTAAAATATAGTACCCAGCAAATTATAGATGATATGTATATTGTATATTTTGGCGAAACTAAAATAGATTTAAAAAGCTATTTATCTGAAAAACAAAGGACAAAATTAACAAATACAATTATGAATAACGAAACATCAAAGCAAATAATAATGATAACCAAAGCAATGCTGGGTTATCAGCAAATGACAGATTCTATTGGTAATGTATTTATTAAAAATTATCCAAAAAGCACCAAGGTTTTGGGATTATAAAAAATCCGCCGATTGGCGGATTTTGTTCTCTCTCGTATTATTTTTACCAAGTTGGGGCGTGTTTGCCTTGTTTCAAGATTGGTTTTTCATCTTCCCAAACAGACAATCCAGTTTTAACATCGGTCAAGGTTAATTGCAGATAATATTCTACGCGTTCATTGCCCGAACAGAACAAGCAAGAATCCGTTTTAATATTTCTTTGCAACATTTTTCCAGTCAAAGACATATTTGGTGCAACCAAGGTACCCTTGCCGGCGATAGTTTTTTGATCATATTCGCTGTTGCCACGGGCTGCACGAACTTTGTGGGTTGTTTCATCTTCGGCAACATTCTTTTCGTATTCAACTTCGGCATATCCAGATGTTTTTGCACCCATTGCTGTTGCACTTACTGGGGAAACATTTACAGCCTGCATTTCTGATGATGTTGGAATATACCCTTTGGCAGTTGTTGTTTTGTTCTGGAACCCAGTTGTTATTTGTGCACGACCCGAGTTAATAAGAGTAGTGCGGATTTTCTTGATCAAAATATCTGTATCAAAACGCTGCATAGTATCATTTTCAACATTTCCGATTGCGATTACAGGTTTTTTAATATCTGCAAAAGCGCCGCTGGAAATCATAGATTTGGTCATGCTGTCTGCAGTTTTTTCCCAGTCGCGATATTCCAATTGCATGGTATTTGACATTGATGCAACTTCTTCTGAATCTGATGTATCAATAACTTTTGTTCCGCCACAGGCGCACAAAGCCAATATCATCGTAAGACTTGCTATTTTTTTCATTTTGGTTTCTCCTTTTGTTTATCTAATTTTTATCAGTTTAGTGTCATTCACAGTTTGAGTCAATCGAACATAAATTAAATGGTTCCCTGATTTAGGAACTTGCACGTTGGCAAGAACATTGCCATTTGATTTAATCAAGATTGAATCTGAATTTTTATTAACCCGCATGGTCCAAATGTTTTGCGGTAAAATTGCCCATGAACGAACTTCGGCACTGGTGCTGGCAATAGAGTAAATAGTTGCCGCCATCCCCATCAGTCCGGCATAATCACTGCCAGAATTATACATGGCTGCTTGTAATGTTGCCTTGGACACGGCAGATGCCCATGAACGTAATGCCTCGTTAATTCTGTATTCAGAATATTCAGTCATAAACATTGCATCAACATTTGCCAATAATTGAGCATTATCAATTTTTATAGGTCCATTGAAGAATTCAGGTTCAGAAACAGCCATTGATACGACATCTATGCCATTGCCCAAGAAAAATGGAATATCCAATCTTTTTTCATGTAATCTTGGGGCAAATCCCGTTTCAATAAATACCCAAGCGGTATTACTGGGGATGGCCCCAGATTGTGCCAAAGCCAAATCGGTTTTTACATTACCATTGTTTGACATCATACCGTTTGCGCGTTTCAGATAAAGTTTTGCATCTTCAAATTTCCCAGTATTCAAGAACACCACACCGGATAAATACATTAATGCTGGATTCATTATATTACGAAATGCAGACCACTGGGAATTTTCCGCATTTAATGTTTTCATTAATTCTGATGTTGATGTATCTTGGGATTGTGCTTCTTTATTTGATTCAATCAGTTTTGCGTATTCTTCACTCATTTTTTGTTGGCGATTATAAGATTGATTTATAATTACACGTGCATTATCAAAACGTCCCTGTGCCAACGCAACCCATAATTGATAATAAGAAACAAACAATGCATCCATCATATAAGGGCGATAACTGTTTGCAAGATTGCCACCCAGCAATGCGCCGGCTTCACGACCAACATCCAATCCAGTCAGGTCAATATTTCTTTTATTAAATTCTTCGTATGCTTTATCACTGGTATCAAAATTATTAGAATGAAATAAAGAATCTGCAGTCATGAGCAATTCAAGATTATCTTGATTTGATAATTCGTTTTGACTGGTTACTTCAGCATAATTATTTAACATATAAGAATTACGGGCAGTATCTAAACGAGCCTCTACCCCAGCTGCGCAACCATATAAAAATAAAGAAATGATTAGTAATAATTTACGCATAGATAAAATGCTAACATTAAAAAAATTATGTTGCAAGACTTTAATATAAGTTTATAATACTTGCGATAAAAAAGGTATTTAAATGACAGAAAATGTAAAAAAATTAACAGCTGGTGAAATGTTAAAACATGCACGTACAACCGGCCGTCGCAAGCGTGAACTGGCTACAATTGCGAAACAACTATGCATCAAAGAAGAATTTTTGGACGCTTTGGAATCTGGGGACTATAAAAAGATTCCAGAATTAATATATACTTTGGGATTTGCCAGAAATTATGCAATAGAATTAGAGTTAGATCCCGTAGAAATTGTTAGTAAAATTAAAGAAGAAATGGGCATAGTTAGTGAAGAAGAAAAATTTGAAAAAGAAATAAATGAAAAATCTGAAAATAAGAAAATATGTGAATTAGAAACTATTGAAAAAATCAGAACATTAATGCGTAAAAATTGGAAATGGGTATCTACAATAATTGTTTCTGTAATTGTTATTTTGCTTGCTATATGGGGGGTATCAAAATTTATAGCGAATCATGGCAATAAAACGGAAGTAGAACAAATAGCATTGTATACACCTAAATTTAATTTACCAGTCAAAGAAGAATTTGGTATTGAAAATAAGGCAACAGCAAATATTGCCCTGCAGGCTACACAAGAATCTTGGATAAAAATCGAAGATGCCCAAGGGGAAACAATATTTTCACGCGTTTTGGTCCCCGGCGAGGTTTATTATGTTCCAGTTAGTAATGTTAAGGGAACATTTGGAAACGCCGGCGGAATTGATATTTGGGTAAATGGCGTTTTGGCCCCACAATTAGGCGCACCACATGTCAGAAAAGCTGACATAGTTATGACCCCGGAAACATTGATGCCACAAATGTAATTTATAAATAATCGCGCCGTTTGGCGCGATTGTTTTTCCCTTGTTTTTTTATATTTTAGCACTATATTTGCATGGCCATGGATACTATTAAAATTCGCGGTGCTCGCGAAAATAATCTTAAGAACATAGATTTAGACATACCAAAAAACAAATTGGTGGTCTTTACTGGCGTTTCCGGCAGTGGGAAATCGTCATTGGCGTTTAATACCATTTATGCCGAGGGTCAACGCCGTTATGTTGAATCATTATCCAGTTATGCCCGCCAGTTTTTAGATATGCAGAAAAAGCCAGATGTTGATTTTATAGAGGGCTTATCCCCAGCAATTTCAATCGAACAAAAAACAACATCAAAAAATCCACGTTCAATAGTTGGAACTGTAACTGAAATATATGACTATTTTCGTCTGCTTTGGGCGCGCGTTGGAATCCCGCACAGCCCCGTAACAGGATTGCCTATTCAATCACAGACTGTTTCTGAAATGGTTGAATGGACAATGCGTATTCCATCCGCAACCAAGATTTTTGTAATGGCACCACTGGTGCGCGAACGCAAAGGCGAATATAAAAAAGAAATTGCTTTTTTGATAAAGCAGGGCTATCAACGTGCTGTTATTGATAATGAAGTTTATGAATTGCAAAATGCGCCCGCATTAGATAAAAATAAAAAACATAACATATTTGTAATAGTTGATAGATTGGCAATTAAAAATGATGAAGAAACCAGTTCCAGATTATATTCTTCATTTGAATCCTCTTTGCAGTTGGTACCGGGCAGTGTTCTGGTGCGCAGATTGGATACGAACGAAGATATTTTATATTCTCAAAATTATGCTTGTCCAGTCAGTGGATTTACTGTTCCAAAAATAGAACCCAGATTATTTTCTTTTAATGCACCAATTGGGGCATGTACCGAGTGTGATGGTTTGGGTGTTCAGATGTCTATGTCGCCTGATCTAGTTGTCCCGGACCCATCAAAAAGCATTCGCGATGGTGCAATTGCTCCGTGGTCGCGTGGCGGAATGTTATCGCAATATGATCATTTATTAGAAGCAATATCACGGGCATATAAAATTCCATTATCCAAACCTTGGCATGCTTTGACCGAAGAACAAAAAAATTTGATTTTATATGGCAATGGCGAAAAAGAAATTCATATAAATTGGAATGGATTTGAATACGATAAACCTTACGAGGGCGTAATCCCAAACATTACACGTCGTTGGAGAGAATCTGAATCAAACTATGTCAAAGATGAATTGGGAAAATATTTAACTGAAAAACCGTGTCCCGTTTGCCATGGCAAGCGTTTGAATGTTCAGGCATTAAGTGTTAAAATCGCGGGCATTGACATTGCTGATGCAACAGAATTATCAGTTGCAAATGTTTTGGGATGGTTTCGTGAATTGCCAAAAAAATTAACACAAAAAGAAAATGATATTGCTCGTGTTATATTGCGCGAAATTATTTCACGTTTAGAATTTTTACAAAATGTTGGTCTGGGATATTTAACACTGAATCGCAAAGCGGGATCTCTTTCTGGCGGAGAAGCACAAAGAATTCGTCTGGCATCACAAATCGGCAGTGGATTATCTGGCGTATTATATGTGTTGGATGAACCATCAATTGGTCTGCATCAATCTGATAATGATAAATTGTTGGATACGTTAAAAATGCTGCGTGATAAAGATAACACGGTTATCGTTGTTGAACATGATGAAGATGCGATGCGTGCGGCGGATTACTTGGTTGATATTGGTCGTAATGCTGGCGAACATGGTGGAAATATTGTTGCAGCCGGAACGCCAGAGCAGGTTATAAAAAATAAAAATTCTTTGACTGGTGAATATCTTTCTGGCAAGAAGAAAATAGAAATTCCAAAAAAACGTCGCGATGGTATGGGTGATAAAATAGTTATAAACGGTGCGCGCGAAAACAATCTGAAAAATATAAACGTTGAAATTCCGCTGGGTAAATTTATTGCTTTGACGGGGGTTTCGGGCAGTGGAAAATCTACATTGCTGATTGATACTTTATATCCATCATTGATGCGTGCACTTTATAATTCTAAATTAGAATCTGGCGCACATGATATTATAACTGGTATGGAAAATATTGATAAAGTCGTTGATATTGATCAAGCGCCAATCGGGCGTACGCCGCGCAGTAATCCAGCAACTTATACGGGTGTATTTACTAATATTCGCGATTTTTTTGCCCAGCTTCCAGAATCAAAAACACGTGGTTATGGTCCCGGAAGATTTTCGTTTAATGTCAAAGGTGGCAGATGTGAAGCGTGCCAGGGCGACGGATCAATAAAAATAGAAATGAACTTTTTGGCGGATGTTTATGTTGAATGTGATAAATGTCGAGGGCAAAGATATAACGAAGAAACATTGGCCGTAAAGTACAAAGGGAAATCAATCGCAGATGTTTTAAATATGAGTGTAGAAGAAGCGTATAGATTTTTCATAAATGTGCCATCAATTAAAAACAAATTGGAATTATTAAAACGCGTTGGATTGGATTATATAAAATTGGGACAAAGCAGCTTGGAATTATCAGGCGGCGAAGCACAAAGAATAAAATTATCCAAAGAATTATCAGCACGCAGCACGGGGCATACACTTTATATTTTGGACGAGCCTACGACGGGTTTGCATTTTGAAGATATAAAAATGCTATTAAGTGTTTTACAAGAATTAGTTGATCAAGGCAACACAGTGGTTGTTATTGAACATAATTTGGAAGTAATCAAAACGGCAGATTGGGTGATTGATTTGGGGCCTGGGGGTGGCGATGCTGGCGGTAATGTTGTTGCCGATGGAACACCCGAAGAAATTGCAAAAAATAAAAATAGCATTACTGGAAAATATCTGCAAAAATATCTAAAAGGGTGATTTCATGTTTGATAATCTGACGCGCAGACTTTCTACAACTTTTTCAAAACTGACTGGACGTACAACACTGACGTCTGAAATGCTGAATGATGCTTTGGCAGAAATTCGGATCGCTTTATTAGAAGCAGATGTGGCATTGCCCGTTGTAAAAAAAATAATTTCCGACGTAAGCGAAAGATCTGTTGGTGAAAAAATAATTGATGGAACACGCCCCGCAGAAACGATTGCAAAAATAGTTTATGATGAATTGGTTGAAATCTTATCATCTGACAATGCAGAAAATACTTTTCCACAAATAATAATGATGGTTGGATTACAGGGAACTGGAAAAACCACAACAGCGGGCAAACTGGCACTGCATTATAAAAAGCTGGGCAAATCGGTTTTACTGGCATCTACTGATATTTATCGTCCTTCTGCACGCGAACAATTGGAAATGTTGGCAAATCAAGTTGGTGTGGATTCCTTATCAATAATTGATAAAGAAAAACCAATTGATATTGCAAAGCGTGCCCTGCGTGAAAATAAAAACGATATTTTAATAATTGATACCGCTGGTCGTTTGCAAATTGATGAAGCGTTAATGGAAGAACTGGTCCATCTGAAGAAAATTCTGAACCCTACGGAAATTTTGCTGACTGCTGATGCTATGGCGGGCCAAGAATCATTGAATGTTGCGCGCACCTTTAATGAACGCATTGGCATTACTGGATTGGTTATGACCCGCGCAGATGGTGATGCGCGTGGTGGTTCGGTATTATCAATGAAGGTTGAAACCGGTGCGCCAGTTTTATGGGTTGGCACAGGTGAAAAAATGGACGCGCTATCCCAGTTTCATGCCGACCGAGTCGCATCGCAAATTCTTGGTATGGGCGACGTTGTATCTTTGGTTGAAAAAGCCAGCGAGCATATAAGTGAAAAAGACGCTGAAAATATGATGAACAAAATGTTCAGCGGAGAATTCAATTTGAATGATATGATGAATCAAATAAAGCAAGTCAAAAAAATGGGCAGCATTGGCGGATTATTAAAACTTGTACCTGGAATGTCACAAATAGCTGGCGCGTTAAAAGATAAAGCAACTGACGAAGCCATAAACAAACAATTGGCGATTTTGCAATCAATGACGGGTGCCGAACGGGCAAAGCCGGAAATAATATTCGCCGCGCGTAAAGAGCGTATTGCACGGGGCAGCGGAACAAGTGTTCGTGACGTAGAAGCATTATTGAAAAATTATGAAAAGATGAGAACGCAAATGCGCGCTATGTCTAAATTCGGTTCTCCACAGCAATTGATGGAAATGATGAAAAATGCAAATAACTAATAAAAAAATTGCGTCAAAAAAATCATCGGCCGCATGGTTGCAACGCCAGGCGTCTGACCCCTATGTAGCACGCGCCCAGAAAGAGGGATGGCGTGCCCGCGCGGTTTATAAATTGATTGAAATAAATGATAAATTCAAATTTTTACGCAATGGACAAACTATCGTTGATTTGGGTGCTGCACCGGGATCTTGGTCACAATACATCGCCATGACCTTTCCAAAATCACGGGTTATCGCAATGGATTTGCTACCGATAAAGCCAATCCCAGGGGTAGAGTTTTACGAAGGCGATTTTACAACTGACGAAGCATTACAATGGTTGGAATCTAAAATAGAAAAAAAACATGCAGATGTTGTTTTATCTGATATGGCACCAAACACAACTGGGCATCAAAAAACTGATCATTTGCGTCAAATGACCCTGCTGGAATATGCGTGGGATTTTGCCAAACAAACGTTAAAACCAGGTGGAATATTTGTTGCAAAAAGCTTTACCGGTGGAACAACAGATGAATTATTACATGATATAAAGAAATCTTTTGCTAGTGTTCATCACATAAAACCCCCAGCATCCCGCAAAGATTCTGTTGAAATGTTTATAGTGGGACTCGGATTTAAAAATTAAGCACATATTTTTTCGGCGGCGATACGGGCCAATTCATCACAGCGTTCGTTCATTTCATTACCATCATGACCACGAACCCAGTGCCAATGAATTTTTACTTTGTCGGCTAATTCGTCCAATTGCTGCCACAGTTCTTTATTTTTTACAGGCTTTTTATCAGCGGTTTTCCAACCATTCTTCTTCCAGTTCTTTATCCACAGTTGCATACCATTTTTTACATATTGGCTGTCGGTATGAATTTCAACAGTATCATGATTTTTTTGAGTCGCTGCTAATGCACGAATAACCGCGGTTAATTCCATTTTATTGTTCGTGGTATCTTTTTCGCCGCCACTGCGTTCGGCAATTTTATCCCCATCTGTTGCAATAAACGCCCAACCACCCGGCCCCGGGTTTCCCAAACAACTGCCATCTGTCCATATTTTTATCATTGATTTGCCGTTTTCTTTTCCTCTATAATATCACAAGAGAATGAAATTCACAAACGAAGAACTTATACAAATGTCAAATGCTGCGCGTTGCGGGGCATTACGTGCTATGCGTTCGGCTGGTTCGGGCCATTTGGGGATTGCCCTGGATGCGGCAGATATTTTAACCACCATTTATGCAAATTATTTAAATTTGCCCGAAGATAAGTTTGTTTTAAGTGCGGGTCACGGCAGCGCTTTGTTATATTCAATATTAAAATTGCGTGGTTATAATTTATCGTCATTGGAATCATTTCGTAAGCTAGGCGGTTTGGCGGGGCATCCAGAATTTGGTATCCCTGGTGTCTGCGCAACAACTGGTCCATTGGGTCAGGGGATTGGAAATGCTGTTGGATTAGCATTTGCTGCAAAAATAAAAAATCGGTCAAATTTTGTGTATTGCCTGTGCAGTGATGGTGATTTGATGGAGGGCGTCGCGGGGGAATCGGTGGCGGTTGCGGGGATCTATAATCTTAATAATCTAATTATGTTTTGGGATGATAATGGAATCAGTATAGATGGTAGGGCTTTGACCGATGTTGATTTACCAATGCGTATGCGCGCGGCTGGTTGGGAAGTGTTAAAGGTTGATGGACATAAATTTTCTGAAATCAGTGCTGCGATTGAATGGGCCCAGAAATCATCCAAACCAACATTTATCCAATGTAAAACTAAAATAGGACTGGGCAGTGAAGTTCAGGGCACTGCCGCTGCACATGGAATGGATTTGGACACAGAAAAATTATTAGCCCTAGAAAAAAAGTTTGAAAATATAAATGGTGAAAATTTATGGGCAAAGTTTCCAAAGATTTATGAAAATATATCAACCAAAGAATATCTTTATAAAGATGTAATTCATAATTATAGCGATGCACAGTTTATCAGTACTCGTGAATTATCTGGCAAGTATTTGGAAAAACTGTTGCCTATTGAACCCAGTTTAATTGGGGGCAGTGCGGACCTATCCGAAAGTACAAAAACATTGGTTGGGGGTTCGCGTGAAATAACGGCAACAGATTTTAATGGAAACTTTATTCATTATGGGGTTCGAGAACATTCAATGGCTGCAATAATGAATGGGTTGGCGTTGGGGGGACTTCGCCCTTATGGTGGAACCTTTTTAATATTCAGCGATTATATGCGTCCGGCAATGCGTTTGTCCGCCCTTATGGGATTACCAGTTATTTATGTTTTAACGCACGACAGTATTGCACTGGGCGAGGATGGCCCAACTCATCAACCAATAGAACAATTGGCATCGTTGCGTTTAATGCCAAATATGAATGTGTTCCGTCCTTGTAATGCGGTAGAGGTTGCAGCCAGCTGGGGAATGGCCTTGGCGGAAATTACGTGCCCATCATGCATTGTTTTATCCCGTCAAAAATTTAACCAGATTGAAACCCCAATCGATGCCGAAGTTTCGCGCGGAGCATACATAATTCATGAAAATCCAAAGGCAAAGATAACTTTGATCGCAACAGGGGCCGAAGTTCCATTAGCGGTTGAAATTGCTGGTAAAATAGATGCACGTGTTGTCAGTATGCCATGCGTTGAAAAATTTCGCTTGCAAGAAGCCGAATATAAAAATAAAATCCTAGTCGGACAAGTAATCGCATTAGAGGCAGGGGCAACAATGAACTGGTATGAATTTGCCAGTGCAGTTGTCGGAATAGATACTTTTGGAACATCTGGAAATGGGTCAGAAGTTTATAAATATTTTGGATTTGATGCAGATACGATAGCCCAGGAAATTATGAAAAACTTCTGATGACTTCGCAAACTTTTATTCTTTCAGACGGAGAAGAGATTCCGCTACTATTTGAACCCAAGCGGGGTGCTCGTAATATAATCTTGCGTCCCAAAATCACACCAAAACGAGAAATTCATATTTCAATGCCTCGCTGGATACCGACTGTTCAAGCATTAAATTTTTTAGAACAAAAGCGAAAGTGGATTGAAAAAATATTTATGCATGCGCCACAAAAAATTAAATTACAAGATGGCGATATTATTATAGTTTTCGGCCAAGAAGTTACTGTTAGCCGGGCCAGGTTAGGGGGCAAACCAGAATTTTTTGAACGTCGTTTACGTGATAAAATCAAAGAAATGTTTTTGACACATGCCAAGGCGATTATTCGCGAAGTTCCATCAGAATTTCGTCCGACCCGTATAGCAGTTCGTGATACATGCAGCCGTTGGGGTAGTTGTTCCAGCACTGGGACTATTTCTCTTTCTTGGCGGTTGGCATTTGCCCCACCCGAGGTTATGCGTTATGTAATAATGCATGAATTATCGCATCGCAAACATATGGATCATTCCCCAGCTTTTTGGGCACAAGTTTCCAAATTGCATGGCGAAGGTGTAGGGCGTGCAAAATTGTGGCTGTCTAAAAACGGCGCACAACTGCACAGATACTTTTGATTTTTATTGCAAATTCAACATTTTCAGGTATTATAAAATTATGAAATTTCTAGATCGTGCAAGAATTCATTTAAAAGCAGGCGATGGCGGTAACGGCAGCGCTTCGTTCCGTCGTGAAAAATATATTGAATATGGTGGCCCAAACGGTGGTGATGGCGGTCGTGGTGGAGATATAATTTTTCGTGCAATGCCAAATGTAAATACTTTGATAGATTATCGTTATCAAACAAATTTTGTAGCACAGCGTGGTGAAAATGGCCGTGGGCGTATGGAAACGGGAAAATCCGGTGATGTAATGGTTTTGTCTGTACCAACTGGAACTGTGATACTTTCTGAAAATGAAGAAATTGAATATGCAGATTTGAACGAAGATGGCATGGAATATCGCGCGGCACGTGGTGGTAATGGTGGTTGGGGAAATTTACACTTCAAAAGTCCGACTAATCGCGCACCAAAGCAAGCTAATGACGGCTTGCCAGGCGAAGATCGTAATGTTGTTTTACGGTTAAAATTGATTGCGGATATTGGATTGGTTGGATTTCCAAATGCTGGCAAATCAACTTTGTTGGCAGCGGTTACCGCAGCACGTCCAAAAATCGCAAATTATCCATTTACAACCCTGAATCCACAATTGGGTGTTATGTATGCCCACAATCGTGAATTCGTTCTGGTGGATTTACCTGGATTAATAGAAGGCGCACACTTGGGTGTTGGACTGGGGGATAAATTCTTGGGCCATGCTGAACGTACAAAAATGATTTTGCATATTATTGATGGCACTGAAGAAGATTGGAATGCACGATATAAAGCAATCCGTCACGAAATCGAATCTTATGGGGGCGGATTAATAAGTAAACCAGAGATTATACTGATAAATAAAATGGACGCGGTTGAACCAGAAGTTTGGAGCGACCGAATGAAAAAATTCAAACGTGGGAAAAAATCTGAAATACTTTCAATATCGGCAGCCGGAAGATTGGGAATAAAAGAACTTATATCCTTGGTAGAAAAATCATTTAAATAAAAAAACGCCCAAACGGGCGTTTTTATTTTGCTGTGCAGATGGCAAGCTGTTGTGCTATTAATGCTTGCTCGGTATTATTTAATATTTGCACTGGAATTGTCCAGCATCTGGCAGAATCCCGTAATACAAACACTTTTACACCATTTTTGTATGATTTTTGCATGTCTCCCATTTGAGCACTGGTCAAGAAAGCATTTTGTGTTGTTGGGGAATTGGATAATCCGGCTTGGACAACTTGCTTTGCGGTTGCATAATCGTAAACATCTGTCATGGATTGTACGTCCGTCCATAAATTATAGATTGGTTCTGCTTTATCAGATCCATCAGGTTGTTTTGGAAATGCCATCCCAACCGCCAAACTGGCCGCCACTTGCAAGTTAGTTGGGGTATCTCCAGAAATAGTATGCGAAGCGGTTTCCATTTGCATATTATCACCACATGCCAAATTCATTTTATTTACATAACCTGCTAAAACAGAATCAACCGCGTTTTGCCAGCCTTCACCTTTTTTTGATAAATCCAAGGACACCATTTTATCTGCCCAGCCCCAAATATTTGCGCCAATATTTCCAGCATTTGCAAATTTAGTAACCATTTCGGCAGAACCACCAGATACACCAGAACCACAAAAATCTGTCAGTTCTGTTGTTAAACGATTGTTGGTTTCATTTCCATAAGACAATGCAATTGAATGGCATGATGTTGCAGCCTCTAATTCTTGGCGTCTTTGTACACATAAACTGGAATGAGATCTGGTCAGTTGAGTTGCCATATTCATCATTGATAAATAAGACATTAATTCTTGTTGAACATAGCTGGGGCACAATCTAGCAGAAGTGTTCATCCCCTTGCCACCAACAGTATAACTGGTAGAAAAGCTGGGTAATAAAGCGCTATTATCTTTTTGTAAACATAACAAAGCAGCATTATAAAGTTCGCTTTCGGTTGCATAATCACAACGATTTCCACGTTGTCCGGGAACAACGGTTACTTCGCCACAATAACTGGAAAGGCATTGATAAATTTTATTACGACATGCTGTATCTACATCGGGTTGTGTTACCATATAATAAGTATTTCTTTGATTTGTGCGATATGCATCAGCCAGGCCAGCGTTTCCACGATTACTTGTGCTGGTTTGTGCGGTTGCTGCACGGGCGGTATCAATGCTCTTTGTTCCGGACGGCGTTATCACAGAAACAGCACCTGCCGCGCCACTCAATAGACATAGACTTGTAAAAATCCCGAAAACTTTTTTCATATCCATTCTCTCTTTTATCTAATTTTAACAAAATAATTTGATTTTCGCAAGCATCTATTGTAACATTTTGCTTGTGATAAACACGAATGAACTTTTGATTCAAATTAATGACGACATTAATGCCGTCAGGGGGTATCTTTGACTTAGACAGGTTAAAGACCGAAATATCTGAAATATCTGAAATATCAAACGATCCAAATTTATGGAACAATCCAGACCATGCCCGCGAAGTTATGCAGAAAAAAGCGAGACTGGAAAAAAATCTAAATGATTTTATGGAATTGGAATCTGAATATAAAACTTTGTCAGAGTTAAACGAGCTTGAACCCGAAGATGTCGACGTTGCAGCAGCAACCGAAAAACTGGCAGAAAAAGCACATCGCGCAAAATTTATAACTTTGTTTAATGAACCCGCTGACGGGGCGGGCGCATTTTTATTTATCCAGGCGGGCGCTGGCGGAACCGAGGCCCAAGATTGGACATCAATGCTGGCCAGAATGTATGCGCGCTGGGCAGAAAGACATGGCTTTACACTGGAAACCATGGAAGAACATTTGGGTGATACAGCGGGAATTAAAAATATAACTTATCGTATTAGTGGGGACAGGGCGTATGGCTGGCTGCGGAATGAAATTGGGGTTCATCGTTTGGTTCGAATTTCTCCATTTGACAGCAACGCCAGACGACACACCAGCTTTGCCAGTGTTGATGTCTGGCCAGATATTGATGATTCTATAGAAATTGAAATCAATGATAAAGATTTACGGATTGATACTTTCCGCGCCCAGGGGGCGGGGGGCCAGCATGTTAATAAAACAGACAGTGCGGTCCGTATTACACACTTGCCAACAAATACTGTGGTGCAATGTCAAAACGAACGCAGTCAATTGCAAAACAAAGAATTCGCAATGAAAATGTTGCGCTCTAAATTATATGAATTGGAAATGCAGAAACGGGCGGCCGAGGCCGACGCAAACAAAGCCGCACAAAAGAAAATAGAGTGGGGCAGTCAAATCCGCAGTTATGTTTTGCAACCATACCAATTGGTCAAAGATTTAAGAACCAATCTGGAAAACACAAACCCCGCCGCAGTATTGGACGGGGATTTGGATGATTTTATGCTAGCGATGTTGCAAAAATAATTATGATTTTATATTTTGCAGAAAATTACCATAAACGTCAGTAAAACAAACTGTTGATTTTTTATTTGAATCACAAATCTCTATTTTCGCACCATTTTTATTTGCTATTTCTGCCGATATTTCATAACTATGGCTACCAAATTTTATGGTTGGGATTTTTGTATTAGTTAAAGCGCCTGGCTGTATAACTGTTTGTACCCCAACCATCAGGTATTTTGTTATATTTATCCCGGTTAACATTCCAGCGGATATGGTTTTAATTCCACTGTCTGTTTTTAAGAAGTCTTTCAAGGTTAAAGTTTCAAAAGAAGATCCTTTGAACGCAAGATTTTCTATGGCATGCGCATTAAAAAAATATAGACTTTCAAAATGTTTATTTTCGAATAATCCTGTTTCAATTTTATTTATCCAATTAAATACTTTCAAATAAGAATTGTCGACATGTGAAAAATCATTTATACAAAGTTTAGTAAATTTATTCTTTGGAATTTCTCTTAATAGCTTTATCCCCGCAGAAAAATATTCGGAATTAAGATGATGTTGATTACATTTTTTTATTTTACCAATTGGTTCAATTTCTATAAATTTTACATCGGCACCCAAATCATAAAGAAAATGACTATATGCTAAATTTGCTGCTCCCTCGCAGAAAGTTATAGCATCCTTATCATAGGGGGAATTTATTCTCGCGCTTTTTTCCGGGACAGATATAATCTGCCCAATTTTGTATGATTCAGGATTTGATATTGGATAAGCATTTTTTCGCAATAATATAGGTTGCATATCGTTATTAAAAAGTTTGTAATATGCCATTTTAACCCCCTTTTTCTTTAATATTAAGTTAAACAATGGCGCACATTAGCACTTTTGATGTATTTGTCAATATGTTTTATGATTAAATATAAAAATAAAAAGCCCCAACGGGTCATTTAATTTTTTGGTGCACCCAGCAGGATTCGAACCTGCAATCTCCGCCTTCGGAGGGCGATGCTCTATCCAGTTAAGCCATGGGTGCAATTTCGCGCAATTATAGTAAATATTTTACCATTTGCAATCGGGATTTTTGATTGCTAGGATTATCTTCGTAAAGAGAGAGTCCACACCCATGAAAAAATTACTTATACTTGTCGCTGTTCTTGCATTGACTGCGTGTAACAGCATTTATATCGCACCTGGCGTTACGCTGGATAAAAATCAGACTTTCTATGCTGACCGTGGTGGTTATGCCATGCAACGCAGTATCAAAGAACGCATGGCAGAACGTGGATACCATGTCGTTGTCGGCAAAACAAATCATACGATAAATAATGAAGATATAAATCTGAATGCCAGTGATACTATGAATGCCCGGTATGTTGTAAAGGTATCCGAACGTCGTGAATTTTTTGGCTGGTTATGGTGTCCTTTTAACGGATTTTGGTGGTGGAACTTTAATGTATCAATCGCTGATCAAAAAACTGGCGCAGAGCTAATGACTTGGCGTGGTCGCGGTTGCGCAAACAGCAGTCTGCGGAAACTGGATAATGTTCTGGATAAACTTGAAGAACAAAAATAAAGATTTTGTTTATGATGTTAAAATAGACCTGCATGGTTTTACAACTATGCAGGCGTTTCATAAAGTACTTGGCACGATTGAAAGTTCGTATAAAGCAGGGCAGCGCCGTCTGGTTTTTATAACCGGTGTTGGTGATTCCATTCGTGGCACTGGTGCAATACGCGCAGAATTTCCAACCTATATAGACCACCCATCTGTGCGCGAAATGATTCTGGACATGAAATATGAAACTGGTAAATATTTGATCAGATTACGAAAAAATAAAAATGCGGCATAAAAGCCGCAAATAATTCCAGTTAATTCTGGCGGAGCGTATAGGATTCGAACCTATGGACCGCATTACTACGGTCACGGTTTAGCAAACCGGCGCATTAACCACTCTGCCAACGCTCCGCGGGTGGCATTATTACCCAGACCCAGTCATAAATCAAGAAAAAACTATTTTGTTTTTTGATTGCTCTGACTGTTGCGGAATTGTTTTTCTGCAGAGTCTAGTTCTTCAGTCAAATTAAAGAATCTTTCAAACAATTTGTCATATTTAGCTTGTTCAGCCTTCAAAAGTTGTTCGATCTCATCAATTCTTTTTGCCAATGCTTGATTAGTTTTTTGATTACTGTTGTATTTAGTGCTTTCAGTTTTTATTTGTTCTGTAAAGGCATTAATATTTTTTTCTAAGCTTTTTAATTCTTTTTCAACATTAGCAATTTCTTGGCGTAATTTGTTTATATCGGCCATATACAACCCTTTTATAGTATACCGATATGATAGAACTTTAAAATGAGTAGTCAAGGAGATTTATTGACGAATAATATATTAGTAATACTTATACATCAAAATCATATTTGGATACCGCACTTGCAATTGCATTAACCAGTTTATCCTGATGAGAGCTGCTGTTTAGCAATTTTTCTTCAATCAAGTTAGAAAGATGCCCCAATTCCACCAATGCACCGGGGATTGTAGAGCGTAAAACAGCGAACGGGGCCTGGCGCATAGAAGCCCCAGGCATTTGGGATATTCCAGTTTGTTTGAACTTTTTTGAAACCCCATCTGCAAATTCCACCGACATTTCTGCCACAGCATGTTGTTGTAAAGACGATAGAGCGTTTCTAATATCTGGTTCAAAACGTGCAAAACCATCAACCTCTATTTTATCTGCAGCATTTTCAGCCTCAGCTAATTTTTGGGCTTCTTCGTCAGATGCTCTCTTAGACAATGTATAAACCGAATATCCCTTTATCTTTCTGCTTGGGTTTGCATTCGCATGTAATGAAATAAACAAGTCTGCATGATGCTTTTCTGCAATTCCAGCGCGAGTATCCAAATTCAAGAATCTATCGCGATCACGGGTCAATAAAACTTTATATCCATTGCCATTAAGCTTTTCCCGCAATTTTTTTGCAACTGCTAAAACAACAGTTTTTTCTTTGACGCCAGATTTTCCAATACATCCCGGATCACGACCACCATGACCAGCATCAATAACTATGATAGGGACATGTGTTTTTTTCTCGGTTTTAGAGTCTGATTCATCCGCCGCGGTCTTTGTAGCTGCACCAGCTTTAAAATCCAATACCAATCGATATCCTGTATCACCATTCGGTTCTAAAATCATAATTTGGTTTTTTGGAATGTCCAAAACTGATTTATTTAAATCCGCAACTATTTGCAATTTGTCGCCCAGCTGGTTTTGTCTGATACCTTTTATCAAGGTTCCAGCGGATAAAATAGGTCTGATACTGGTATCACCAGCAGTGTTAGACAAATTTACGGCAATACGATCCGGGGATGATAAAAAGTCTAGACTGTAACTGGGACGATTGTCAGTTTCTATAACCAACCGCGTTTTCCCGCCTGGTTGAATCCCAGCACGCACAGAACGCAAAGAATTTCTGGCCGCAAAAGCAATGCGTGGTATAAATGTTATTGCCACCACGCCGATTCCTGTTACTTTTAAGATGGTTCTTCTAGATACTTCCACGTCAAGAATTATATCAAAAAAATCCCCCATATTAAAGGGGGATTTTTTACATTTCTATATATTCACAAAACCCTTCGGACGTATCGCATTTTTCCAATGTGCTTTCTGCGATAAAGTGCCCCTGGGGGTGTAAACAAGCCGGACATACCGTAGGCGCTTCTTTACCAATGTGCCAGTTGCCACAATTAGTGCAACGCCACATAACAGTTTTATCTTGCTTGAACAAAGTATCATTTTCAAGCGCATCAATCAAAGCGCGATACCGTGCCTCATGATAACGTTCCGCCATACCAATATGACGCAGAGTTTCTGCAATTCCTGGGAACCCTTCTTCAACAGCAACTTGTGCAAATTCTGGATACATTTTTGTATTTTCATAATTTTCGCCAAACGCAGCAGCTTGAAGATTTTCCAGTGTTGTACCTACTTTACCGGCCGGGAACGATGCTGTAATTTCAAGTTCTCCACCATCTAGCATATTGAACAAACATGATGCGTGTTCTTTTTCTTGGTTAGCAGTTTCTTCAAAAATGCGCATGATGGCTTCATAGCCTTCTTTTTTCGCTTTAGAAGCAAAAAAAGTATAGCGATTACGTGCCTGGGATTCCCCAGCAAATGCTGTCAGTATATTTTTTTCGGTTTTGGTTCCTTTTAATGAAGGCATAGTTTTCTCCTTTTTTCGTGATTAAATTGTATCAGAGAAAGTATGAATAACAAAGGGAAATATTATAATTTAAATATCAAACTCCAATTTTTGCTTGATTTTAATATAAGGGTATTATATATTAAGTGCCGCTTGGCTGGGTAGCTCAGTTGGTAGAGCAAGGGACTGAAAATCCCTGTGTCGGCGGTTCGATTCCGTTCCCAGCCACCAGTTTAAAATATTTACCCCAAGGAGCATTTTATGTTTGTAATAAAATTTTACTGCAATGAGCAGGCTTTCTTGGGTACAAATTTCTAAAAAATACTATCTGCCATCAGATTGCTTGTTCGTTGCCTTGGGAATCAATAATTTAAAACTAAGGATTTTAAAATGGACAATATTGTAAATCTTGGTTGGGATAATTTCTTTGAAAATAATTTATCTAATCAGGACAAAGCTGATTTTGTGATCGCACGCGTGATCGCAGAACACAAAAACGCATTTGCCATTCATGATGGCATTGGCGAACACAGAGCGATTTTATCTGGAAAGTTTTTTCATGCCATAGAAAAAACGTCCGATATGCCCGTTGTTGGCGATTGGGTTTTATTGCACATGAAACCCGAATCAAACGCAATAATTGAACGGATTTTACCACGCAAATCCGCTTTGACGCGCCGTGCACCAAATAATAGAAAAACATTTGGAAATGATGGCGAACAAATAATAGCCAGTAATATTGATATTGTTTTTATAGTAACCGGCTTGAATCAAAACTTTAATTTATCACGGATTGAACGCGCACTGGCATTGGTCTATACCAGTGGGGCAAAACCAGTTGTTTTATTAAGCAAAGCTGATCTGTGCAACGATGCAGAAACAAAAATAAATATGGTAGAAGAAATAGCATTCGGGGTTCCGGTTATTTCGTTCAGCAATATCAATATGGATAATATTGATATTATACAGAATATGATTTTACCTGGCAAAACTGCATGTTTATTGGGGTCATCTGGGGTTGGAAAAACCAGTCTTATGAATATCTTGTGTAATCGTGCGGAAAAAACATTAGAAATTCGTGAAAAAGATGCACGTGGCAGACATGCTACTACATCTCGATCTCTTTATATCTTGTCAAATGGCGGCATGATAATTGATACCCCCGGGATTCGCGAAATAGGATTGGCGGAAACGGTCCAAGATATTGATGATTTATACGTGGATATAGAAACTATTATTACCCAATGTAGATTTTCAAATTGTTCCCATACCAACGAACCAGGATGCGCGGTACTAGAAGCGATTGAAAAAGGAGAACTGGATAAACGAAGATTCAGAAATTATCTGAAAGTTCAAAAAGAAAGCGCATTTCAAAACGACAAAGCAACCGCCCGAAAAGAAAAACAAGAAAAGTATAAAAAAATAGCAAAACTGGCTCGAGTATTAAATAAATAAACGCCCATTTGGGCGTTTTTATTTATCCTGCTAATTGGGACAGAGTATCAAATATTTTCATTAAATCGCGGACATCATGACCGGCGGCGGATTCCAGTTTTGGATCGGATTCCAATAACTCCATCGCCTTTTTTTGTGCCAGTTTGAATAAATCACGATGTTCGCGATAATCCACAAAATGATAAGGTATCCAACCAGATTGTTTTTGTCCCAGTAATTCGCCAGCACCCCTCATCATTAAATCTTGTTCTGCTATTAAAAATCCATCTTCGGTTTCGGTTAAAACATCTAAACGTTTTATTCCATTTTCAGTCAAATAATCTGCATGCAGTAAAATGCAATACGATTGCGCCAACCCACGACCAACGCGACCACGCAATTGATGCAAGGCTGACAAACCAAACTTTTCCGCATTTTCAATTATCATGATTGTTGCTGTTGGCACATCTATTCCGACCTCGATCACGCTGGTTGCAACCAGCAGTTTTATCGTGCCCCTTGGGCTTGCAAAATCCTCCATGACTTTATCACGTTGTTTTTTATCCATTTGACCATGAACCAAACCAACCACATCACCAAAAGTATTTTTCAAAAATTCATACCGTGTTTCAGCTGCGGCAAAATCAGATTCTTCGGATTCAACAACCAACGGACAAACCCAAAATACTTTTGCTCCTTCGTTAATCTGAACACGCAAACGTTGAACCAATGCGGGAATACGGTTGACGGGCAGGGCAGATGTTTTTATGGGCAAACGTCCAACAGGTTTTTGTGCGATAACAGAAATATCCATATCACCATAGATTGTCATGGATAAAGTACGTGGAATTGGTGTAGCGGATAATGCCAATAAATCTGGATTATGCCCCTTGGCCGCCAATGCTGATCGTTGTGTCACCCCGAAACGATGTTGTTCGTCTATTATAACCAATGCCAAATCTTTGTATTCCACCGCTTCTTGAAACAGGGCATGAGTCCCAATGATAATTTTCGTGCGCCCCGAACGGATTGATATCAGTTTTTCTTTTTGCGCAGCGCCTTTATCCCGACCAGTTAAAATGTCACAAACTATCCCCAATTCATCGCAAATAGGTTTTATTTTCGCATAGTGTTGTTGCGCCAACGTATCGGTTGGTGCCATAAATGCTGTTTGCAATTTACATTCTGCAGCGTTTAGCGCCGCAGCCAGTGCAACAATGGTTTTGCCACTGCCGACATCACCCTGAATCAGTCTCATCATCGGTTCTGGACGTGCCATATCAGATTCTATTTCTTCTATAGCTTTGTTTTGCGCATCAGTTAATTTAAATGGCAAGGAAGAATAAAGTTTTTCACGCAATTTCCCGTTCCCAGAAATACTGCGTCCAATTATGCCACGTTTTCGTCGTGCGCGGGTTAACCCGATTGCAACCTGATGCGCCAATAGTTCCGCATGCGCTGCAACCGCAACATTTTTATTGGTTGGCAATAAATCGTCATTAGATTTTGCATAATGAATTTCACGCAAAGCATGAAAAAAATCCTGTGTTCTAATATTTTGTATCGTATCCAACTTTGAAAAAATAGTATCTCGGGCGTTTGCCATTACGCGTTGGCTCAACCCCGCGCTTATTGGATAAATTGCTTGGAATTCTGGAATCTTGAATTGGTTTTCTGGTTTTTCTATGAAATCAGGATGATTTATTGTTGCACCAGTACGATCGTTAAATTCCAATTTTCCACTGATTATTCGCCATTCGCCTATTGGCAATTTTTCCAACCAAGCATCTAAGAAACTGCTGCCGAAAAATTGCAGAGTCAAAATTCCACCCAATTTATCACGACAAACAATTTGGGTTGGGGCGCGTTTGCCGTTGCGGAAAACGCCGCCTTTTTTATGGGATTCTATACGTACAGGAATTGTAATTATTTCGTCTGGTTTTGCACCTATGATAGATTCAGATACAGCGCGTGGGCGAATATATCGAGGAATGTGCAACAAGAAATCTAATACCCGACGACCGCCCAGTAATTCTTCGAGCCGCGCGGCCAATACGGGGCCAACACCCTTGATAAATTGCAAGTCGGTATTTAGAAAATCACCCAGTTCGTTATTCATTAATAATAATTATAATTTGATTTTTTTGATAAAACAATGTATAATTAAAACATGAATTTCAAAACATTTAATTTTGCTATTTTTATTTGTTGCCCTTTGGGCTGCTGATTTACTATACTTTTAACAACATAATTATTTCACACATATTTACAAAGGGCATAAAGACATGCAAATTAAACTTTATAATACGCTTACGCGGAAAATAGACGAATTTAAACCATTGATTCCAGGCCAAGTCAGCTTTTATTCATGCGGTCCAACGGTTTATTGGGATCAACATTTGGGAAATATGCGTACATTTATCAGCAATGATTTGATTAAACGTATGTTTATGGCAAATGGGTACCAGGTTACACATGTAATGAACTTTACCGATGTCGGACACTTGGTTGGTGACGAAGATGATACCGGTGAAGACAAGATGGAAAAAGGCGCAAAACGCGAAGGAACATCTGTTTGGGAAATCGCCAAAAGATATATAAATTCTGTTGTATCCGATATGAACGATTTAAATATCATTCCACCAACTTATACTCCACGTGCGACTGATTACATAACCGAACAAATTGAACTGATTAAAAAATTGCAAGATTTGGGTTATGCTTATGTAATACCGGGCAAGGGTGTTTATTACGATACAGAAAAATTTGAAGATTATGGCGAATTATCCGGTCAAAAAACATCAATGCAACGCGGAGGGAATCGTATTTCTGACGAAGGCAAACACAGTGCCGCAGACTTTGTTTTGTGGGCATTTTTACCAGACAATGCAAAAAATGAAATGATTTGGGACAGCCCATGGGGCAGGGGTTTCCCTGGCTGGCACATAGAATGCAGCGCCATGAGTATGAAATTACTGGGCAATCATTTTGATATACATACCGCGGCCCAAGAGCATATAAACATCCATCACACAAATGAAATTGCCCAAAGTGAACCTGTTGTTGGGAAACCTTGGGTAAATTATTGGGTGCATTTTGGTTGGCTGATGGCAAGTGCGGATGCCAAATTATCTAAATCTGCGGGCGATGCTTTGACCGTACCATATATCAAGTCCAAGGGATATGATCCGATGGCGTTTCGCTATATGATGTTGCTGGGACATTATCGCAGCCCTATTGAGTTTTCTTGGGCTTCTTTGGATGCTGCAACTGTCAGCTATAAAAACATTATTAAAAAAATTGCCAGTATTATTACCGATGCCAAAGGGCAGGTATCTAACAGCAATGCCGCAGATGAATGGCATAATAAAATGTTGATATCTGTATCTGATAATTTGAAAACTGCAACCGCAATAGTTGATTTCCAGGAAATGTTAAAAGAAGAAAATTTAACTGCTGGGGAAAAACTGGGGCTGGTGCAATTTATTGATGAATTACTGGGATTACAATTTATTGCCCGTGCAGAAAAGCTGCTGGCAGAAGAAGCCACACCAATCCCAGCCGACGTCCAAAAATTGGCAGATGACCGCACAGCGGCCAAGGCCGCTAAAGATTGGGCATTGGCTGACCAAATTCGCGCAACGGTCGAAGATATGGGTTGGTTAATCCAAGACTCCAAAGAAGGGATGAAAATCGTAAAGAAATAAAAATCAAAAACCGCCCATTTTGGGCGGTTTTTTATTCTTCCAAGAAGCTGCGGAGTTTGCGGGCACGGGTAGGATGCTTCAGCTTATTCAGCGCTTTCTGTTCAATCTGACGTATGCGTTCGCGTGTAACACCAATATATTCACCGACTTCTTCCAGTGTACTGGTTTTGTTCGTGCTCATACCGAATCTTTGGCGCAGAACTGTTTCTTCTTTTGGATCCAATTCAGATAAAATCTGAGTAACAATTTTACGCAGATTTTTCTGTGCAGCAGAAGTAAATGGATTTTTTGCAGTTTCATCTGGAATGATTTCGATACGGCTGCTATCGTCTTCGCTGCCAACTGGGGCCTCTAATGAGACTGGGCGCAGATTAACCTTTAACGCTTTGTGTATTTTTTCAACTGGCAAATAAATGACTTTTGATAATTCTTCGGCGGTTGGCTGACGTCCATGTTTATGCACGAACTGGCGGCTGGCTTTCTGTATCTTATGTATATTATCAATCATATGCACAGGGATACGAATTGTACGTGCTTGATCAGCAATACTGCGTGAAATACCCTGTTGAATCCAATTGGTGGCATAGGTTGAAAATTTATTACCCAAACGATAATCAAATTTATCAACCGCCTTCATCAGACCAATATTCCCATCCTGAACCAAATCAGAAAAATCCAACCCCAAACCACGTGGAGATGAACGTTTTGCAAATTTAATAACCAAGCGTAAGTTTGCCTCTATCATTTCATGCTTTGCACGCGCGGCTTCTTGTTGCCCACGACGGACCAAATCAACGACTTTTTTATATTCTGATGTTGGTTGACCGGTTTCAATTGCAACCTTTAAAATTTCTTCTTGGATTTTTAAAATATCTTTCTCATGTTTGGTCGCAAACTTTTGCCATGCGGGCGATTTGTTTTTCATCAATTTTTTCGCCCAATTTCTATTTAATTCGTTCCCAGCATATTCTTCCAAGAATTCTTCACGTTTGATTTTAACGCCAACCGCCAACCGCATTAATTTGCCTTCCAGCCCCATCAACAGGGCAGTACGGGATGTTAATTTCCCCAAAATTTCTACAACACGATCGTCATTCAATCTGATTTTGCTGACATGTTCAAACAAATCCAATCTTACTTTTGCATATTTCTTTTCCAATGCTTCGTCAGGTTTTGCGGATTTAACAAGATTTTCCATACGTTCTTTTTGTAACTTTTCAAGATTATTAAAGATACGTTTAATCTTTGTGAATACATCCATAAGCATGGGCATCAAAGATTCTTCCATCATTGGAATCGGCACGCCAGAACTGCTGCGCGAAGTTTCATCTTTGGCTGGTTGATCTGGATTTTCTTCTTCTTCTTCTTCTGCATCCCCCAAAGTATCATCCAAATCATCATCTTCCAATTCTTCAATATTTTCGACACCTTTGCTTTTCAAAGTATCAGATAATTCAGCCAATTTTTTTTGTTCGGCATCAGATGAATACATCACTTCCAAATTTATAATGTAACGCAGTTTAATTTCATCATTCAATAATTGTTGATACCAATCCAACATAGCGCGAATTGTCATTGGACTTTCGCACAAACCATAAACCATTAAACGGGATGCAGCCTCGATACGTTGGGCAATAGCAACTTCGCCTGGGGCTGTCAGCAATTGAACCGTTCCTATGGATTTCAAATAAGACTGAACTGAATCCTGAATCCCCAGCGTTAATCCGCCAGTTGTGCTGCGCTCTAGTTGTTTTGCATAATGTTCATAATCTTCATCACCTGCATAAACTTGTTCGGTATCAGCATTTAATAAGTCACGGGATTTATCGCGTGGGCCAGAATCTTCGGTGTCTTCATAATTTCCACCATTATCCAGAAACACTGTTGCTTCTAATACATCCAAAGCCAAATCTTGTTGAAAAAAAGATAATAATTCTTCTTTTTCTGTATTATCAATTTCATCTGCTATTATTGCAGTATCAAAATCCACCCTGGATAAAAAACCCGCAGCACAAGAAGATTCTGCCAATTTTCGCAAATTTTCAGGCAATGATTCAATCAGAAATTTAGTCGCTTGGTCTATTGGTTTTGGCATGAAGAAACCTTCTGTTTTTTGATTACAATATCCAATTAAAATAACCACCAAATAAGTGGTTATTATGATTGGTTATTTGTTAATTTTTCTTCGCTTTTTCGGCTTTTTCGACGGCTTCGCGCAACGCGCTTTCGGATACCAAACCCAAAACAATTGGACTTTGTATTTGAATAGCAGAATAATTTTTATGTGTTTTATTACGGATGGATGAAACCGTTGGATTTGTACTGCGCATTAAACGTGCAATCTGACCATCGGTTAATTCTGGATAATTTTTTAATATCCACAAAATTCCACCAGAACGATTTTGGCGATGAATTTGTGGGGTATAGCCAACACCTTTTTTGTTTTGCTTTTTCTGAGCTTCTACAATATGTTGGCGTAATGTCAAACGAGCATCTGGATCTATCTCGCATTTTTCAATATCTTCCCGTGTCAATTGCCCCTGTAAAATAGGATTCAACCCTTGGATTTTACTGCGTTCGGCATCAGCTATAGTTTTAACTTCTAACTCATGCAAACCGCAGAAAGCTGCAATTTGTTCGAATGAAAGGGCTGTATTTTCTATTAACCACAAAGCGGTTGATTTTGGCATATACGGATAATTCATGGAAAACCTTTTTATTTAGCTCGCTGAATATAATTCATTTTTACTGATTTTTCAAGTGGAAAAGCAAATTATTCTTTTAAATTTATAAATTCGCTTTCAGTGCCAAATACATTTGCCCCAGATCAGTTTTAAGCAGGGTTGCAGCAACCATATCTTTGTTGTCTGTTTGTTCTGCTCCCGCCATCATTTTGGCGAAACCACGAACAAATTGGGTTGCTTGACTGCGGAATACTGCATCATTTTTGAACAAGTCTTTTATTCTGCGTTTGTCTGCCGCACCCAACATTTTTGCAAACCATTTTGAAAATATAGTTTTATCCCCAGCTTGATATTTGTTCCATACTGCGGCTGGAATTTCGGCACCTGCTGCACGGGTTAAATCTACAGACAGTTCATGCAGTTTTTCCATTATACCTTCGGAATATTTTATGAAATCGCTACTGGCTATTTTTGCTCTACTTCCTGCAATCTGTTCTGGTGTTTTGGAAACCGCCGCCATTGGGGTTGATGCACGCGTTTCAACCATTTGCCTGTTTAATGTCTGCATAGTATCGGTTGCTTTGGCATAATCAGACAATAAATCTATCATTTGCTGACGTGATTGCCCGGATAAATGTTCCAGTTTTAATGAAGAGTCCGCTATACCAGTAATTGAATCTTCAATTTCTTTTGATAATTCTCTCATTTTCATATCCAGTGATGCTATTTCACTAGATAATTGTGCCGTCATTTCTGCTGAACCACGCGTTAAATCGGGCAGGGATGTATAATATCTTTCGATCAATTCTGATAATGGACGCAATTGTTCTGCTGTTTCTGTTGAAGCCCTAACCAATTCTTGTGATTGGCCGGTCAATTGTGAATGTGCGGAATTCATTTCTATCAAAGTCTGCCTTACACCTTCGGTCATTGCACGAACAGAATCTGAAAATGCCCCCGCAGCTACTTTAGTGTCGGCCAATGTAGTTGTTGCAACACCATGAACTGTGCTTAATTCTGAAACTATCCCCGTTGCAAAATCCCGAATTTCTATTTGGAATTTTCCGGATAATCCAGCAACTTCGTTCGCAATAGTTTTTATAAAACCTTCGGTTGCTCTTGAAGTTTCCATCAAGTTCTGGGCCGCAGATGTCAACCCTTTTTCTTGTTTTTCAATGGATGCTTCGGCCAAACGAATTTGACTGCCGACCGCGTTTGCCGTGCCTGTTAAATTATTTAACTGTGATGCCAGTAGTTTTTTGGATTGTTTTGTAAAGACATCCATTTTTTCTAGTTGCTTACCCAATAACTTGTCATTAGCGGACATGATATCTTCATAATCTGCAACCTCTTTTTTTACCTCTGCAAAACCTGTCGCAACAGAATGAGATAATTCAGATAATTTTTCTTGCATTGCTTCGGATTCTACAACCATAGAATTCATATGACTGGTATTGTTTTCGATATCTGACAATAATTGACCAGATAGAGTTTTCCCAGATTCTATCCAACCTTCGATGTGTCCTTGTAAAATTCGTGCGTGTTCTGTTGCTTCATTAGAAACAGAATCAACTCTATTCAATAACTCATTGATACGGCTTTGAAATTTTTCGCATACAGAATCAACTTCTCCCCATTCACGAGAGGTCACAATTTTCTGAAACCCCTCCGCTGTATTTTCAAGACGCCCCGACATCTGTGCTATCTTTTTAACCGCGTCGTTAGATAGTTCTACCAAAGCAGTATTCCTTTGCCCTAATTCTTCTTCTAATGCCACCGCTTTGGCAATCTGGTTGGACAAAGTATCTTGGATTAATTTGAATGATGATTCTATTTTTGCAACTTCATCCGCCATTATTATATGTAAAACTCTGGCGGCATCTTGGATTTTTGCACGTTCTGGCTTGGTCAAAAACAACAGCATGGACTCCATTGCTTTTTGTGATTTACGCGATACAAAAAATAAAGCAATCGCACCAATAATGGCCAAAGCCCCCGCAATTGAAGCCCCGATAAAAATAATATTAGAATTTTCCACTTTTTTCTCTCCGATTATTGCTCTCGCAATCATAGTAAATTTTTTTAGCACAAGTCTAGTCAAATAATTTCATTTGCCGTTCTGTATCAAAATCATCAAACCCATTCAGATTCCAAAGACCTTGATAGCCTCTGCATGCTAATGATTCTGGTAAAACATGTATTACTTCCAGATCCCATGCAAATCTGCCGACCCGCCAATCCCCAAAATCCAACTCGGTCTGAGATTGCGCAGCGATAAATTCTGGTGTCATCAAAATGCAATTTTTTAAATTACAAATTATAATTACTGACCCCGATGGTAAATCCGCATCCAACATTCCATATTTATCGGCTAATTTTTTATATTCCGCATTCATTGACTTTGCGGATGCATGTATTGCTAAAGGCCCCCGATATTTTGTGCCCCAAGATCGGGTTTCGTATTTTTTAAGCCCAAAGCCTATTGCACTGGCCCACGGCTGCCAAAGAGTAAGAGCCTTTATCATTTTGCTTTTATAATTATAAATCCCCGGTCAATCTGTTTGCATTGTAATTTTCAATAACTTTACGCGAAGGAGTAAATATTTTCGCGGGCAAGGCGTCCAAAGAAAACCATTCCCAACGAATAATTTCTTCGGGTTCCATTGTTTTTAATTCGCCGCGCCATTCTGTGGCCAAAAATCCCAAGGTTATAAAATGCGCTGTATCGCCATATTTATCATTTGTTATTGATGCGATTTTCGCACTGATTAAATCCAAATCCGTTTCTTCTTTTAATTCACGTGCTGCACCAGATAATAAATCATCACCAAATTCAAATTTTCCGCCGGGCATGGTCCATGTACCTTCACCATGTAATTCACTGCTGGCTTTGGCGGCATCATCATTACGCAATCCCAATAATACTCGTCCATTTGCATCCATTACCATTATGCCCATTCCAGTCCTGGTAACACGTGGTTTTTCTGACATGATTAGACTCCTTGAATTCCTAATAAATTTATACTACAATAAATACAATCTAAGCAATATAAAAATGGCGCAAAAACAAGAATTATCCCCCGAACAAAAAATGGCATCCGACCCAAGCCTGAACGTATGGGTCCAGGCTAATGCTGGTACAGGTAAAACCAGCGTTTTGATTCAAAGATTATTACGTATTTTATTCAGAACTGATGGTGAGTATGGCGGAATCTTGTGTTTAACATATACTAACGCCGCTGCATCTGAAATACGCAATAGAATTTTGAGCGCACTACGTAAATGGGCAATGGCAGATGATGAAACACTTCGCGAAATGCTGATCGGGGTTTCATATAATGCATCTCCGACTAATCAAGATATAAAACATGCTCGTGAAATTTTCTATACCTACATAGATAAACCTGATATTTTAAAAATCAAAACAATTCACGGATTTTGCGAAGAAATTTTACGCCGTTTCCCAATAGAGGCGGGGATACCCCCCGCATGGAGACTGGTATCTGACGCGGATCAACGACGTTTATTACATGATTCATTTGAAAAACTTATAAATTCCGATGCTGATGGAATAGTAAAAGAAGCGTTTTCTCATATTGTTGGACGGATATCCGAACATTCTTTAGATGAATTAATGGACATACTGACCAATCAATATAAACAATTTTTCGAAGTTGAAAACATTGATAACTATAGAAAACAATTCATTGATAAAACTATAAAATATTTAGAACTAGATAAACCAATTCAGACCGAAGTTTTGCCACAAAACATGCAAAAAATCATTGAAATTGCGGAAAATGGGATAAATGCATCAAAAAAGCCGGCAAATTACTTGATTGCCATTGTCAATTTAACAAAACAATACATTGATAACTCTATAAATTTCGAAGAATATAAAAAAGCTTATTTAACAGACAAAAACACCAAAATTGTTAATGTGGCAACAAAAGATTATCTGGTTGCTGAACAAGATCGAGTTTATGCACTGGCACAATATAATATTAATCAACAAATATTCCAAGATACGGTTGCTTTGTTTGATTTATCCTTTGCCTTTTCTAAAACATATAAAGAATTAAAATCTGGCAGAAACTTGATGGATTTTGATGATTTAATTCTTTATACCAAACACTTGTTTGCAAATCCCGAAAATATGGGATGGGTCTTGTCTCAACTTGATATATCTTTACATCATATTTTGGTGGACGAAGCCCAAGACACAGCGCCCATACAATGGGATATATTAAAGGCGTTAAGCACCGATTTCTTTACCGACGGGGACAGGGGAACTCCTCATTCTTTGTTCGTTGTTGGCGATACCAAGCAATCTATTTATGGGTTCCAGGGCGCAGACCCAAATGCGTTTGCCACATCCAGAGCAGAAATCGATGACCAGATAAAAAATAACTTACGAACCATCCAAGAAATCCCATTGGCACAAAGTTTTCGCAGTTCCGCGCCAATATTAAATTCGGTAGATTATTTCTTTGACCATTTGGATGGATTTGCAAATAATAATCATAAAGTTTTTAGAAACAATGCTCGCGGTCGAGTAGAATTAAACACACTTGCAAAATCTGATGAAACAAATGCTGTTGCACGTCATGAATACATAAAAACAATTGCCTATAAAATTGAATTTTTGATTAAAAATGGTGCAATTCCCAGCGATATTATGGTTTTGGTGCAACGTCGTGCGCCATTCGCCGCACCACTGGTGAATGAATTAAAAAAACGTGGCATTTCGGTTGCAGGCAGCGATAGAATCATCCTGCCTGAATTTCCAGCAATCATAGATTTAATGAATCTAACACGTTGGTGTATTGATAAATCTGATAATTATTCGCTGGCGTGCACCCTAAAAAGCCCATTATTCCGTTTTTCTGAAAACGAATTGTTCTCTGTATGTAATAATCGTGGCAAAGATGTTAGTGTTTACGAAGTTTTACAAACAAAATACCCTGAAATTTCAAACGAATTAGAACAAATTGCTAATTGGTCACTAACAATGGCCCCATACTCATTTTTTATGAAAATTCTTAATAATCATCGTGAAAAAATGATTGCAGCGCTGGGGAATCAAATAATAGAACCATTGGAAGAATTTTTAACAATTTGTTTGTCTTATGAAAGAACCCAAAGCGGAACATTAAAGCATTTTTTAAAATGGTTTATCGAAGGCGGCAGTGAAATCAAACGTGAATTAAATGCAGCTGATGGGGTTCGTATTGCAACAATACACAGCAGCAAAGGTTTAGAAGCCCCAATCGTATTTTTAATAGATACAATTAGGACACCACAGGACAAGTCCGATAAAGTTATTTCTTTGGATAATGATGGATGGCTGTGGTCCCCACGCGCCAATAATTCAAGAGTTTGGGAAATTGCAGCCGATACAACCATGGATAAGAAAATGTCGGAATACTGGCGGTTATTGTACGTTGCAATGACACGAGCACGTGATAATTTATATATTTATGGATTTGATACACATAAAACTCCGCCTGCGGATGCGTGGCATACCAAGCTTTGGGAAATTATGCAATCAATGCCGGGTGTTGTTGTTGATAATGAAAAAATAGTGATCTCAAATGAATAAGACTATGGCTGAATTTTTAACAGAAAAATCCCGTGAGAAATTTGCAACCGAACGTGGCACAGACATTCATCGTCAATTGCAATTTTTACAACTGGATGACAATAATGAAATCGCAAAAAAGATAAAATCCAGCCCAGAATTATCAAAATTTTGGGAACAGGGCAATCGTGCAGAGGTCCCTGTTGCCGGCATAATAAATGGTAAATTTTATAGCAAACGAATAGACCGGTTAATTTTTACTGATGATGAAATATTATTTCTAGACTATAAAACTGATACAAACCGCGCACGCCGTGACGAATATGAAAAAACGATGAAAATTTACGCGTCCCTGTTGCACGCAGCTTTCCCAAAGTATAAAATTATTGGGTTTATCTTGTGGTTAAATAATTGGGATCTAGAAAAAATCATTGAATCATAAGGGTTTTTTATCTTATAATATCCGTATGCTTACAAACCTGCATATTTCTAATATAGTTTTAATTGATAAACTGAATTTGGAATTCGGCCGTGGTCTTAATGTTTTAACCGGCGAAACTGGCGCGGGCAAATCTATTTTGCTGGACGCGCTGGCACTTGCCTTGGGCGCACGCAGTGATACCGGATTGGTTCGCCATGGCTGTGAAAATGCCCAGGTTATTGCAGAATTTAATTGCCCAATTAAGTTAGAAATTTTAACCGAGCAGGGCATAGAATCTGATGAAACCATAATTCTACGCCGCGCACTTGGCACAGATGGTAAAAGTCGCGCATGGATTAATGATGTGCCTGTCAGTATAAAAATATTAAAGCAAGTTGGTGATGAGCTTTGTGAAATTCACGGGCAATTTGAGAATCATTCTTTGCTGGATCCAACAACCCATATAGCAGCATTGGATGAATTTGGTAAATATGATTTGTCGCAATTAAAAAATGCTTATAGCTCTATGCATTCTGCGGAAAAGAAACTAAAAGAATTACAAGAATTATTAAACCGCAGTATGGCAGAACGTGAATTTCTAGAACATAACGTCAAAGAATTATCTGTGCTGAACCCAATTCCTGGAGAAGAAGAAGAATTAGCAACACGTCGCGCACAATTAATGGATGCTGAAAAAAATTCCGCTATTTTAAGTGATGCAAATGCCGCCGTTCGGGGCTTAGATGAAAAAATATTTAGCGTTGCACATATTCTGGAACGTATAAAAACTGAACCAAACCCATATTCTGGTCAGATTGACACACTCTATAATATTGCGGAAATAGCAGCAGATGTAGAAAGTAAAATATCCCCGATAGAAACCGATACGGAATCGCTGGAAAGTATAGAATCGCGTTTATTTGCAATTCGTGCGGCCGCACGAAAGCATAAAATTGCTGCGGATCAATTGTCAGAAAAATTACGCGAGATGACCGAACAATTAAATGCTATTGATAATTCAGATGTTGAACTCAAAAAAGCTACAGCCGCCGCAAAACAGGGCAAATCCGAATACGAAAATGTCGCGACACAAATTACAAGGGAACGGATTGCCGCGTCCGTTAAACTTCGCAATGCCATTGTAAATGAATTCCCAGATTTAAAATTAGCCCAGGCGGATTTCAAAGTTGAAATTACCCCAACCACCCCATCGTCAAATGGCAGCGACGAAGTTATTTTTATGATAAAAACAAATCCAGGCAGTCCATTTGCACCATTACATAAAATTGCTAGTGGTGGCGAACTTGCACGTTTAATGTTAGCATTGCGTGTAGTTTTAATGAATAAATCTGGCGCGAAAATTTTTGTATTTGATGAAGTAGATACGGGTATCAGTGGTGCAACCGCCAGCGCGGTTGGTGCACGATTGGCACGACTGGCATCCAACGGACAGGCTTTGGTCATTACTCATTCCGCCCAGGTTGCGGGTTTTGCGGATTCACACTTTTTAATACACAAAACATCCACAAAAAATACAACAATAACCAGCGTTTCTAAAATAGAGGACAATAATCGCATAAATGAAATTGCCAGAATTATAAGCGGTGATAAGATCACACCTGAATCAATCGCCACTGCAAAAACATTGATAAAAAACTAAATTTCTACAACGCCATCACTGAATTCAATTTGGGCGGGACGCTTAAAATCAGACGCGCGCCCAATTATTTTATCCCCATTACGAACCATCGCAAATCCGCGATTCAGAACGTTTTTATAGCTGAGTGAATTCAACATTTGTTCAAAATGAGAAACCGACTGCTGCATTCTAGAAATTTTATTTGTATACAGCATTTCCAAAGTGCGCGAAGTATCATCCAAACGCTGTTGCTGTTCCATAATTAACTGGCGCGGACTTTTTATTATTATGGAATCCATACGCGCACGTGCATTTAATAATTTTGATGAAAAATTAGAATGTAATCTGTGCCAAATTGTTTCTATTTCCTGAATCAGTGAAACTTTGGTTGGAACCACTATTTCTGCCGCACCCGTTGGTGTTGGTGCACGAACATCGGCGGCAAAATCAATCAACATCCAATCTGGTTCATGCCCAACTCCAGATACAACCGGAATTTTTGATGCTGCAACTGCACGAACGACAATTTCTTCGGAAAAAGGGAGCAGGTCTTCTAATGATCCACCACCACGTGCAACAATTATCACATCCACGTTATTTTTATCGTTAAAATACTGGACACCCGCGGCAACCTCACCCGCGGCTGTATTGCCCTGAACCGTTGCGGGGTATAACAAAACTTTGACTGGGAAACGCTCGCGCAGGCGGTTGCAAATGTCCTGGAATGCGGCGCCCGTTGGGCTGGTCACAATTCCAATTACTGATGGGAAACGGGGCAGGGATTTTTTACGGGACGCGTCAAATAATCCTTCGGCTGCCAATTTTTGTTTGCGTTCTTCCAACATTTTAAGAATAGCACCGACGCCAGCCATTTCTATTTCAGATACAATAATTTGATAATTGCTGCGCGCAGGATAGGTCGTAAATTTACCGGAAACTATAACCTCAAGCCCGTCTGCCAATTGAAAAGGCATTGGTGTCCCGCGCCAAATAATTGCATTGATTGCGGCTCCAGAATCTTTGATAGTCATATAAACATGCCCACTGGATGCACGAGTAATTTGGGACAGCTCACCTCTAATACGAATTTGGGAAAAAGCGGTTTCTACAACGCCTTTTAACAACGCGGATGCGTCCGTAACGCTGAAAATCATATCTGGCTGGACAAGAGGTTCTGGTTTTTGCATATTGCAAATTATAAAGATTTTATGATATAATGCAACAAATGAATGGTAGTTTTTCAGATTTTAAACTTGTTAATACTAATAAGCCCCGCGAAACGTACGCTTATGATGGTGACGATATAGTTATAAAAACCCCTACGGCTCTTTTACCAAAAGAAACATGGATGAAGAAACAAATCTATGCAAAAGATATATCTAGTGAGCTCCGCAACATTAAAAATCCTAATTATTTTATCCCCAGAACGCTTTTTATATTAAAAAACGAATGTTTTTCTATCGAGGATAAAGTCCGTGGACAACCATTATACCCGGATTATTTTGAAACATTATCCAAAGACGATAAAACCATAATATATAATGCCATTGCACATTTTTGCAATGATATGAATCAGATGAAACCTGTCCTTATATACAGTGATTTAACAAATAATTTTAATAATTTACTAAATGCACGACAACTTTTTTCATCAAAAGAATTTAATACCATAAAACAAGCACAAACATGGTTAAAAAATAATTCTCATATGGGAACAAACCTTGTCTTTTCCCAGGGGGACATGAATTCAGATAATATATTTTATTATAAAAAAGAAAAGATTGTTTCTTTTATAGATTTTGCAGATGCTAAATATCAATCGGCATCAGAAATGTTTAATAAAGATTTGGCAAAGTTGGATTGGATTGATATAAATCGTTTAATACAGATTTATAAAAATTTGCCAAGAAAGCAGCCCGTAACCATAAATGGCGATGAATACGTAGTTAAAATATATTCTTGCTTAAAATCAATTTCTTGTGATATTCAAACTTCCTTATCCGAAGACATAAAATTTAAATCCGCACTTGTAAAAACACTCAAAAACTCGGTAGAAGAATTATCCATCTATTTAAAAAAAGTAAAAACAAATTCATTATTGGATTCTGGAAATAAAATTAAAAATAAATTAAATCCATTTTTAAAATCTAAGCATCAAAACACATTATAATTTCTTTAAAAATCACTATAAGTATTGCCGTCATGGGCATTTGTTAAAAACAATTGCACTTTGTTTTGTAAAATTTTTGTGAACTCTTTATCTTTACCTATTCTTTGCTCTAAGCTGCCATATTTATAATCATAAGGGGACGAAAATTGATCATAGGTTATATCAAAAACCTCGTTTGTTTGTTTATATACCAACCACCAATGTTCCGAATCTCTTTTAATGTCCCAATATTCTTTTTTACCAAAAGCATCATACAAACAATAAGTAGCATACATACAAAATCCTTCGGAAAAAGAACTGTCTACAAAATAGGCCCTGAAAAACTTAATATGTGTTTCCGCTTTTTTAAAAGAGTCCCGTATTTCTTTTACAAATTTCGGAAATGATTTATTGCCAAAGTTTGGCAAATTAAATTTTTCAGCTTGAGAAACCAGCCTTTGTGTTGCAATGTCATGCATTTTTATTTTGTCTTTCATGGGCTATAACTCCGTCAATGGCCATCTGGGGCGGGGTGCAATTGGATTACGAACTATACGACCATCTAAATAATTTTCTATTCCTGCCCATGCAATCATCGCGCCATTATCTGTACACAAATTTAATGGTGGGGCGGCAAATTCCATACCTAAATCATGGGCTAATTTTTCTATAGCGGCACGGATTTCTGAATTTTTTGCAACACCACCGGCAACAACAATTGTTTTTGGCGTGGCAGTAATTACCTTTGGATCATTCAAAGCATTTTGCAAACGATTTATTATACAATCTACCACCGCGGATTGGAACGAAGCACAGATATTATTTATATATTCTTCGGTTTGTTGTTCTTTGGTGTTCATTATTTGTGTTCTGACCGAAGTTTTTATCCCACTGAAAGAAAAATCACATCCAGGCTTGTCGCACAATGGACGCGGAAATTTGAATGCCTTTTTATCACCTAATTTTGCACGATCATCAATAACAGGCCCACCTGGATATCCCAATCCCAACATTTTTGATACTTTATCAAATGCTTCGCCGGCGCTGTCATCTAATGTTTGACCAATTATTTCATAATCACCAACCGAGCGCGCCAATAGAATTTGTGAATGTCCCCCAGATGCCAACATTAATAAATAAGGGAAATCAACATTGTTGGTCAACCGTGGTACCAGGGCATGACCTTCAAGATGATTCACTGCAACCAGTGGTTTCCCAGTTGCCTGGGCCAGACCAACCGCGAATTCCCAACCAATTAAAACCCCTCCGATAAGTCCGGGGCCTGCAGTTGCAGCAATAACATCAATATCAGAAATTGTTTTTCCGGCATCTAATAAAGTTTTTTCAACAACTTCATCAATGGCAAGAATATGCGCACGCGCAGCCAATTCAGGGACTACGCCACCATATTTTTGATGCTGGGGAATTTGAGAATAAATTATATGAGATAAAATTTCGCGATCCGTGCTGACTATTGCCGCACTGGTTTCATCGCAAGATGATTCAATGCCCAAACAAAGTATTTTTTTATTCTTCATTATTATTGCTGCGAAGCTCGATACCAATAGAGCATAAAGATGCTGCATCACGAACTTTTACTTTACCGGAATTAGGCATTGATGCCATTTTAGAAATACAAGACACCATTAAATCCGAGTTTTCTTTTGTCCCAGTGAGTATTTCTACAGATACCGCCCGACGAGAATCCGATGCAGAAAGCCATGAACGAAGATTCCCTTCTTCTAGATTACTTTGTGCTTTCATAGCAATAAAAAATACAGATGCTGCCAGTGCCAACGCTAAGATCCCGACAACCAATTTCAAATTAGACTTTATAATTTTCATTTTTTATTCCTTTATTCGCAGCGCAACAACCATAAATCATAATCAGAATCTTGTAATGGGTTATCGCCTGGCTCATTCCTGTCCATCCAACCACTAAAAATATGATTCCCATTTTTTTTGATTTCTACAAACATATAAAAATTTTCAGCAGTATATGGTGCAGTTTGTTTACAAGCGCGAACCCGTACAGATAATTTTTCAACCTGTGAAATTTTACCCACAGGCAAAGATATAGTTTGTGCTTTGCCTGCGGCCTTGTTCATAACACGCACAATTGCAATATCTTTATTTACAAATTCTTCTGTATCATTCGCAAATGAATTAGTTGCTAAAAACAATCCACAATGAACAGCAAACAATAAAAAATATATTTTTTTTAAATATTTATTTGTTTTTTTCATTTGTTTACTATTCATCGTTGTTTAAAATTATCTTTTGCTTTTTTCTGTTGCTGTTGCGGCCAAATCTTCAATGATACGAGCTTTTTTGCCAGACAACTTGCGTAAAAAGAACAATTTTGCACGGTGTACTTTTCCAATACGAACTTTTTCTATCTTTTCAATAGTAGGTGTGTACAATGGGAATTTACGTTCCACGCCAACACCATAAGATTCTTTACGAACTGTAAAGGAAGCATTGCCATCACGAGCAATTACGACACCCTCAAATATTTGGGTACGAAATTTATCGCCATCTTTAATTTTAATATACACCTTCAGGGTATCACCTGATTTAAAATTAGGTATATTTTTGTTAGCTGCTAACTTTTCAGTTTGTTTGTTTTCAATTTTTTTAATTATGTTCATTTTTATTTTCCCTTTACTAGATCCGGACGACGTTTTTTTGTTATATCATCCGATTTGGTTTCCCGCCATCTTTTTATATTGCCGTGATGACCGGACAACAGGACTTCTGGGACATCTTGTCCACGCCATGTTGACGGGCGGGTGTATAACGGCCATTCCAACCCCCCGATTTCAAAACTTTCATTGCCAACGCTTTCGGCGCCGCCATGAACTACATTATCCAACAAGCGAACGCAACTGTCAATAAAAACCTGGGCCGCTATTTCCCCCCCAGATAATATATAGTCGCCTATGCTTATTTCTTCTATTTCATATTGATCGATAACCCGTTGATCTATCCCTTCGTATCGACCACAAAGCAGAGTTATTTGTTTTTCATTTTCGGCAAATTCCCGTGCCATTTTCTGATCAAAAACCTTTCCTCGTGGGGAAAAATAGATTATTTTACCGCGCTTTTTTATTGAATCCAGGGCATCCGCAATAACATCTGCACGCATAACCTGACCGGCGCCACCCCCAAATTGTTCATCATCAATCGCTTTGTAATTTCCAATTCCAAAATCACGTAAGTTTACAGTATCAAAAGACCAAATTCCATTTCCCAAAGCGCGCCCAACAACCCCACCACCAAGTGTACCGGGAAACATTTCTGGAAAGATTGTTAAAATATTAAAATGCATTATCTGTGTTCTTGGTTATTAGCTATTTGTACCATAGCAGAGATTTTTAATTTTTCCGCATTATCCCATAACTGCGCTTTTTGAATATATTCTTTTCTGGTTTTATTAACCTTTTTATTCTTTTCTGCATCTCTTAAAATATCTGCCATTTCAATTATTTCATCTGATGTCAAAACAACTAGATATTTTGATAGTTCTTTTAAAACTAGATCCTTTTGCATTTGATTTAGCATTATTTCATATCGTATGCCCAAAAACATATTTGCTTTTATACGGATAAAGGCCCCAGCAATGGGCTTGCCGAATAAATCTCTTGCTGGAACCTTCTTGAAAAGTTCCCCGTCGTTTTCGCATTTTATTTTGTAATGTTTTCCAAAAAAACTGCGTTTGACGGAAATTATTTTATGCCAGGTCATTTATCACTTAAATTATAATTATTTTTTAATTATAAATCAATTTTTATACTCTTTCTTTCTGCAATTTATTAAATTGTGCTTGTGTCAAAACAGATGCTGAAACAATTGTATCTACTTTTTTATTTGTAATAGACATATACGAGCCCTTCCTTAAACAACCATCTAATACTGTATCTTTATGCATTTTATACGTAAATTTCCCGTCTGATAACGTTATTGTATAATATCCTGTATAATCATCTAGATGCCAATCGTATATTTTTTTGAATTTTGTTAAATCTATTTTATCTTTCATATTTATAATCTTTTCTTATTTTTTTAATAAAATATTTTTATTTTCTATATCCACTTGTGCGCCAGAAAATGATACCATTTCACCATTATCCAACTCCAAAATATCCCCAGCACCAAAATTATGAACCGCGACTACTTTATTTTGTTCGACCATCATTCCAATCAAGTCTGCATGATAAAATTCTCCATCCGGTAAAGCGGGCAGGGTATCGCGATTTATAAACAATTGGGCTCCACGTAATGACTCAGCCGCATTACGATCATCAATACCTTTAATTTTCGCGATTATTATTGAAGAGTTAGGAAGAGCGCGTACAAATTTAAATTCATCTTGATGAAATTTTTCACTATCAATTTTTAATTCTGTAAAATCATTTGGACTTTGTGTAAAAGTCTGCACGCGAACTTCGCCCCGCAAACCCTGGGCGGCAACTATTTCACCAGCAAGAATTTTATTTTTATTTTCCATTTTTATACTCAGGGGCGCTGTTGCGCCCCTTTTAATTCATTATTCAGCGACGACTTCCGCTTCGGCTATAGGTACTTCTTCTACTGCCACAGTTTCTGCTGCTGGAGCTTCGACTACTGGTGCTTCTGCAACTGGAGCTTCGGCTGCTGTTTTGGCTTCGGCTACTTTTGCCAATTTTGCTTCTTTATCTTTCAATTTCATCTGAGTTTTTTCAGATGGTTGATTTTTCTTGGTTTGAACTGGATATGGTTTTGCGGCCAATACACCAGCATTAGCTAAAAATTTATAAACACGATCTGATGGACGTGCACCTTTGGCCATCCAAGATTTTGCTTTATCCAGATCCAACTTGATTCTATCTGCTGAATCTTTGGCAGCCATTGGATTGTATTTTCCGATGACTTCTAAAATATTTCCAGAATTACGGGCCAAACGGCTATCCGTAACAACAATGTGATAATAAGGGTGTTTTTTTACACCATGACGTGCAAGTCTGATTACTACTGCCATAATTTTATCCTTTTTTGTTTTTCAATAAAAACTCACCGAAAGCAAAACTTGCCGTTCGGTGTCCCGCGCCCACAGACGAAGGATTTTTATTTGATTGCTACAATTATTGCGCAGAAAAATCCAAAAGTCAAGCAATTCCCGCTTTTAATAAATCATGAAAGTTTATAATACCAATTGGCCGAGCCGCATCGTCCAAAACAAACAAAGTTTGAATATGCTTTTCATTCAAAATGCGTAAAGCTTCGGTCGCAACCATATCCGCAGCAATACTGTACGGATTTTTTTTCATAATTGCATGCATTTGCTTACCAATCAGTCCATCTGAAACTTGACGCCGTATATCCCCGTCAGTTAAAATTCCAACCATTTTGCCAGTATCATTTACAACACCGACACAGCCAAAACGAATAGGGCGATTCATAACATCTATTGCTGCCCCAAATAAATCATTTTCTTTAACAATTGGTAATTCATCGCCTTTGTGCATTAAATCTGATACTCGGATAAGAGATGCGCCCAATTTTCCACCTGGATGCCAATTTTTATAAATATCAGGTGTTAAATTGTTTGCATGTTCTAGGACAACTGTCAAAACATCGCCCAGTGCCAGGGTCTGAATCATGCTGGTTGTCGGCGCTTTACCAATAACACAACATTCTGGCACCGCCGGCATAACTAATGAAACATCCGCAGCCCGCGCCAACGAAGAATCCGCCGCACGCGTGATAGAAATCATCGAAACATTAAATCTTTTTGCATAACCAATTATATCCGAGAGTTCTTTTGATTCACCTGAATTAGAAATTGCAATAATAACTTCATCCGCAGAAACAATTGACATATCGCCATGGGACGCTTCACCAGGATGCAAGAAAAAAGCACGACTGCCGGTACTGGACATAGTTGTTGCAATTTTTTTAGCAATGTGCCCGGATTTTCCCATTCCTGTTACAACAATCGCACCACGACGATTTAATAATAAATCAACCGCACGTCCAAATGCGGGATCTTTTAATAAAGACGCTTTTAATTCTACTAGACCCTTTGTTTCTGTATCCAAAACTTCGGATGCAATTTTGTTATAATCAATCATTTTAAAGCCTTTTTAAACCTTGGTATGATGCACATTATTTAAACTTGGTGCGGGCGAAGGGAATCGAACCCTCGTCTCAAGCTTGGGAAGCTTACATTCTACCATTGGACTACGCCCGCCGAACCATCGCAATTTTAATAAAATAAATTTAGAAAGCAAATTTTTATTCTATGCAGCAGTTTACAGCTTTGCGAACCCAATCCCCTAAACGTTTTGTTGTTGATTGTTTTTCTGCCGCCTTTTTTGATTTTGGGGCAGAACTATCACACGCAACCCCCGGCTTATAGGGTAAAATTTCACTATCAATTTTCTTTGCCCCGGCCATATCAATTAAATTCATATTGATTCCCCAGAACAAAGAATATAAATCGTATGCTTTTGCGTATAAATCTTGGGCGTCTTTCTTTTTCCCTTGCGCATTTGCTTTATCGCCAACTTCTTTCAATCGCATAGATGCCGCCAATAAATGTTTAGAAATACACCAAACTTCACCTTCTTTGGAATTATTAGATTTTACGATACGCATCATCAGTTCTTTACGCATTTCGCGAACAGTATTTATTAAATCATAAAAACCAACTTTGCCAGTTTTTGCGCCTGAAAAAAAGAAATGTTCTTCTAATGAAACCAAATTCATCAGTGCGATTGTTAAATCTTGATCAGATGATAAATCCAACGGATTTGCTTTTTTTACGTTATCCGCTTTTTCAATCAATTGTTCCAGTGTAAGTTTTTTATCAGATTTCTTCATTTAATCGTCCCTTGGTTTACAAATATATTATTGCTGCAAAAACGGCGGTTGCAACCAACAAAAAACAAATTGGAACAATAACTTTTTGAAATGCAAATTTTGCATGTCCGCCATTTTCCCGTTTTATTTTTTTATACCAACGTGCGCCAAAATAAAATGCGATCGTTCCAACAATCACGCCCAATAAAAATTTATCAATCCCAAATATTTTTTGTTCCCCGAAATTTATTCCTGGCATTAAATATACCCCCGCCAGTAATAGATAATATAAAATAAAAGGCGCAATTATTTGCAAAAAAAGATTTTTTACATTACGTTTTTGCAACCAACTAACCGTCCAGAAAAATAGTGATAACATCAAAGCCCCCGCCCAAATTCCGGTAATCACATCATCCACACCCAATAAACGGGCACCCTCAAGTCCCGCGCCAACCGCAACCGTACATACCGGGCAAACAGCATATGCCGAAGTAATCGTAATAACAAATAATAAAATACTAAATAAAAACTTTTTCACTTTTCTTCCTTTTTGTGAAAATAGCTTACAAAATTAAGTAAACCACGTCAATCATATTTTCAAAACCGCCCGCAAATGCGCGGACCGTGCACGCGGATTTGATTCCATCTCTGATTCAGATGGGCGATACGTTTTTAATAATTCAAAAGGGGCGGGGGCGGCTGGGAATCTGGGGTCACCGATTGGGGTTGTCCATTCGCGAAATTTTGATTTAACAATTCTATCTTCTAATGAATGAAATGTTACACAGATACACATTCCGCCAGGGTTTAATAAATTTGGAACAGCATCTAATGCTGTTTTAATTTGATCCAGTTCGTCATTTACCGCAATACGCAACGCCTGAAACACGGGGGCAATATCTTTTGGATTAAAAATTAGGTCCCGCAGTTGGAACGTAGTCCGGGGCAGGGTTTCTTTAATCGCGCGCGCTATTGGTCCCGCCTTTTTTACATCTCCGTATTCAGATAAAACTTTTGCCAAATCAGGAACAGATAACCGCGATATTAAATCTGTCGCGGTTTCACCATTTCCCATACGCATATCCAGGGGCGCATCAAACCGCCAAGAAAATCCACGTTCGGGTGTATCAATCTGCATAGATGAAACCCCAAAGTCAAAAACAACCGCATCTGCTTTTTTTGTTATTTTATCCAGATTAGAAAATGGAGAATTTATAAATTGAAATCTATCGCCGAATTCTTTGGATATGTTTTCTGCGATTGGAATTACGGACGGGTCGCGGTCAAAAGCTATAATATTTGCGTCGCATTGTAAAAAAGCCCGAGTATAACCGCCCGCACCAAATGTACCGTCAATAATGACCTTGCCATTTATGTCGCCCAGGGTTTTTAACACACTTTCCAAAAGAACGGGTATATGTTTCATAAAATTGATTATAGGATAAAAAAACAAAAAATAAACTAATAAAAAAAGGGTGATGTTGAAACATCACCCCCATATTTTATTTTTCTGTTACTTCGGCATCTTGAACGCCATCTTCGGGTTTTTGTTCCGGTTTGGTTTCAGCCTGTTGCGCTTTGTAAATTGCTTCACCCAGCTTCATTGCTGCTTCGGTCAATTTTTCAGTAACATTTTTCAAGTCTTCTGCTGTTGCATCAGATTTTGCCAATTCATCGCTGACGGCCTTTCTAGCCGCTTCGATCGCGTCACGTGTTGCCGCGTCAACTTTATCCCCATGCTCTTTCAACGATTTTTCAGTTGCAAAGACCGCGGTTTCAGCCTGATTTCTGGCTTCGGCTAATTCACGTTTTTTACGATCAGCTTCGGCATTTGCTTCGGCTTCACTCATCATTTTCTTGATTTCTTCTTCGGACAAGCCGCCATCAGATTTAATTGAAATCATTTGTTCTTTGCCTGTGCCTTTGTCTTTGGCCGACACATGAACAATTCCGTTCGCGTCTATGTCAAATGAAACCTCGATCTGGGGCATGCCGCGTGGGGCAGGTGCGATACCTTCTAAATTAAATTGACCCAACAATTTGTTGTCCGCCGCCATTTCACGTTCCCCCTGGAACACGCGGATTGTAACGGCATTTTGATTATCTTCGGCAGTTGAAAATACTTGGGATTTTTTTGTTGGGATCGTAGTATTACGATCAATCAAGCGTGTGAAAACACCACCCAAAGTTTCAATACCCAATGACAATGGGGTAACGTCTAACAACAAAACGTCTTTGACATCACCTTTTAATACACCGCCCTGTATTGCCGCACCCAATGCAACAACTTCGTCAGGATTAACCCCTTTGTGTGGTTCGCGTCCAAAGAATTCTTTGACGACGTCCATAACCTTTGGCATACGTGTTTGACCACCGACCAAAATAACTTCGTTTATCTGTGATTTTTCAATCCCGGCGTCTTTTAATGCCTTTTTGCATGGCTCGATGGTACGATCAATCAAATCCGCAACCAAAGATTCCAATTTAGCACGTGATAGATTAGTGTTAAAATGTACAGGACCCGAAGCATTAGCAGTTAAAAATGGCAGGTTGATATCCGTTGATGTTTTACTGGATAATTCAATTTTTGCCTTTTCTGCGGCTTCTTTCAAACGTTGTAATGCTAATTTATCATTACTAATATCAATTCCGCTTTGCGCTTTGAATTCCGCAATCAAATGTTGCAAGATGCGTGTGTCAAAATCCGCACCACCAAGCATTGTATCACCGTTTGTAGATTTAACTTCGAATACTCCATCAATAATTTCCAAAATGGATATATCAAATGTTCCACCACCAAGGTCATAAACAGCAACGATACCATTTTTATTTTTATCCAACCCATATGCCAATGCAGCAGCTGTTGGTTCGTTAACAATTCGCAAAACATTCAATCCAGCAATACGACCAGCATCTTTGGTTGCCTGGCGTTGTGCGTCATTGAAATATGCAGGAACAGTTATTACTGCATCTGAGATCTTTTCCCCCAGATAACCCTCGGCATCTTTTTTTAATTTTCCTAAAATCATTGCACTGATTTGTGATGGGGCATATTTTTTACCGTCAATTTCAACCCAAGCATCCCCAGTATTATCGCCAGCGATGATTTTATATGGAACATGCTTTTGGATTTCTTTTACTTCTGGTGAATCAAAACGAAGACCCATCAGACGCTTGATTTCATAAACCGTATTTGTTGGGTTTGTAACCGCTTGATTTTTTGCGGTAATACCGACCAATTGTTCCCCATTTGATGCAAATGCGACAATAGACGGCGTAGTACGTTGACCTTCGGCATTTTCAATAATCTTTGGGTCTGCGCCATCCATAAAAGCCATGGCGCTGTTGGTTGTTCCCAAATCAATTCCTAATACTTTTGACATTTTTCATACTCCTTAATATTTAATTATTTTGCTCTTGGGGATATAGTTAAAAAAATCCCCCCGTCAAGGGGGGAAATAGTGTTTTTTATTTTATTTCTCCAACATACACCCCCATGGAAACCGCCGTGGTCAGCAATGGGCTATCCAATGGGACAAAAGAATTGGAAACAGTTAAATCTGGAATTGTTGGATCCATTGTTACTTCTCCTGATGTAAACATTTCATTTAATGGCACACTTTTGACCTTATCATCAACCAGCGCCATCATCACATAGGTTTCATTATTTTCTATGGAATCTAATGCCGCATCAGCAAATCGCGTTGCCAAAATCCTGTCTGCTGCAGTAGTATCTCCAACCCTTTGTATATGTTCTGGGAAAGCAGTCCGAACCGCAAAACCCTTCTTGCTTAATTCCCGTGCAACCATATCGGCGGCTTCACCGGAATGCCCACGCAGTTTAACGCCCTCGGAAACTATGATTATTCCATAATCCCTGGGGGAGTCTTTCAAGCGTTTTGATAATGCGTCTATTGAAAACTTGATTTCTGGGATTAAAATGGCTGATGCCCCAACAGCCATCCCCGAATGCAGTGCCAGATGCCCCGTATCGCGCCCCATAGATTGAACAACAAACCAACGATGGTGGGATCGCGCAGTTTGCATCAACTGGTCGCAAAACTCGGTTAACCCCTGAACCGCAGTATCAAAACCAATTGTTCTGTCGGTCAGTGGTATATCCATATCGATGGTTTTTGGAATACAAACAATCTGAACATTTGAATAAACATGACGATTATTGTGCGCCAAACTTATGCTGCCATTTCCACCTATCAGGATCAGGGCATCAAAATTCAACTTTTCTATGGACTTTTTTAACTTGTTTTGAAATTCCTTTAACTTGCCAGCACGTGCTGCCGTATTAAAGTTTTCGGCCGTGGCATTGCCATTTTTCAAGAAACTCCCCGACATTCTAAGATATTCAATAGGGGGTAAATTAACATCAAATTTAATCACAGCTGGCGGATTTTCGGTCAATCCATCAGTTCCATCTAGAATCCCAAACATTTGATATCCACGGCGAATTCCACCAGTGATCAGTCGTATAATAGCGGTGTTTAATCCACTACAATCCCCGCCTGTTGTCATTATTCCAATTTTTTTCATATTTCAAGTTTTCCTTTTTTATTTATATCTTATCATAATTTGGATTGACAATAAAATTTATTTTGACTAGCATTGTACGCAAGAGGCGGAGAGAAACAAAAATTATAACCTGAAAAAGGGCTCGCCTATGTGGTTTCAAAAGAAAGAACGTTTTGCAGATATGGGCAAAACAAAAAAATCAACCAGTTCTATTATTGATAATGCTGTCAGCCGTCAAAACAGCTGGATGGCAAGACGCAGTGCGATTGCAATCAAGATTTTACGTAGATTAAACATTTTCGCAAAACCAAATGTTCCCGCTGCTTTGGTGCCCGCAAAAAAAATTGTCAAGGCGAAGCAAACACAACCAAAAACTCAGAAACAAACACGCCATTGGATTTTGGCATACTGGTTCCCAATTGTTTGTGCTTTGTCAGTAATGTTGATGCTACTTTATGTTTTGATTTCCCCAAAATGTTCCGTCGAAGATAAAAAACTAAATACTATCCCAGAACCCACCATTCAACCAATCAAAATTAAGGTTGAACAACCAGAAGCGCAAAAAGAACAACAAAAGGCACAGCAAAAAGCCGAGGTCCCAAGCTTTGACATAGTAAGAATTGGCAAAGATGGTAAAATTTTAATTGCCGGACGTTGGCTGCCAAATCATAGTGTATCAATAAAAGTAAATAATAAAATTATATCCACAGAAAAGACAGATGCCAATGGTGAATTCGTATATTCCCCAATGAAAAACTTCTCTGCTGGGAACTATACAATTCGTTTATCCGGAGTAGAGCAGGCATTAGATTCTGAATCTGACGTATTTGTTTATGTGTCCGAACGTGGCAGCGATAATTCCATGTCTTTATTGATGGATAAAGATGGTTCTAAATTTTTACAATCTCCTATATTAAAAAATGGCGATTTAAAAGTAACAAAAATTGATTATTTAGAAACCCAAAGAATCGTGGTCCAGGGCGTTGGTATTCCACGTACCCGCGTAACAATGGCTTTGGACGATAAAATCTTGGGGATGGCACATGTATCCGATCATAAAAATTTCGGATTTGGGGCAAATATTGGTGAATTAAAACCAGGCAATAAATACACCATACGCATCCAAATGCATGATGGATCGAACAAAGTAGCCGCATTGGTAAAATACGAGTTTACAATGCCACAAATGTTGCCAGGCGATGATACATGGTATGTTGTTCGTCGTGATGATTCTTTGTGGATAATTGCCAGAAACTTTTTGGGTCGTGGTATCAGATATACAATGATTGTTGATGAAAATAAAATTGAAAACCCAAATCTGATTTTTCCAAAACAGAAATTAAAAATACCTGTAACAAAATAAACCCAAAAAGGGAATTATTATGGGAAATGACAGAAGAAAAAATGTTATATATCAATATAAAGAATCCCATCAAAAAAAACCTGATGCCTTAAAGGAAAAGAAAGAGCTTTTAGAAGCAATCACAAAATTAATAGCTGATTGGATAAAGGCTTTTCCAAAAGACAATGGAAGTGTTAACCTGCTAAACAAGTTATATAAAAGAATTGATTTTGACGGGGTTTCTACAAATTCAAAAAATCTATTTAATACCTTTTTTAATAAATATAAACAAAAAATTAAATAATCATTTTCCGCTGAAAAATATTTTTAGCCATTTGAAAAAACTGCGACGGAAACCTAAAAACACTTTATTTTTAACCGCAAATTCAATCGCACGATTCCAAACAATTTCTTTATTCTGTTTGCGTGCTGATGCGCGGGCAGGGTCACGCATAGCACCCATTGGGGCGCGTCTGTACCAATAAAAGGCATTTGGAATTGTCGCCACTGCGTTAGCGTAAAAAACGGCCGGTATGGTAAACATAACATCCTGACTGGTTACACGGCCAGGCTCGAATCGCAATTTATTTTTTACTAAAAAATCCACACGAAATATAAAACGCCAAACTGCTGGTCGGCGTGCAACTTTGCTGATACTTATTTTGGATTGTTTACCACGGTAAATTTTAATACGATTAAATTTTTCAACCGGTTTATCACCATATTTTTCATCAACAACGCCCACTATTGCAATATCTGCATTACTAATTCCATTAATTACATTTTCGTAAAAATCTTTATTTACAAGTTTATCATCTGCATCTATAAAATGTAAAAATTCACCAGTTGCTGAATCAATCCCAGTATTTCTGGCAACAGAGACGCCCATATTTTTTTGTTCTATAACTTTTATGTTTTTTGATTTTGCAATCTTAACACTTTTATCCGTACTGCCATCATCAACCATTATGATTTCTAGATTTTTATAAGTTTGGGATAAAATAGAATCCAGACATTCCCCTATATACTTTTCAGCATTGTACGATGGAATTATTACAGAAATCTTTGGTAATTTTTTCATTTTATATTGGTAATATTACACGGACACGCAGACCACCGAGCGGAGAATCTTCCAACAACAATTGCCCACCATGATTTTCAATAGCTGTTTGTGCAATAGATAACCCCAGTCCTGTCCCCCCAGTATCTTTACCACGTGCAGCATCCAATCTTACAAATGGGCGCAGGGCATCCGCACGTTTATCTTCTGGGATTCCTGGACCATCATCATCGATTGTTATTTCTATAAATTCTAAATCGTCATGTTCCGCAATTGAAACTTTCTTTTTTGCATGCCTAACTGCATTTTCAATTATATTTTGAAAAGCACTGGCCAATGCGGTTGGGCGAGCATAAAAATTAGCAGCAGGTGATGGGAAATCCGTTTCCAGTTTCTTTTTTCCAACTGCGTCACGTGCAATACGTGTCAACATTGGTGGCAAAGAAATATCTTGTTCTATTTCTGGAATTTCACCGCGTGCAAATGCCAAATACCCACTGACCATTTCAGACATACGATCAATATCACGTATTAAAATATTTTTATCTGAACTTTCTGTTTCAACCGCCAAACGCATACGTGCCAAAGGAGCCTTTAGATCATGGCTTACCGCATTTAGCATATCTGTTCTGGTACGATTGTAACGATTCAGACGTTCTTTCATTAAAATCAAGGCGCGGCTGGCTTCGCGGATTTCACGACTGCCTATTGGTTTAAAATTAGGATCGTCCAATCCGCGACCAAACTTGTTCGCTGCACGCGCAATTTTATGAATAGAACGTGTATGCATGATTATAAAAGGGGTTATTAAAATACCAACTATTAAAACCGAGCCTATTAGCCAAATTATAAAAACTTCGGTACTGGTGGAGTAAACCCGTCGCAGGGATGTCGCAAAAGTCATTATTTCATTATTACGTGGCACGTCTACATACAGTAAGCGGTTACCACGATCAATATATATATTTACTGGATTTTTAACTTTTGATTTTAATTCCCCAGCCAGTTGTCCTACTTCGTGGGATTTATTATCATTTTCATCTGGGCGATTAAGATGTTCATTCACAGAAACATTAATCCCGGTATCATGCGCCATAGTTGATACCGCATTGATATTTCCACCATCCCAAAGATTTAACATAGTTGTAATTTCTCCGGCAAGAGACCGCGCCATAGAGGCATGAACGCGTTGCCAGTGATTGCCAAAAAACACATTTGCCATAATGATTTGTGCCACTATCAGGGGCAACATTATCATCAGAACAGTTCTCCATAAAAAAGATTTTGGAAATAATTTCACTTTATCACCAATTTATATCCTTTGCCACGTACTGTGACCATTTCAACGTTTTGTAACACACTTAATAATTTTTCGCGCATACGTTTTGCTACCATAGGGGTTGCTGGTACAATATTTCCTAGCGGAAAAGTTAAATCTTTTAACAATTCTTTTTCAGCCATTGATAATCCCAACAACTTGCTATTAATATAGAACTCATTGTCCGAAAATGCAAGTCCCTTTGGCAAAGCTCCTCTTTCCTTGGAAAATTCGCTTTCTGACTGGCGCATTATGTTTTTTAAGCGCAAAACCAGTTCTTTCAACTGAAAAGGCTTTGCCAGATAATCATCTGCACCACCAGAAAGCCCGACTATTGCATTTTCTGGCCCAGATAAAGCTGTCAGCATTATAACTGGCGTTTGATTGCCAGATGTGCGCAATTCCTTTAAAAAGGTCATACCATCTTTACCGACCATCATTCTATCAAGGACAATCGCATCAACAGATATTCTTTTTAATATCTCTGTGGCTGTTTCGGCAGATTCCGCGGTTATTACGGCAAAAGACTCGGACTTAAGACCTTTGGCCAAACTGCCGCGCAACAAATCATCATCGTCAATAATAAGAATTGTCTTTTTCATATTTATTTCCCCCTAAAAAGGGGGATTATTATTTTTGCACCGGTTCAACTGCATATTCCCCGGGCTGGATTGTTACGGCATCTGATTTTTTTTCGTCAGTTGCTGCCTGTATCTTCATCCCCTTATTTGCAAATTCCATTTTGAACAAAGCATATCCTGTACCACCACCTATGGCTGGGCCTTGTAATCCCAAAGAATAATATCCACCAATCAGGCCAAAGTCTAAATCAATATAATCAACATTTATCAGTAAAGAAACATTAGTCAACCCATCCGTGGTCATATTGCATGAAAATTCACGCGTTGCCAAAGTAGCCTGGGAATTGGCGGGGATAACTAAATCCACCAATGCTGGTGCACATTGAACACTGATACCATTTACCAAGAAATCATAGCTCATCCCTATGGTAGATTTTGACAAGCCTGTGGATATGTTTACCTGGGTAATTGTCGCCTGGGGAATTTTCACCAAAGCATTTGCAATTCCAACCCTGACCGGAAAGCTAATTCCAGATTGCAAGCAAATACGTGAAAACGGATCCGCTTCGCAAATATGAACCTGGGAATGCGCATTAGTCATAAACACACCAGACAGACTGTTAAATAAAAATGTTCTGGTAATACGATCATTCAGACGAGTGCAACCAAAATCACGACAGACAATAGCCGGCCTGTCTGCAAAACGAACCCCTGGCATTGCATTGGTTTGTTCGGATTGTGCGGCAACTATATTATCGTCATAATTCAACGAGTCTGTACGTTGCATAAATTCTGTTTCCGGAACAAAGTTCGGATCATCTGGGCGTGCATAGTACGAAACAGCCGGAACTTCTGTATAAATTGTTTGTAATTCTTCGGCCACGCTGGATGCAAATGGGGAAGATGCTGCTATTAATGCCAATAAACCAAGCGTTTTTGCCTTTTTTAATGCACAAATAAATATTGCCATGATATTTACCCTTGTTATTTTGATTTAATATTAAACTATTTTGGTAATCCATGTCAAAGCAAAAAATAGTGTTGAAATTTGGAAATCATTTAGTGTATAACAAACATATTGCAGGACAAAAATATTTTTAAATGTCCCAAGGGAGTAATAAATGGTTGATGTTATAATTTCTGGTGATACCGGAAAGATTCATTCGGTTTATCATAAATCTGCCGCCGAAGCAGCACCGCTGGCAGTAATTCTACCAGGAAACCCCCATACTGGTTATCACATGAATGACCGCGTGACCTATGCTATGTTTCGGGCGTATATGGATATTGGATTTTCTGTTGTTCGTTTTAATTATCGCGGGGTTGGCGATTCCGAGGGAACATTGGGAACAACCGCAGACAATATGATTGATATTGCGGCTGTGATTGATTGGATTCAAAATCAAAACGAAGAAAGCGACCGCATTTGGTTGGCAGGAAATCATTTGGGCGCATGGTATTCAATCCAGGCAATGATGCGCAGACCAGAGGTCAGCGGATTTACTTTGGTTTCCCCAGATTCATCCGTAAGTGATTTTACATTTTTATCGCCACGCCCAAATCGTGGTCTGATGATTCAGGGTGGCAAAGAAAGCGAAGACGCACATGCATTCGGTGTTCATCTGACACAGATATTAAAAAAGCAGGCGCAAATAATCGTAGAAACAATAAAAATAAAAGACGCAACTGCCGACTATGCAACACCAGCAGAATTAAAACAGTTGTATAACGATATCAAGGCCTATGTCGGCCGCGAAAATGCAGATGATAGATTATTATGATGAAAAACGAAAGATTTTTAAACCCAGAAATCCCAGACGAAATGGCGGCGACAATTCGTCCCAAGAAACTGGCCGATTTTGTGGGGCAAGAATCATTAAAACAAAATTTAAGTGTATTTATTACTGGCGCGCGTTCGCGGGGCGAAGCAATGGATCATGTGCTTTTATACGGGCCCCCGGGATTGGGAAAAACCACGTTGGCACATATTATTGCAAATGAACTGGGAACTAATTTTCGTGCAACTGCCGCGCCTATGCTGACGAAACAGGGCGACCTTGCCGCAATTTTGACATCTTTGGAACCAAATGATGTTTTATTTATTGATGAAATTCATCGCTTGCCCACCGCCATCGAAGAAGTCCTGTATTCTGCAATGGAAGATTTCAAGTTGGATATTATGCTGGGGGATGGCCCATCCGCAAAAAGTGTCCGTATAGATTTACCACAATTTACTTTGGTTGGTGCGACAACTCGGACCGGATTACTTTCAAACCCCTTGCGGGATCGATTCGGAATTGATTTAAGATTAAATTTTTATCCATCGGATGATTTGGGGAAAATTATCAAACGCAGTTCCAACATACTTGGGATTCCAATTGACGGGCAGGGCGCAGCAAATCTGGCGCAATCTGCACGTGGCACACCGCGTATTGCAAACAGATTGTTAAAACGCGCGCGCGATTTCGCCGCGGCACTTGGGAAAACAGATATTACAGACGACACCATTAAAACAACATTGTTTCAATTACACATTGATGCTCGTGGATTGGATGAAATAGATCGTGAATATATGAATGCCATAGTGAAACACTATGCTGGGGGACCGGTCGGAATTGAAAATCTGAGTGCAATTTTATCCGAGCCTGCTGACACAGTAGAAGACGTGATAGAACCATACTTAATGCAGCAAGGGTTTATTCAACGCACCCCCCGTGGCCGTATAGTCACTGAACAGGGATATAAACATCTAGGATTGGAGAAATAAGATGGTAAAGAAGTTTTATTATCATGGGGCCAATAAAAAACTTAACGTTGGGGACTTTTTAAAAATTGCTGATTGCAAAAGTACCGTACCTCAACCAGACGGAAAATTTAAACCAGCTATATACGCATCAGACGAAAAAAAGAAAGCCGTAAAATACGCTATTATGCATGCCCCATTCCAATTGTTTTTTAATATTACCAATGATAGAAAAGTATTTATCTTTTTAAAAGAATCTACTCATATTTATGTATATGAATTAGAATCCGAAGGATTTCAAAAATACGATGATGACTATTATGTAAAATATACTGATGCAAAAATATTAAAAATAGAAGAAATAAAAGCCGAAGATCTTAATAAACTTGGGTACGAAGTCAGGATTATAAAAAAAGCAAATCTATTTAGAGCAGGGATCATAAAGACCAAATTAAATAATAGATATCAAAAATATTATAATATGTTCATTGAAGACCCCAAGAAATTCGAACAAATTATGGACAAATACACAACAAAAGTATTGTAAATGAAAATTCAAATTATTGGTGCAGACAGTGCTTTTAATGGATTAAATACTTCGTTCTTTTTTCGTGACGACATGGGGCGTGGAGTATTGGTGGACTGTGGATTTACTGTTTATCCAGAATTAAACCGTCGCGGGATGTTAAATGATATTGACGTTGTATTGATTTCACATTTACATGCAGATCATTCAGGTTCATTAACATTATTAGCGGCGTATTCAAGAATTTTAAGACAGCAAAAAGTTATAATTGGTGGGGCAGATGTTTCTGGATTATTCCGTGAACAAGGCATTTTACCAGACGATTTTATACAATTATCATCTGATGATTCATTAGATCTTAAAACCATCCAAACAGACCATATTCCAGAACATGGAAATAATAATGCTTTATTTATTGCGAATTCTATTCTTTATAGTGGAAATACATGTGAAAGTGTTTTAGAAAATGAATTCGCAGAAAAAGCAAAAATTATATTTCATGACACACGTTTAAAATCAGCGATTTCTTATGGACATACCCCAATTGAAACATTGAGTTTTGCAAGACCTGAGATAAAAGTAAAAACATGGTTGATTCATACCCCCGTCAAAGAACATGAAGAAATAGAAAGACTGGCGTCCGAGATGGGATTTGCTGGGGTATGTTATAACGGACAAGAGATAGAGATATAAAAATGCATAATCATATTTTCCCATTTTCAATTGCCTATGCTGATACCGATGCCGGTGGCATTGTCTATCATGCGCGATATGTTGAAATTGCAGAACGCGCACGAATGAAATGGATGCAGGCCACAACGCCAACCAATGGCGATATAGGTTTTATAATTCGTGAATTGAATATGAAATATAAAAAACCGTTGCGATTGGGGGATGACTTTGTTGTTGAAACCCACACCACTGAAATTGGTGCCGCATCATTAAAAATAGAACAAAAATTCGTGAAAGATGGTGAAATTTATGCTATACTGCATGGCACGGCTGCCTATATCGGGGCTGACATGAAACCAAAGCGAATACCAGAAGAATACGTCAAAAAAATTAAATAAAGGAAAATAAAATGCAAAACAACTTCTCGTTTTTATCAATTTTTTCACCGACCGATCCGGTGGCTTTTTTAACATCAATCATGTTGGTTGTCGCCAGCATTGTATCTTGGACTATTATTATTGGGAAACTTCGTTTATGGAAAGAAACCAAGGGACGCCAAATAAAAATTTCCAAAGAAGATAACATGGAAACATTTACAGATAAAATCATTGAACCTTATGATAAAAATTTATGGTTTTTATCAATGGCTTCGGCGGTTGCACCATTTGTAGGATTGTTCGGAACGATTTGGGGAATTATGCATTTGTTCAGTGCGATTGGCGCAAATAATTCTACCAGTTTGGCGGTTATTGCACCGGGGTTGGCAGTTGCATTGGGGGAAACAGCACTTGGTTTATTTGTTGCAATCCCAGCCGCTGTTTTTTATCAATTTTTCAGCAAAAAATCAGACGAGTTATACAATAAAATAGACTCTCAGATCAAAGAATTAAAGAGAAAGTAAGATGTCACGTAGAAGAAAATCTGTTGATTCAAATTCTTTGATTGTTATGACGCCAATGATTGACGTTATGACTGTCTTGCTGGCGGTATTTGTTGTTACTGCGCCAATGTTAACCAGTGGAATTGATTTGGATTTACCAAAAGCAGGGCACAGCGCAATGTCCGGCGATGACCATGCGATACAAATAGGCGTTGATACCAGTGGACGATACTTTGTTGGTAAAGAACAACATACAAAAAAAGAAATCGTTGATCGTTTGGTCGCAATGCGCGGTGAAAATCCAAAACTGACTATTATGATTAATGGGGATAAAAATGCAAACTATGGCGCTGTTATGTCAATGATGGGCGCTTTGAAAGATGCTGGATTCCAAAAAGTCGGCTTGCGAACAAAAATTGAAGACTAATAAATCATTTTTTTCAGAAAATCTGTTGGCTTCCGTTGCGGGGCATTTGACTATTATTGCAATAATGATTACTTCGTTTGCAATACTGAACCCCATGGATCAGATTATTATGTCTGATCATGTTCAAATTTATGATATAGACTTGTCCCGTGTTGAAATAAAGGGCGATGAAACACTTGTATTTAATACCGAAGCACCCGAAGTTAAAACAGAAGAAATAAAAAAAGAAGATAAGAAATCTAAACTAATTGAAACTTTTGGGGATGACCCTGTATTTGAAAAAATGGCTGCGTTGACAGATACAACAAAAAAATCTGATACTAAACCAAATCCAGAAGCACCAAAAGCACCCACTATCGTTCGTGTAAATCGTGAAACCACCAGTTTAAACAGAACAATGACCGTTTCTGTTGTTGATGCATTACGGGTTGCGATGACACGGTGTTGGGTATTTAACAAAACTTATCCGGGAATTGAAAGCGTCCGTGCAGTCGCACATCTATCTATGAATCAACGTGGCTTTGTGCAAAGCCTGTGGTTCGAGCAAGAATCCGCTGCGGCTGATAACCCTGCAATGGCGTATATTTTTGAAACAATCCGCGCGGCCGTTTCCAACTGTCAACCGTTTAGTATGTTACCTGAAAATGAATATGAAAAATGGAAAACCATCCAGCTGACTTTCTTTCCATCAAATGCCAGCGTACAATAATTATCCCCCGATAAACGGGGGATTTTATTTTTATCTTAAACCCTTTGATTGACAGCAAGATTCTGCCGCTTTGTGCCAATCAGAATATCCCGCACCTTGATCACGTAAATCTTGCCACGGCTGCCATCCATTACAATTTACCTTGCTACTTGATGTAGATTTTTTACATTTTGCATATCGACGTAGTTGGCAGGTTTGATTTGAAATTTTACCATCCGTGGTGGTGCATTGAACAATCATGTTTTGGTTTTTAGCATCATCTTTGCCCAGCTCTTTCTGTGATTTAAGGGTATAAGCATTTGCAGATGCGGATATGGTAACCAATAATCCAAAAATAAGTATTTTTTTCATGGCTAACCTCTTTGTCAAAAAAAGTATAGAAGATATTAAGAGTAAAAACAATAAGAATGATTACCCATCGGTACGAACACTCCATGGGACATCATTCATTATCAAATAATAGAGTTCTGGATTATCTGAATCCGGATTTTTAATGATTGGTCGCACAACAAAGATATCAACATCGCACATTGTGCCAGCACTGCGACCTTTCTCTGCTTCTTCGTCCTGTGTTTCTTGCATATCTTGATGGAATTTATTTGCAAAATCCATCGCTTGTAAAAATGCTGCATCGTCGTCTTCGGCAGACAAAGAATCCCCCGCCCACATCAGCCACATTCCATAATTAGTTACATTTTCTTGTTCTGGCAAATCATCTGCCGATAGCAAGCAAAACGGCTTTAATTCTATATTACTGGTAAATTCACCCGTTGAAGTTTCGGTCCAATCATACATATCCCCTGTAAATTTAAGCACCCCGTAAAGCAATCCGGCTTGTCTTTCCATTCTGGCCAAACTGGCAACATTTTTTATTGTATTAACAAATAACCAGTTACGAATTTTCCCAGATTTCATACCAGCACGAGCTACTTTTTCAGCCCTACTGATTGTTTTACCACTTCTTAATAGCTTGGTAAACCCTTTGGCAATGCGCCAACTGCGTGCTATAACATTACCACGTTGTGGAATTTTCCAGGCTTTCATACCACGCCGTAAATCTTGTATTTTTCCAAAAGTTGAAACCGCTTCTTTATATTTTTTTACATCGCCTACTTTTTCTGCCTCTTTCATTGTTTTTTCTAAATCTTTTATTTCATCCATTTTATTGGTCCATCTTGCGGCATCAGTTACTTTATCTATGGCCTTTAATTCTTCTGCGGCTTTTGCTGCTTTATTTGCAATATTTATATAATCTTTAACTACATCGACTTCTTTTAAAACCTTTATACTTTTTACCAGGGTTTTTCCAGCTTTTGCTGCACGTAATCCTTTGGTTGCGCCAATAAGCACAGTGCCACCACCCCATGTTACTATTGTTATAACGACATCTAGTGCAACTTCGGACCAAGTGACCCATTGTAAATTAACGTCCCCGGCGATATAGTAATCATTTGTATCTTTCTGACCATCACCATCTTCATCACCATATGATTCAATTCCTACAGATTTAGTGGTAGCTATATTTACAATATCGTTATCATCCGCAAAAGCACTGCGAGTGGTACACATTGGAATGGATGCTGGTAATGTTCCTTCGTTATAATTACTGGGGTAAAATTTGCTGACATTTTCTTCTATATATTTTAATGAAATTACATTATTTTTCATTTCACCAATATATTCATCTAATGCGCCAGCCTGAACAACCAAAATTCCATACCATGCAGGTTCTGTATTAGTCCAAAGATTAGTATCACCAGGGGCACCAATTTTTGGAGAAATACAATCATTCGTAGTGCAGGGGATGGATTTTTTGTTTGCAATCAACATGCGTTGTTTTAAAATTTTTGGCTGGGTTTCGTAATTTACAACTATCTTTCGTCCCGCTGGGAACCTGTATTCTACCGGCGGAACGGACATTGTATCATCATCTGCCAAAGATTTTATTTCGGGGCAATCCAAAACCTTTTGTATGGTATTGGAACTTTGGAAATTCTTATAAATCCATGCCTGAATATCAACTTCGGGCGATTCTTCATTAACCGAAGCAGCATCTGCCATCAATGCATTTGCAAAAACCTGTTGTGCACATGTTGCTTTGATTGTTGGGGTTTGAACCGACGGGGTATTATCAATAATATCTTGCGCATCTGGAGTTTTTAAATCATCCGCACGGGTAAATCCAGACACCAAAAAAAGGGCGCAAAATATGATTGCAAAAAAACCGATTTGTTTTTTCATTCTCTCTGTAAGATTATTATATCATAAAAAAGAATAAATGGGCAAGCATTCATAAATTAGATGAAAAAAAACTTGATTTTTGTTCGGGGAAAGTATAAACTTGGCGAGCCTTCATCTTTAATCTCACGGATTTCAGGTGATAATTGGGGTTGTAGCTCAGTTGGTTAGAGCGCCTGCCTGTCACGCAGGAGGTCGCGGGTTCGAGTCCCGTCAATCCCGCCATAATTTTGGCCCCATCGTCTAGAGGCCCAGGACACCGCCCTTTCAAGGCGAGAACACCGGTTCGAATCCGGTTGGGGCTGCCAAAATCTAGACGAAAGAGCGCATCACTGCGTTTTTTCGTCTTTTAATTTTTAATAAGGGCGCGCGCCGGAGTCGGAGAGCCGGGGCAGACTGTAAATCTGTTAGCTTATGCTTGAGTTGGTTCGACTCCAACCGCTCCCACCAGAAATTTGCTATCGCGGGCGTAGTCCAATGGTAGAATGCAAGCCTTCCAAGCTCGAGACGCGGGTTCGATTCCCGCCGCCCGCACCAAAAATTAAACCGCCCAATTCGGGCGGTTTTTTATAAATTATAAATTTTATATTATCAATCTTCCGTCCAGTTATCACTGGTATCCTTCGTCCAATTGCAATCCCCCTCACTAATTGGAATTTTTACCCCCCACAATAATTGAATTTTATTAGCTTGAGTTGCAAGATTAAAAGTAAATACCTTACCATCCATTTTTTTACAATTTTTACTATTTTTATAAGCAGGAATAATATATGTATCTAGTATACCACTGCAACTTGGAACAGTGACCACAGAAATCAACCCCCATAACAAACCACTTTTACTGCTGCTATCACCACGAAATTCATCCAAATCTTTTGGAAATCCGGAAGCCAAAATGTCATTTGTGCAGGCCAGTGAAGCATCTGTTTCGGATGCCTTTACATATAGTTGATACAGAATTTCTTTGCACTCTTCTAAAGTGGCATTAGGAGAAACAGTCCCTCCTTCTTTTCGCACTTCTGCGATGCATGCTTGACGATCTGCTTCCTTTTTCTCTTCCGCTTTTCTTGCTTCTTCCTCTTCTCTTCTTATTCTTTCTTCTTCCGCTGCTGCTGCTGCCGCATCAGCCTGTAATTTTGCTGTTATGGCCTCGCCACATACTTCTTGAGAAATTTGGTAATCATTTATAATGGGGGCGGGTTCAGGCATACCATTATTAACCCAGCTTATGCATGCGGATTTAATTGCGGCCTCATTTTCTTTAAAACAATCTGCTGGATTCTTTTCACACCAATCTTTATGATTTGTGCGTTGCAACAATTCTTTTTCTTTATCCGCCAAATTTTTTTTCAATTCCGCTATATCAGCGTCTCTTTGATATCTATCTTTATCTGTTTCTATTTTGATTGGTTTATAAGCCTGGGCATCTTTCCATGGATCATATCCGGCTTTGTCATTTTCCATTCTTTCTATGAAAGATAAATCTGCATAAGTATTTGGAAATTTTGTTGCCTCTAGTTCCACATCATTTGAACCATTTTGACGCTGTAAATCACGCAATTCGCCCTGGCGTGCATTACGATCTTTTTGCCAGTCCGGATCTTTCTGTTCAAAAGGATTTCCCAAAACTAATTTATTGTATGGCTTTTCTGTTTGTGGATCTGCTGTTGGGAACGCCGATGGGAAACTGGTTACTGTTGCAGCACTGTTATTTTTTTTATAATCTTCAAATGCAGCCTGAATATAACCATTGCATGATGTAACATAATTATGTCCAGATAATTTTGATAACTCCAGCATTACACCAGGACGAATATCTGTATAACTTAATCCATCACAATTCTTTTTTGAAGCACATTGTCCGGCAACAATAGAATCCACAACGCCGCGGCATTCGCCTGCATTTAATTCTGTCCCCTGGGCATAAATGGGGGTGGGCAAACGTTGATTATATGGGCTGTCCACATTATAAAAAGGATTAGAAGAATAGCTTTGTACGTTTTGAATTTGGCCATACTGGGACAATGGGAAGTCTGTAGCATGACACCCAGCTGAAACCAAACAGCATGTAGCAGTCGCCATTAAAAAAACAGATATTTTTTTCATTCTCTTTTAACAATTATATCAGAAACATTATTATGATTAAAGAACAAATTGCGCCGATGAAAAAGAATGGGGCAAATGGAATAAATTTTTGCTTTTTCAACAATCCCCAAATTCCACCCAACGCGCAAGATATTATCAAAGAAATCGCCAAACCACTGACCCCCAGCCATATACCCCCGGCCGCCATCAGTTTTACATCACCCAAACCAATTGCATCAGGGGATTTTTTCTTGAACAGCAATCCCATAATAATTCCCAGTCCATAACCAATGGCGGCGGCGATTACTGATTCCCCAAAATCAAAAAACCATGGAAAGAATGCGATTACCAGCAATCCGATCAACATAAATGGGAACAGATAAACGTCCGGAATTATCCTGTTTTTCCAATCCTGTGTGCACATCATAACTGCACAAAAGCCGGCCGTTAATAATAAAATTATAAAAATCGCTAACATTTTTTCCCCTTGTTTTTCTTTTTTTAATTATGCTACAATTGGATCCAAATAGCAAAGAGAATAATATTATGGCATCTATTGGATGGACCCCTGCAATTTTAAATAAAATGAAAGCCTTGCTGGAAAAAGGTATGAGTACCGCTGAAATCGGCAAAAAAATCGGCATGTCTAAAAATGCTGTTGTGGGTAAATTAAACCGTTTGGGATGGAATAACAAATCCGTTGCAAATGCTAATAAAAAAGCCCTCGGGAAAAAAGAGATTGTTATAAAGGTTAAACCTTCAAAAAAAGAACCGGTTAAGAAAGCCCCAGTGCAGACTACTACTGCAAAAAAGATTGTAGCAGCAATTCCAAAAGCATCTGAAAAGAAAACCTGTGGCAGCAAAAAAAATCTGGTTGCACATCAGCATATGATTCAACACGCTGTTGAATTGGCAATGCTGCGATCGGATCAATGTCGTTGGCCAATTGGTAACCCGGATTCAGAAAAATTTCATTTTTGTGGGGCCAAGGTTTTTCCTGGCAAACCATATTGTTATGAACATTGCCGTACAGCATATCAAATGCCACCACCAAAAAAGTCTTAAAAAATGCTTAATACCGAGAGAGATCCTTTTTCAAGCACCAATATAGCATCCATGCCAGATTCTGACATGCCTGTGTTTTCTTTTAACAATTCTAAATACACTGATAAAATCATGACAGAATCTTTTAATATTTCTGGGAATATATTTTCTGCTTTTTTTGATTCAGATCATAAACTTATATTTATATTGGATGAAACACGTACTGAGAATACCCCAAACATATTATTGGTAATCGCGGATCGGGCAGGGCGTAAATGGGATGATATTCTAAGCAATGATTATAAAATGGATTTGGAAGATGTGCGTCCAAAGAAAAACAATAAATATCAAAAACTGGATATAAATTATAATGGTTTGCCAATTTACGGGCAATTGATTGCGGATTATAAAACTGGTGGATCAATAGAATCCGCATTAAATGATTTAAATGACTTTCGTATAAAGGTCGGTCAAGAATTGGCCCAGATAAGATTAAATGCTGCAAAACGCGAAATTGAAACTTCGACCGCAACTATTAAAAAGACCGAAGAATCTTTGGTTAAATTGCATTCTAATACCAGATCTTTGAAAACTAAAATCACAAAAGTACGCAGTGAAGTTGGGAAAAAACCAACAAAAGAATCCGCATCTAAAATATTAAAACTCCAGGCCCAGATGGATAAAGTAAACGAGAAAGAAAAACGGGCCAGGGCCAGATTGCGTCGTGCAAAAAAAAGACTGGAAGATGCTAAAAACGATTTAGAGGCCGCGCGCAAAGCTTTAAAAGCAACAAATGCAGATTTAACAAACTTATCGAAAAAAGAAATAAAATCACAGGAGCCCAAAATGGCAGACGAACCAAAGCCTTTGTTTAACAAAGATCCTGAAATAATAGATGATAAAATTGCTTTTCAGCCAATTGGGTTCGAACCACCTTCGTTCAATCCATCAGAATTTAATATTGAACAAACAATTTCCGAAAATAAATCTGTTCAAAGTTCTAATACTGCTATTTATGAAACCCCAAAACCAATTGAACCAACGGTTGTTACACCAGTTGTAAATACAACTGAACCCGTTGCACCTGTGACCAATAATATAACTGTGAATCAGCATTCTATTGCTGTACCACAACAACCAATTATAAATCCACAACCTATTGTGTTAGAAACACCTGCTCAACCCGTATCTCCGGTCCAAGCGGAAAGACCCGTATCCCCTGTATCAAATCCCAGTATTACAGTTTTACAACCTCCTGTGGGGGCAAAAAAGACAAGTATCGCTTATTATATAATGCTGATTATTTTAATAGGGCTTTGTATTTTGACTTTATCGATTTATCAATCAAGAATGGATAAGTCTGCAACTCCAAATTTAGCAAAACCAAGCGATGTTTCCGAAAACGCCCCAGCACCAAAGGTCGAAGAAGCATTCATAGCACCCGAACCAGTACCAGCACCCGTTGCCGTTGCAGAACCCGCTGTCCCAATGCCAACACCCGTTGTCGAACCCGAACCTGCGCCACAGCCAGAACCAGTTGTCGTTGCAGAACCAGAACCAATGCCAGAACCCGCACCAGTTATTGCCGAACCTGCGCCACAGCCAGAACCAGTTGCAGCATTACCAATTGCTGAACCAGAACCTGCAGCACCAGCACCAGAACAAAAACCAATTTTAATAGAATCACAACCAGAACCCGCTGTAATAGCTGTTCCTGTTGAAAAACCAACAATAACATTGCCATTGAAACCAGAATATCCAGTGCATGGCCCTGTAAATTATGATGACGATCAATCAAACTCCGTTTCTTCACAATTGTGTACCAGTGGTATGGCCCCAGACGAAGATGGTTGTTGCGCGGGTGAAAATTTGAAATTTGTAGAAAGCCTGAACGGTTATGCATGCTGTTCTGTGGCGGACGGTGAATGCTATCCCCCATTGAAATAATAATCCCAATAAAAAATCGCGCTGATGGCGCGATTTTTATTTATATTTTTTTCTATTTCCCAATTATATCTTTGGCTATCAGTTCGGCGGCAGGGCGGGTGCGGTGCCACATTTTGTCCGCTTGGCTTAACTGGGCAATCATTTCTGTGCGCACGGCTGGATTTTCCAATTTATGAACTTCGCGAATTATATTTTCTGACGTGGCGGTGCGCCCCAATAATTCTGGATAGATTGTTTTATTCATCAATATGTTTACCAATGATGCCCATTTGATTTTTAGCAACATGTGTGCCAAAAATTCCGTCAAAGGATTCATTTTATAAACAATAATTGCGGGGATATGCATAATCGCCAGTTCCGCAGAAATAGTTCCACTGGCGGCAATCGCAATATCAGTTTTTTTGTATAATTCATACCGTTTTTCAGATGGAATTAATTCGGGTTTAGTGCACCAATCTGCAGTTTCTTTTTTGATATATTCAAAAGTGGTTTCAACAACTGGAATATAAAAATTATACCAAACATCAGATTTTTGATGGCACATTTTTTCAGCCGTCGCGCGCATTAATGGCAACATTTTTTTTACTTCGGACATTCTGCTGCCTGGGATTAATGCAATTTCTTTGCTTTTTGTAGATTGATGACTGCTTTTTTTAGATGGATGTAATCCATCTGCTATTGGATGTCCAACTGCAACAACTGGCAATCCATATTTTTCAAAGTAGGGTTTTTCAAAATCAAAAAATGCGTAAAGTTTATCAAAAATTTGTGCAAATTTTTTCGCACGTTTTTCGCCCCACGCCCAAACCTGGGGCGCAACGACATGATAGAATTTGGTATTTATACGCCCACGAACTTTTTTAACAACACGTTTTGCAAAGCCTGGACTGTCAATTGTTAAAACTATATCCGGCCCGAATTTAGGTTTAACAATTGCAGTTTCATTTATTCTGCGCGTCAGTGTTTTTGCATGTGCAAGAACTTCAAATAAACCCATTACAGCCAAATCAGAAATTGGGAAAATAGGGCGCAATCCAACTTTTTGCATATGCTGACCGCCTATGCCTATGAATCTAGTATCTCGTGGCAAAGCCCGCATTATTTTTTCGCCCAGTACATCACCAGAAACTTCACCAGCGATTATAAAAATTTTTAGAGATTTCATTGTTTTGCCGAAACACCACGCATGGAACGGTTTTCAATGAAGTCTATTGCATCCATCGCGTATTTGTTATTTTTAACTTCTTTACGGACTGATTTCAATCTGTCGGATGATGTAGTTTCATTATCGCCTTTTGCAAAGAACGCTGCATAAACAGCGTGAACAGCATGAGTATCTTCATTAGTAAAGCCATGACGCATCAGACCGACTTTGTTAATAGTGCGATATATGCCCGGACGTCCCTCAAATATAGAATAAGGAACCACATCTGTACCGATGCCGGTCATACCACCAATAAACGCATTACGACCAATACGAACAAACTGATGAATTGCACTGCATGCAGAGACAATAACAAAATCTTCTATTTCAACATGCCCCGCAATTTGAACCAAATTAGATAAAACAATACCATTACCCAGTTTGCAATCATGTCCAATATGGGCATTAACCATAATTTGGCAATCGTCGCCAATTTTCGTCCCATCACTTGCCGGGGTTCCAGAGTGAATTGTTACATATTCGCGAATACGATTACGTTTCCCAATACGCAGTCCTGTCATTTTTTCAGAATCTTGGAATTTGAGATCCTGACTCATTATACCCAAAACCGCAAAAGGATACACAATCGTATCATCACCGATTTCGGTATTACCATCAATAACTACGTTTGATACCAGTTCCACGCGATCGCCCAGAACTACATTTTCGCCAATTATGCAAAATGGCCCGATTTTTACATCGGCACCCAGTTTTGCTTTTGGATGAACTATTGCTGTTTGATGAATCATAATGGGAAAATTATAAACTTACCTTTATAAAATATGTATTCAATTAATATAACAGATTATAACAAGCTTTTAACTGCTGCCCGGGCATCAAATTTAGCCCTGGTACGAACAAGAATTATCACAGCACAAATAATTGTTGGCATTGTTGTCAACAGACCGAATAATCCCAAAGATAGTATCCATAAATCTTCGGACCAATTTCTCAACAAATTGCCATCTGTTTGGGGACGATGACGTATAGCTATAAATGATTGAACAAAAATACCCATTGCTAATACTATAAAAGCCAATATATTTTCAGTCAGAAAAAATAAAACCAGTGCGAATATAATTCCAGCGCGCATCAACCATATTAATTTTTTATAATTCGCTTTTTTTAACCAGCCTGTCGGTCTGACCAAACGCATCATAATGCTGCCAACTATTGTTATCAAAGAAGCAATTAAAAACATCATATGAATTATGGTCAAATGTCCCAACTGACCGAATCGAAAGAATTCAGGCTGCATAACCAATCCCAAAAGCAATGCGCCCATCAGAATTATGACCAGCCATTCCGATCCTATTTGACGACGATCACGATAAACCATTAAACGCCCAGCATAAAAACCAAACAGTGCTGCAATAAATTGAACCAATATTGTTTGCCATGTTCCCCATGCACACAATCCAATCAATGATGCCGCGATTATTGGGGCTGCTATATCCGCTTTCTTGCGCCATTTTTCTTTAATTTTTATAAAATTACTAAATGATGGTACATGCCACCCAGCAAACAATCCCAAAACAAATATACATGCCGCAGTTAATGCGGAAATTCCCAAAGAAATTCCATCACGCAAAGAATTAAAATTTTCATGACTTAACAACCATATTGCAATAAACGCTATACTCCATGTGGCGATCGTCTTTAAACGCTTTTTAGAATCCGATAAAAATCTGGCGGAAATTTCCGGTGCAAAAATCCAAAATACCACAAAAATAGGTAAACAGAGCAGGGCATTCCAAAAAAAGTCTGGACTGTGCAGTGAGATATTATTAAAGCTGCTTATTGCTGATTGAACTACTAATGTTGGATCAAACATACATAACCTTTTATTTGCGTTTTTTATATGGATGTATATTATAAGGAGTATGAATCAAAAACAAGTTTTTTTTACAGCGATGGGGGGCCGGGTCAAATTTTATTTTGGAAACTATAATATAACCAGCGATGCCGTTTGGTTGGCAGCCTTTATGGCCAAGGCTAAAATTAAAAACGTTTTAGACGTTGGTATCGGTACCGGTGGCGTTTCGCTTTGTTTATTGGAACATAATCCAGATTTAGAAATTACGGGTATTGATGTATCAAAACAAATGTTGGATGAATGTGAAAAAAACGCCAAATTAAATAAAAGAAAAATTGAATTATTAAACACAGATATTCTAAATTGGAAAACATCAAAAATATTTGATGCGGTTATAACAAATCCACCTTATTTCAAGGGCAGTGCAGCTGCACATGGCGCACATCATAATGTAAATTTAACCGAATGGACACGTGCCTGCCTGAAACGGGTTCGCCCACGTGGATATTTTTATGCAATTGCGGACAGCGCGGTAATCAGTGAAATTATTGCAGAGTTACATAATGGTAAAGCCGGGGGAATAGAAATCATTCCTCTGTTTTCAGAGAAAAAAAATACCGCAGAACGTGTACTAATCAGTGCAAGATTAGGGGTAAAAACCGGAACAAAAATTTATTCTGGGATGTTAATGAATGATAAAACAATATTACAAAATGGCGATATTATTTGACTTTTTCATAAAAACATTATAAATTCCATTTTGGGCGGACGAAGCAGGGCGCTAGCGGGTCAGGGGGAAACCAGCAGCCCAGCGCTTCATATCGGGTCGCCCTTCCTCTTTTTCTCTTGCTTAAATCCGAAAAATTTCCTATAAATATAGCTATGGCAATGAATAAAAAATCTGTTGCAACAAATATGGTCGATGTCTATATTGGGCAGCGCATTCGTCTGCGTCGTAATATAATGGCGATTACACAGAAAGATCTGGCACAAATATGTGGCGTAACATTTCAACAAATTCAAAAATATGAAACTTCGGGCAATAGAATCTCTGTTTCGCGACTGTTTCAAATCGCTAATGCATTAGAAACACCGATTGGATTCTTTTTTTCAGGATTGACCCCCGAACACGCAAACAATGAAGGCGGGCAAAAAAGACTTCGCATAGCGGAACCAGAACATAGTGATCCAATGTCCAGCAATGAAACCTTAAAATTGATAAATTTATATTGGAAATTACCTAATAATGAAATGCGCAAGCATATTATGGCATTATTAGAAGGGATGGGCGGTTAATTTACGGCTCTTTCCCACCCCACGATTAAACATAATTAAATATTCTATATTACCACTGCCGCCCTTTATCGGGGATTTTATTGTTTCTGAAGGTATATAACCAAATTTAGCGAACGCGAATCTTGCTTTTTCTATTGATTCTACGTGGTATTTTTCATTTTTTATAATACCGTGAAACTTGGCAGAAATGCTGCTAGAAACTTCGAATTGTGGTTTTATCAGTGCAATAATTTGTGCGGGATTCCAATCAGCAACTGACCCGGCAATATCATCCAAAGAAATAAAAGAAACATCAATTACCGCCAAATCCACGGGCTTAATAACGGGCAGGGTACGAATATCAGTATTTTCAAGGGATACAACCCTTTTATCCATGCGCAATTCCGGTATTAGTTGATTTGTACCAACATCCACCGCAAAAATCTGGGTTGCACCCCGATTTAATAAAATTTCCGTAAAACCACCGGTACTGGCACCAATATCCAGGCAGGTCAACCCGGCCGGATCGATATTAAAATAGTCCAAAGCATGGGCCAGCTTTAAACTGCCCCGACCAGACACAAAAGGCAGAGAATTTACTTTAATATCATCATTTTCTTTTATGTTTTGACTGTATTTTTTGCATAATTGCCCATTTACAAAAACCAGTCCCATATCGATCGCGGCGGTCGCTTTGGCCCGGGTGGGGTATAATTTTTGTTGGACAAGATAAACATCTATACGCATAACCGGTATTTTAACATAAAAAGATTAAAATGTTAAAAGGTTTATATAAAAAAGAGAAAGAGAGACCGCTAAAGGACGATTTGTTTTGTTTATTATATTATATGTTGTTTACAATCTTATGGATGTATGATTATAAAGGTGTTTTCGCATACCCCGATAAACCCAACATCTATAACTATACATAATATACATTATGCGCTTTATAAGTGTTAAAAATATATGGGGATTCCCCCACATATTTATTATCACCTTTTATAAATATCATATTGTTTTTACAGCTTATTTAGACAAAATCTTTTTCTTTTCTGAATCAAATTCTTTTTGTGTTATCGCCCCACGCTGTTTTAATTTATGAAGTCTTTCAAGTTGATCCGCTGCACTGCCCGTTGATTTACCGTAAATCCCGCACCCTTGACCCATTTCCGATCGCCAAATCAATGATAAAATCAGCGCGACAAACCAAGTAACCCCTAAAATCAACCCACACCAGGATAAAATCATGATTGTAGTCAGATCAGATCCCGACAAACCGCGGCCACGAGCAATCAATATTGGGATTTGGATTAAAAAAATCAGAAAAACTATACATAATACAGTTATTGAAAAAATTAAAAACCAAGCCATAATTTCCTCCTATTCTTATTTTTCTACGAAATTTCTTTAATTCTGCGAATTCTGCGTTCTATTGCATCAAATGGTGTTTCTAAAAACTCTGACACGCACAGCATTGCTATTTCAGGATCCGTTTCATCTGCTGCCAGCGCAAGTACATTTATATCATCATGATGTCTGTCCGCTCTTGCTTGTTCTGGTTTATAGCATCTAGATGCACGAATATGTCGATACCGATTTGCAGCGATTTGAACCCCTGCGCCAGTTCCGCACAAAACTATACCACGAGAATCTTTATCAGAAATCATTGCATCGGTTACGCGTTTGGTTATTTCTGGGAAATCTACACATTCTTTTGGATTATCTATTCCCAAATCTACCATTTTATACCCAACGGCAGATAACATTTCTGTTAAATACAGCTTTAATCCAACGCCATGATGATCAGAAGAAATATAAATATTGCCGTTAAACATCACAATCCCCCCCTTTTCTGCAAACCAATTTGCAATCTAACCTGTTATTATTTGTTATATTTAATTTTTTATAAGACAAAACGCCTGTCATTTCAGCATCAGAAAAGATATTTGCAATATCAACTGTTGCGGGACCATCAATCATACCATGTAAAAATAAATTCTTTGCGACAACTTTACCAATAACCTTGCCCCCACGCCCAATAACCAGCGTGTCTGCCATAACTTTGCCATTTATTTGACCATGGACCTGGACTATGTTGCCACCTTTGATATCGCCAATAATCTTGGCACCTGCTCCAACAATTGTTGGGCTATTTTTTTCCTTGGAATTTGTAAATGCAAACATTTTATTTCCCCTTTACAAAGTTGTATGGGTTGAACGGCTGGTCATTATATCTGATTTCATAGTGTAAATGTGGACCAGTTGTACGACCCGAATCTCCACCCAAACCAACAATATCTCTGGCATGTACTATATCACCACGTTGGATACGGAATTTTGATAAATGTGCGTACAAAGTAGTAAAGCCCATACTATGATCAATTTCTACAACTTTACCATATCCAGATTTATCACCCACAAAAATAACCTTGCCGGGGGCAACCGCATACAAAGGGGTTCCTATATTTCCAACAAAATCAATTCCGGTATGTGGTTTAATTTTGCCATCTAATGGATGTATACGATCGCCATATTTTGATGTTATAACCGCGCTTTTTACAGGTGCGCCCGTTGGCAGAATAACAGTTGCTCGGGACAGTCCCTGCCATAATTCTATCTTTTCCGCCAAATCTTTATACTTTGGGTCTATATCTTTATCTAAATCAAATGGAGAAACTGCACCCCCAACAATACTATTATTTACAGCCAATGCCTTTTCTGACAAAGCACGTTCGTTCAAACCTAAATTAGCCAAAGACCCGTGTATCTTGGACATATTCTTATTAATTTGATTTAAATTATCTTTGGTTAATTTTGATACACGATCATAAATTTGATTTGATGCATCACTTACAATAACTATGGATTTTTCCATTTCTTGATTAGATTCAAATAATTGACGGTTTTCTTCACGCGTAAGTTCATACTCGACAGATAGTTCAGATAAATTTTTAATTTCTGGGGTGTAATTACCATCATTCATCATATTTTTTATACGTGTTCCCAGCATTTCGATCTGTGCCCAAGTATTTACACGGCGTTTTAGCAATGCTTCTTGCGCAGGCTTTTTCATATTTTTATTATTTATCAGTTGATCGTCTATATCGTTCATCTCTTTATGTAATTCCGCATATTTTGCATAAAAAGTATTCAAATCAGACATATACTGAGCATGTTGTGCCCTAGTTTCTTCCAACTGACGAGTGCGCTTTTGCAATAATGGACGATGATAAACAAACACATATGTCGCCCAGATTGCCCAGATAATCAAAATAATTTTACCCAAACCACGCGCAATACGCCAAAATGATGTTTGCCGATAAGAAATTAAATCACCGCCAGAGATTATTGTTATGTCGCGTTCTGGGAATAATCTGCATATAACGCGCCATACTGCGCGAAAAGGCGCAGTTAGAAGAGATGTTAAGGAAGAATATTGTCTGGCTATCCAGTTTAACATGGTGGAATTATCATACTATTAGAAAAAACCAGTGTCAAAGTAAAAATAGCCAAAGTTTCAGGATTTATTTTACTATTTTTTTTATATGTTTCTTTACTTTTTTAAGGCTTTTTATTGGGTCTATTTCCCCAATCCCCCCAATTAATTTATCTAACCCTTTATTTTTAGTCAAAGCCCCCTGAATGGGTTGAACAGCCGAATTACAAAAAGGACATTTGGTCGCTTTTGATGAAATAAGGGAAAAACAAAATGGGCAACTTCGTTTATCAGACGCCTTTTTTATCTGTATTTTATTCAAAAATCTAACAAATAAAAATACTGCGAACATTGTCAGTATAAAACCAACAAAAGAATTCATAAACAATCCTATACCTATCTTTGTATTACCGGATAAAGTAATCGAGATAGCTGACATATCCATATCACCCAACATCATACCAATTGGCGGCATAATAACATCTTTGACCAAAGAATTTACGACGCCGTTCATAGCGGCCCCAGCAATAACACCCACGGCCATATCTATTGCATTCCCGCGTTCAGCGAATTCACGAAATTCGGCTAAAAAAGATTTCATCATTTTTTATCCTTTTGATATTTTTTTATTGCTGACAAAGTCTTAGTAAGTGTTTTTGATACGTGTTCATCATTTGTTTCAACAACTATATCTGCCTGGGCATAAATTTTGTATCTTTCTGCAATCAAGGTAGAAAGTATTTTTTTTGGATCTGCATTTAATAATTGGGGTCTGGTATCACGAAAAGTTGTTCTTTTTACCAATAAATCTACATCTGCCTTTAACCATATTGTTATTGCTTTTTTATGTGCTAATTCACGAACAGCTGGTGTAATAAATGCACCCTCGCCCGTAGAAATAACTTTTAAATATGGTGGAGAATTCAACAAGCGCTTAAAAACGCGTTCTTCTACACGACGAAATTCCGATTCTCCATACAAAGAAAAGATATCAACCACACTGCAGCCAGCGGCAGCCTCAATTTCTTTATCAGAATCAACAAACGGAATATCCAGGCGGCGTGCCAACATTCGTCCAACGGACGTTTTCCCAGCGCCCATCAAGCCGACCATTACTATTGGTTTATCCAAATTTATATCCGAATTATACATCATCAATATCATACATTGCACAAAACCTGCGTGCAATAATTTTTTATTTTTTCTTTCTACTTGCGCATTTGTATGCGTTTTTATCAGCAATCGACAAAGCAATTGCTACGGCTTGCTTTTGTGGTTTCCCAGCTTTAATTTCCGTACGAATGTTTTGGGAAACTGTTTTACGTGTGCACCCCTTGATAAGCGGCATTATTCTCTCCTTACTTCTTCCTTATAATACTACCATTTTTTATAAAAATAATATAGGATTAAAATACTCGGCTTGCAATCATATTAACTTAGGATTAAAATATAGTGCACCGATCCTATAGTTCAATTGGATAGAACAAATTCCTCCTAAGAATTAGATGCAGGTTCGATTCCTGCTGGGGTCACCAAAATAAACTTTAAAAAAATACATATTTCTGTTAAAATGCAATGATATAAAATAAATACAGGGGGGAATTTTGCAAAAACTTTATACTTTGACTGCTTTACTATTTCTTCCGATTGCAGCTTTTTCTTCACCACGACAGAATGCACGAACACCTGAGAAATCATCCTCAGAATCGTTGCTTTCTTCAGCTTACTCTGATCTTTATTCGGATATGCCGACATTTGTTCGCGCATTGGTTATGCCACGGGCACTGCCATCGGGAACGCGTGATTCCCCACGTATTAACAACCAAGATTCATCTTATTCCCAGACAAAATACGAAGTCCAGGTTCAACCAATTCAAACCAAGACTGAATATATCAATTTTCTTAAAAAATCGGTTGTTGGGAATAAAAACGATTGTACCGATAGATATAATAAATATGTAACTTTTTTTAATCATGATTCTACGCTAAGTGGCGAAATTACCGTGGGGAAAAACAATTTTTCAAATACAAGATTGGATGTAACTTGCAATTTTCTTAATTATTCATATTGGTGTTTTGCACTGGGATTTGCATACGCTACCCGTGATTTTGACGATCCATACCGGCTCAGTACGGGCAGTAAATGTCTTACTTACCAAGAATTCTGCCAAAGTGGAACCCCCCCTGAAGATTTCAGAATTGATGAATATCTTTCCAGAATTATAGATGAAGTAATGTTTTATAATACAAAGATTAAAGATACAAATAGAAATATCGTTAATACCACGATTAGGGGTGGCCCAGATGGTGGTGGCAATACCAGTGGCTGGAAGGGTTATGATACAGATACCTGGGTTAATGAACGTTTTCCAAAAGAGGAAATGATAAAAATATTATGTAAATAATTACATATTTTTTATAAATCCACTTTAATATTTGTATTATTAAAATAATTGACAAAATTTAGCTTGCTTTTTAATAAAATTATACTATTTTGTCATCATGAAGAAAGCTAATGAAAAAGTTTTATATATCGTAAGTGGCGTAAACGGCGCGGGAAAATCCACCTTTGTAAAACACGCCATGTCTAATTTCAAAAACATTTATCTTAATGCCGATGAAATGGCCAAACAGAAATATGGTGGGTATTCAACCAAAGCCAATCGAGCCGCCGGATATGAAGTGCTTAAAACTCTTCAAGACACCGCAAAATTAGGGGTCCCGATTATATGGGAAACCACTTTGGGGAGTAAAACCTACTTTAAAATATGTGAACTTTATAGAAATCACCATTATATTATTGATTTAACGTATATTTTCTTGGAAAATGAAGAGGCTCATCGTAAAAGAATAGATGAACGAGTTGCTAATGGCGGTCATAATATAAACGATGCTGTATTAACTAAACGATTTAATGACAGATCGGTTAATTTTGAAAAAGCGATCGAAGTTGCAGATTCATGGAAAATGTTATGTAATCAAAAACCTTGGATCGAGCTGGTTGCTTTTGGTAACGGGAATATTAAGATGATATCTAACCAAGAACTGTATAAAGATTTTTATGATCTTACCCCAAACAAAAGCCCAATTATTGAAAAGTTCAGAAAGATTATTGGTTTTTCAATAAAACACGACAGAACACGCTAAAAATAGATTACATATTTATTTTTCGCCCATATTTGCCAATTGCTCTAAATGATCAGCCGCAATAACACCATCTATCATTTCATCCAATCCAACTCCACCGGCCAAAATATCATCTAGTTTATACAGGGTTAGTTTTATACGATGATCCGTAACCCTTTGTTCTGGGAAATTATAAGTCCGGATCTTTTCACTACGATCGCCAGAACCCACCATAGAACGTCTTGAAGCGTTACTTGAGTTTTCTTGTTCAAGCCTTTGTTTTTCATATATTTTTGAACGTAATACGTCCATACAAAAAGCACGATTTTGAATCTGCGAACGCTCGTTCTGACTGCTTACCACAATGCCGGTTGGTAAGTGAGTTATTCGAACTGCAGAATCTGTCTTATTAACATGTTGTCCCCCAGCACCCTGAGCGCGAAAGGTATCTATTCTTAAATCTTTTTCTTCTATAACCACGTCTATGTCTTCGGCTTCTGGCATTACCGCAACAGATACCGCGCTGGTATGAATACGCCCCGAAGCCTCGGTTTCTGGAACACGTTGAACGCGGTGGATCCCAGATTCAAATTTAAGCCGCGAATATACACCATGACCATCAATTTTAAATATAATTTCTTTATATCCCCGCAAACTGGTTGCATTTTCTTCTATAATTTCAATTTTCCACCCATATCGAAGAGCATAAGATTTGTATTGTTGAAACAAATCAAATGCAAACAAAGCGGATTCTTCACCTCCGACCCCTGCCCGGATTTCCATAATAACACTATGGTCATCTGCATCATCTTTGGGGAGTAACGCTATTTGAAGTTTTTGTTCAACTTCTTCGAATAGTTTCTTGAATTCAGATAATTGTTCTTCAGCCATTGATTTTAATTCTGGCTCGCGCAACATGTCATTTGCATCCTTGATTCCGGCCTGAATTTGAAAATATTCTGATACTATCGGCATAATTTCCGATAATTGGGAATACTCTTTGGACAGTTTTGATAACTCATTCCCTGATAAATTACCAGAGTTCATCAAAGTCTCTATCTCGGCCGAACGTTTTTGAATATCTTTTAATTTATTTTCTATCATTTTACATCTTTAACATATTGATTGTGTCATTTAACGATAAATTTTGCTGTTTACCAGTCATCATATTTTTAATTGTAATCATATTAGATTTAACTTCATCTTCCCCAATTATTATGCTGAATTTGCTTTTTATTTTATCAGCAAACTCTATTTGGTTTTTGAACTTTTTTTCGGCATCTAAATACGGAACAGTTACAATATCGGCCGCGCGCAGTTTAGATAAAACAGACATCGCAAATGGTACGGTATTTTCACCCATAGCCAGAACAGAAACCATTACTGGGGCCTCGAACTTATCCAATTTTATTTCGTTATCTTCTAATAACGCTACCATCATTCTGGAAAAGCCGACTGCGGCCCCAACCCCAATTATCTTGGTTTTGCTAAATTTACCGGCCAAATCTTCGTATCTGCCACCACCACCTATGGCGCCAAGAGATGGGAAATCGTCTAAAAAGAATTCAAACACCAAACCGGTGTAATATGCATGTCCACGCATAATTCCCAAATCTATTTTGGCATTTTTTATACCCATTATTGCCAGTTGTTTCATAAATTCATCCAATTCACAAATGGCCGAATCTAACTTGACACTCTTTTTTAAGAATGCTTTATAACCATCTGAAAATACTTTTATAATTTCAAGTGATTTGTTGCCAATTTCTTCCGCCAAAGCCCCCTCGAAATCGTCCAATTTATCTTTTTTATCTATTAAAACAAACACTGCCTTTGATTTTTCTTTGGATAATTCCAGCCATTCAAAAAAAGCATTCCAAAAAGGTCTGGATCCAACACGAATATTTGTTCCACCGATAAATTCACGACATGATTCATATGCCTGGGCCAAAACAGCGACAATTTCAGCATCATAATTTTTAGAAAGCTCGTTTATTCCCAAAACGTCTAAATCCATTTGATAAAATTCACGATAGCGACCCTTTTGTGGTCGTTCCCCACGGTAATTTCTGGCAAATTGATACGCACGGAAAGGAAAAGCCAAATCATTCAGATGTCCGGACACATATCTGGCAAGCCCCACCGTCCCATCATACCGCAAGCCCATTTTTGTATCGCCCTTTTGAAACATAAACATCTGGGTTTCTATTTCGTCCCAATTATCTTTGTCAGTTAAAACTTCGGCCCGTTCTATGGCGGGCAAGTCTAAACGTGCAAATCCGGCTGTTTTTAAAATTTGCTGCATTCTACGGGCGCATTCGTCAAAGCACCGCTGTTGAACTGGCAGCAGTTCTATAAATCCTGATAAAGGTTTTGTTGGTTTAAGATCCATTTTCTTTTCCTTTTTACTATTTTTATATTAGCAAGGTTTTGCCAAACTCGGCAAGTATTGATTATAGGTAAATATAAATAGCTATAAATTCACGCCCACACAGGCGTGACGAAAGAAAATAGATAAAGAAATCAAACGATTTTTCATAACTATAAATAGTTTATAATAAAAATTCCCGATTGCAATAAATAAATATAATGTTCTATAATTCAATACAAAGGAAGGATAAAAATGCCAAAAATAACTACAAAAAAGACCACTAAACCAATAAAAACGACAAAAAAACCAGAATTAAATGTGGTTTGTATGTGGTGGCGCCGCGAAGATGGTAGTGAAAAATTCAGTAAAGAATACATAAATCGTCTGTATCGTATGGTTGAAAAAAACTTGACCCTGCCCCATCGTTTTGTTTGCTTTACCGAAGATTCCAAAGGTTTAGATAAAGGGATTGAAACATTCCCATTACCACCTGTGAAATTACGTAATGGGCTGCCTGAACGCGGATGGAAAAAATTGGGATTATTATCCGAAAAACTTGGTGATTTAAAGGGGATTGGCCTTTTCCTGGATTTAGACGTTGTAATCATAGACAATATTGATGATTTATTCCGCCAACCTGGTAAATTTATTATTTCACGAAACTCTGCTAAAGATAATTTGGTTGGAAATTCATCTGTATTTAGATTTGAAATTGGTAAACATCAGGATATTTTGGATTATTTTGAGAACAATTTTGAGAAAATTCGCCATGAAGTACGTCATGAGCAAGCTTATATGTCCCGGGAGATGCATAAAAAGGGTATTTTCAGCTTTTGGAACGGAGAAAACTGCCCGATGTGTAAATCTTGGGTTCGCTCATTCAAATATTGCTGTCTTTTAAAATTTCCTTTTAATTGGTTTATTACGCCTAAATTACCAGTTGGTGCAAAAGTCGTTGTTTTTCATGGACGCCCAATTAATGAAGAAGCCATGAATGGATATACCGCTAAATTTGGGTTTCGACATGTTCGCCCAACAAAATGGATAAGAAGATATTGGATTGGAAAATAAGATGAAACTGATAAAAAACAATACAACAAATAATAAACATGCTTTTTTTATACGCATGGTTGTTTTTGCTGTCTTGTTTGTTGTTTCTTTTGGCTATTTAAATAATGCCAGAGCGGCAACAGTGGCCAGCAATTATATAAATCCAGCTACTTACAATGATATGCAACCTTTTCTTAATAATAAAATGAGGCAATCTTTACAAACAAATGGTAATTCGCCGGATCAATCAGCTATTTTTTCTAGGGCTGCCATTGGTTCCGGCAATACACCAATTTCAGCTTTAGCATATCCTGGGGCAAATAAACGACGGGTTATATCTAGAAATTCTGATAATACAGCATCAACTCCGCAACGCAGGGTAATTGCACGGTCCGGAACATCAGTCGCCAGAAGTGGGGTTGAATTACCCCAATATCAAACCGGAACAAATTATGCGCGCACAACGGCTGCATCAGAAAATACCAGTGAAAGACGGGTTGTTATGCGTTCTGGCCGTGGGGATGTGTCGATTGCAAATCGAGAAGCCATCACTGGAACCATAGTTTCTGATACTTCGGTAAGTGCATCACAATGTTTGTCTGATTATAGATCTTGTATGGATGGATACTGCAAGCGCACAAAGGCCCCTTATAACCGCTGTTTTTGTAGTGATGATTTGGCCGAAATAGAAACAACTTTGCGCCCAGAAGTGGAAGAAATTTTAAGAAAACTTGTTATTATAAAAAATGGTGGAACTACAACGGGCATGACAGATGCAGAATTAGAACAATTATGGCAAGATACTTTCTATACATATACTGGTACTAATGATATGGCATCATTAAACGATGCCCTGGATATAGATTGGCCAGATGAAACTGATAATATGCGTGGTAAAAATGCGTTTTTAATCGGGCACGATTATTGCGTTCAACATCTGCGTGGATGTTTTTATATGGTTTCAAATTTAAGAGATTCTTATAAATCTGAAATATCCAGAGATTGCACTGCTTATAAAAAATATTTAACTAATTTAAAAACCGCCGGGGAACGGGTTATTTCACAAGCAGAAGAATAATTATTTCCCCTGTTCCTGACAGATCCGATTATGACGATAAATATTTCGGGCTAAATCATCGCTGATTACATCCCAATCCGAATTATTACCATAAATTGGTTCGCACGGCTGATTAATCATGTATGGTCCAGTTTTCGCGCAGCCGCTGACGAATATCAGACACCCCAGTATTAAAAGTTTCTGCATTTATTCTCTCCATTGTTTTTACAATTTCATTTTGTTTTATACTTGTTTGTTTGGCTGTTTCTATTTGACATTTTTTATATCCTGTTGTTTTTCCGTAAAAATATACCGAAATTATTATCAATCCACCAGATATTGCGATGATTATTATTTTTTTCATGTTTTCCTTTTTTTTATAAAAAAACGCCGCATTTGCGGCGTTATATTTTTTGTTTTAATCTTTTATGTATTCATTGCGCCAAAAAAATCTGCATTGGTTTTTGTTGTGCGTAATTTATCAAGCAAGAATTCCATTGCTTCCAATGTTCCCATTGGGTTAATAATTCTGCGCAGAACATACATTTTAGATAAAACGTCTTTTTCAACCAGCAAATCTTCCTTGCGCGTGCCACTGCGTGTGATATCAATCGCAGGATATACGCGTTTATCGGACAATTTACGATCCAGAATAATTTCGCTGTTGCCGGTTCCTTTGAATTCTTCAAAAATAACTTCGTCCATCTTACTGCCAGTGTCGACCAATGCAGTTGCAATAATTGTCAGACTGCCGCCCTCTTCTATATTTCTGGCCGCACCAAAAAATCTTTTTGGACGTTGCAAAGCATATGCATCAACACCACCGGTTAAAACTTTACCACTGCTGGGCACAACCGTATTATACGCACGCCCCAATCTGGTAATAGAATCCAACAAGATAACAACATCTTTACCGCCTTCAACCAATCTTTTTGCCTTTTCAATAACCATTTCAGCAACCTGTATATGACGCGCGGCGGGTTCATCAAAAGTACTGGAAATTACTTCACCTTTGACGCTGCGTTTCATATCTGTAACTTCTTCGGGGCGTTCATCAATCAATAATACAATCAATGTTACATCTGGATAGTTTGCTGAAACGCTGTTTGCTATATTTTGCAGCATAACTGTTTTCCCGGTACGTGGTGGTGCAACAATCAAAGAACGTTGCCCCTTGCCTGTTGGAGAGATCAAGTCAATAACGCGTGCGGATAATGCCCGACCTTTTTCCTTGTCATTTTCTGTTTCCATTTTAAGCATTTCATCGGGGTACAATGGGGTCATATCATCAAAAGACACACGATGTTTTAATTTTTCTGGGGCATCTTTGTTTACTTTTTCAATTGTTTCCAGGGCAAAATAGCGCTCCGATTCGTTTTGTGGGGCATCTATTTTCCCCTCGACATAATCACCTGTCTTTAATCCATATTTTTTAATTAAATTTGGAGAGACATATAAATCATCAGGCCCAGCCAGGTAATTTGATTCTGGTGCACGCAAAAAACCGAACCCATCTTGCATACGTTCCAAAACACCATCACCAACCAAAGTTGTCTTTTTGTCCATCGATATAACACGCAAAACCGCAAAACGAAGCTGTTGAACATTCAACTGAGAAGGATTTTCAATCCCCAATTCTTCGGCCATTTTTAACAACTGTTGAGGCGACTTAGCCTTTAATTCATTAACGTGCATAACTTTTCCTTTTGAAGAATTCGGCGCAGAACTGCACCTTGTTTGATAATTGTATTCTATCGAAAAAAGCCGTAAAAGTCAAGTATTTTCAGATAGTAATCAAATTTATTAAAAAATAAAATCCCCCTGTTGGGGGATTTAAAAACAAAAAAAACGATAATTTACATTACGTTTTCGTCAATCCCTTTACCAACTAAACCCTCTTTAAAATTAGCCCCGGCATTTTTCATAAGGGATACTAATTCTACAGCTTTTGTAGCTTTCTTAAAATCTTTTTTTATAATATCCGCCATTGTTTTACCTCAAAATTGCTTCTATTTTTTTGTAATATAGCCTAAAAAACATTATTCGTCAAGTATTTTATTCCGCAATAATTTCGGTTTCTTGTGGTTCTTCGCTTGGAGTTGATTGTTCTATATATCTTTGTTCTTTGATAACTCTAGCACGACGGTTTTCTGGTTTTTTAACCCCGTCTTTGGTTTGTACTTTTAAATCATTTTCCCCTGAAGATACCATAACGATTTGATCTGATGGGATTCCATAGTTTACCAACATATCACGCACTGCCCGGGCGCGACGTCCCCCCAAAGCAAAATTATAATTTTGTGTACCTTTTGTATCTGTATGTCCAATCACAGAAATTTTTACATTGCGATTTTCTTGGGTTGTTGCGGCTAATTTTCTAATAACTTTTTCATATTCAGGTTTTATTATTGCTTTATTAAAATCAAAATGAACCTCGAAAACTTCTTCCATCACGTGCTGTTTTGGTTCTAATGGGATTTGTTGAACTTTTAAAACAGCAACGCCTTCATTTGCTTGTTTGTCCAAACGTTCATTGATTGCACGAATTTCTTCACGCATTGATTGCATCATTTCAATGAATTCTTGGCGCGAAACCATATCGCCAGACGTCGTTGTTATAGTTTTTTCTTCTTCCATTACTTTTTCATTGGTACCTTGATTGGATACCCCCTTATCCCCACCATAAATATTTTGGTTAATCATAACCGGAGGGACAGGATCAATATTAATATTATTTACAATAACTATGCCTTCACGAGCACGCAATTGACTTGGCTTTATGGCGATTGGTTCTGGATAATATTCAGATTCTATTGATGTGTTATTTGGCACAACTTTGGTTCCGGTAGATTTAATTTCGCATCCATTTGGGCCGCCTTTGCGCAACAATTCCATTACGCTATGAAATCTAGCGCGACATTCATTTGCGGTCAAGTTTTGGTCACTTACCGATGCTGTCAACCAACAATCGAATTTAGCTTGGGCTTCGGCTGCTTCTATTGGGCAATAATCTGTCATATCATTTTTCAACATACTGATCAATTCTTGGCATGCCCTGGATAATTCGAATCCTAAATCTTGATCTTGGACCTTCCAGTTATCAACACTTTCAGGCATTGGGGTTTCCCCCGAGAATGCGACTATTGCTTTCTGGGCAAAGATTTCGCCTATATCCGGATATCCAGATTGACGGGCATTAAATATAGCATACGAGCGATAATTCATCGCCAATTGTGTCAAGAAGGGATCCGCCTGAGTGGAAGTTTTTACATCTAAACGTTCTATATAATCAACAGTTGGTGTTGAATATGGTTCGGATTCCTGATTATTGCCAATATTTGTACAGGCAGTAACCGCTATCAATCCAAAAAGAGCAAAAATTTTCTTCATATTAGTTTCCTTCTTATCAGACATTATACGAAATTTATACAATTCAATCAAGTATATTTATGATATAATATTTAATATGAATACGAAACCAATTGTTCTTTGTATAATGGATGGGGTTGGAATCAGTGCGAAAAAAAAACACAATGCTGTTGCACTGGCAAAAATGCCGTTTTTCAATCGTCTGCGCCGCGATTATCCAACCACTTCTTTGCGCGCCAGCGGAACCGCCGTTGGATTGCCGCCCGGAATTATGGGAAATAGCGAAGTTGGTCATATAACCATTGGCAGCGGGCGTATTGTAAATCAATTTTTACGCAGATTTGATTTGGAAGACTGGAATAAAAATCGCCCATTGGCTGAATTTATACGCGATATAAAAAAACGTGGCGGAGTTGTTCATCTGATGGGTTTAATGTCAGATGGGAAAATTCACGCCGATATAAATGAAGCTGTATTAATTGCGAAAAGATTATTAAAGGCGAACCTTAAAATATGTATTCATTTTTTTGCTGATGGCCGTGACACCCCACCAAAAAGCGCCCAAAAATATATAAATAAATTACGCCGAGAATTACCAAAGACCGATTCTTGGTGGTTTGGAACGTTAAGTGGCCGATACTTTGCTATGGATAGAAATCAAAACAAGGAAAGAACAAAGCTTGCATTTGACGCGATTGCGCTGGGGCGCAGTAAATCGTCTGCCGCGACAATAGACGAAGCATTACGCATGGCATACGAACATGGTGAATCGGATGAATTTATCAAGCCAACCATCATCAAAAAATCAGTAATTACAAAAAAAGATGGAATTATTATTACTAATTATCGTTCAGACCGTGTCAAACAAATATTACAAATGCTGAATACAACGCATGCGCGAACAATGGTCTTTTCCCAGGCGGGATTGGAAGATAAGACCCCATCCTTGTTACCAGATTTCCCAATAAAAAATACATTGGGCGATATTTTAGCGGCAGAAAATTTAAGTCAATTACGAATCGCCGAAACAGAAAAATATAATCACGTTACTTACTTTTTTGATGCGGAAAGAACCATTACTTTTCCCAACGAAGAAAATGTTTTAATCCCATCCCCAAGTGTTGCTACATTTGATTTAAAGCCCGAAATGTCCGCAATAAAAATCACCGATGCTTTACTGCCAAGATTAAAAAAGTTTGATGTTGTGATATTAAATTATGCAAACGGCGATATGGTTGGGCACACTGGGAATGAAGCCGCAACGATTCGTTCTATGGAATTTTTGGATGCCCAACTTGCACGACTGGTGCCCGCAGTTTTAAATCTGGGCGGAACAATTTTAATAACCGCAGATCACGGTAATGCTGAAAAAATGTGGGATTATAAATTAAACACTCCATGTACATCGCACACAACGAATCGGGTCCCTTTTATTGTAGTTGGTGCGAATCGGATTAAATTAAAAAGCGGCGGATTATCAGATATTGCCCCAACTATGTTGAAAATTTTGGGATTAAAAAAGCCAAAAGAAATGACCGGAAAAAGTTTAATTTAAGCGCGTCTTTGTTTAAAAAAATCTTTTAATAATTTAGCCGATTCGGGTTCAAATTCTGGCATTTGGGAAACAAATGGTTTCCACAGATTTTTTTGTGTCTCATACACACGGGCACCATGCAGAACACCCCCACCTTTTTCATCCGCTGCTGCAAAAATCACACGTTTAATTCGTGCAAAAGAAATAGCTGTGGCACACATAGCACAAGGTTCTAAACTGACATAAATTTCGCAATTATCCAAAAATTTTACACCCAATTTTTTACATGCTTTATTTATTGCAACAATTTCAGCATGCAATGTTGGATTGTGCTTTAATTGAACCTGATTTTCACCACGCGATATGATTTTACCATCACGAACAATTATAGCGCCAACCGGCACATCCCCATGAGATGCGGCCCGCTGAGCTAATTTTAAAGTTTCTTTGATAAATTTATTCATTTGTTTTATACTTTACCTTATGGATTCTAATTTGCAAATTATTTCAGGCAAATGGCGCGGCAAAAAATTGCATTTGCCACCAAACGCCAGACCAACACAGAACAAGGCTCGAATCGCTTTGTTTAATATGTTGGGAAATATTTCACCAAAAATTATTTGGGATGCTTTTGCCGGCAGCGGCGAATTCGGTTTAGAATGGCTTTCTAGATGTCAAAATGCTCACACAATTTTTACCGACACAAATGCAGAATCAATAAAAACTATTAAAAAAAATTTGGCGTTATTAGATGGTGCCAGCGGCACAATTGTTCAAACCGATACAATTTTTGCAATTTCAAAGTTTGGATCTGATGCCGATTTAATCTTTATTGATCCCCCATACGCAAATGCTGAATCAGGCGTTGAATTTATTAAAAAAATTGCCCCTGTTGCAAAAACTGGTGCGATAATTGTGTGGGAAATCGAAAGAGATTTTAATATACCCGCCCTGCCCAAAGATTTAAAAATTATCAAAGATAAATCTTATGGCCGTGCAAGATTCTTGATTTTAACTAAATAAATTATTGATTTAAAAGAGATCCTGTCAAAACACTAACCGTTCCACCCAATGTCCCAAGTGGGCTGCTCCCGCCACTTTGCAGAACAGAACCAACCTGTTGCATTGTTGTCCCGGCATTTTGTTTTTGCCCCAAACCACCGACAGTTTGTGTTAACATATTGCCCCATAATTCACGTTGTTTTGCGCTTAATTTGTCAGGGGCACATTTTATTGCTTTTTCTTTTAATCTGGCAATCATCGGAACTTCGCTTGGTAAATAATCCGCATCTTCGAATCCAATTTTTGGAAATATTTCATAAATATCCGATCTTGGAATACTGTTCTTATCGCTATCTTCCAATGATTCATCTTTTTTTGAATGCCCTTTACCTGGATAAGGATAATTTTTATAAACCTGGTATTCATCTGATGTTAGATTAAACGAGTTATAGCAAGGAGATACACCTTCAGCTGGGTATAATACATCGAACGCATAATCTTTACCATCTGTCATCTTACACGCTCTGCGGCCGGACATAGTTATTGTGCCACCGGCCTTGGCCCATTCTTGGACCAATGTTTTAACAAATGCAATTTCAGATTCTTCTGGTGCACATTCCGCTGCCAAAGCAGCCTGTTGCTTGTTCAATGTCATTACATTTCCAACCAATCCCAATGCTGTCGGAATAAGACTGTTACCAGCCATCAGCCCGCCGGACTGTTGTTTTTGTTCGGATGCGGATGGGGCTTTTTTAATTTCAATAGAAGACCTGGCTTCGCATAAAAAGCAAAGAACCAAGAACATAGAACAAAAAAAGATTATTGATTTTTTCATATTCTCTCTTGGACTCATTTTAACAGAAAACATGTTGCAAATCAAACTCTTTTACAATAGGATTATTGGAATGGAATGGTCAAACAGAAATTTTCTTATTTCCAGCAGCTATAGGCGCGGTCAACGCTTATGGCAGTTTATATTCACAGGATGGGGATTGGTTCTGATTGGCGCTTTGATTGCTGGTTCTATGATTTCTAAAAATTTACATTGGTTGCCTATTTCCGGAATTAATTTATCAGACGTGATACAAAATCAATTTAAAATGACAAACCCTTCATTTTCTGGGATAGATAAGGATGGGCATCCTTTTATAATGCGTGCAACTACAGCCAGGCAAGAGTATGATGATCCAAACTTTGTGTTCTTGGATAATATTCGTGCAAAAATTACCAGAGTTTCAAACGGACAAAAAATTACAGATAATATTCGCGCAATAACTGGAAAATATGATAAAATTAAAAAAGATGTAACATTGTCTGGTGACGTACATGTTGATTCTAGTAATGGGGACAAAGTAATTACAGACGAACTGGTGATAAAATTATGAAACAAAGCATACTAAAAATTGAACATCTTTCTAAAAATTACGGTAAACGCACCGTCTTAAGGGATATTTCTATCGAAGTTCGACAAGGGGAATCTGTTGGGTTATTGGGTCCAAATGGTGCAGGAAAAACTACTGCGTTTTATTGCATTACGGGACAGATACAATCCACCAGTGGTCAAATTTTTTTAAACAGCCAAAACATTACTCATTTGCCTTTCTTTCAACGTGCGCGTTTGCATATTGGATATTTGCCACAGGAAAACAGTGTTTTTCATGGCTTGTCCGTAGAACAAAATATCATGGCAATATTGGAAGTAGTCCAACCAGATTTTGAAAAACGTGAAAAAAAGTTAAATGAATTATTACATGAATTTTCTATTGCACATTTAAGAACCTCTCCATCAACTGCTTTATCCGGTGGAGAACGCAGACGTGTTGAAATTGCGCGTGCGTTAGCAAATGACCCTAAATTTATTTTGTTGGACGAACCATTTGCTGGAATTGATCCAATCGCCGTAAATGAAATTCGTACATTGGTTTCACAATTAAAAAATCGTGGACTGGGCGTTATCATTACAGACCATAATGTTCGTGAAACATTGGGCGTCACGGACAGATCTTATGTTTTACATGATGGGAAAATACTGATTCATGGAACAACCGATAAAATTATTAAAGATCCAATGGTGCGACGTGTTTATTTGGGCGAAAATTTTAAAATGTAAATATTTACAAGGAAGATAAATGTTCAAAATAAAAAATATTCATGCTCGCCAAATTATGGACAGCCGCGGAAATCCAACAATTGAATGTGATATTTTTTTAAGTGGTGGAATTATGGGTCGTGCCAGCGTGCCATCTGGTGCTTCGACAGGAATTCACGAGGCGTTAGAATTGCGTGATGGCGGATCAGATTACATGGGCATGGGCGTCCTGAAGGCAGTAAAAAATGTAAATGAAATTATTGCCCCTGCTCTTTTAAACATAGACGCAATGGAACAATCCAAAATTGATAGAAAAATGATTGATTTAGATGGGACCCCTAATAAATCAAAACTGGGGGCAAATGCTATTTTGGCAGTATCTATGGCGATGGCAAATGCTGCGGCAAGACAATCCGGTAAATACTTGTATAAGTATTTAGGTGATGGAACTTTATTACCGCGCCCTATGATGAATGTAATCAATGGCGGCGTTCATGCTGACAATGGTTTAGATATACAAGAATTCATGATTATACCAATTGCAAAAAACGAAACCCAGGCAATCAAAATTGGCAGTGAAGTTTTTCATAATTTAAAATCTATTCTAAAAAAAGATGGCTATTCAACAAATGTTGGCGACGAGGGTGGCTTTGCCCCAAATATTAAGACCACTCGCGATGCGCTGGATATAATTGCCCGGGCTGTAAAAGCTGCTGGATATAAATCTGGCACAGATGTTGTTTTTGGAATGGACGTTGCTTCTTCTGAATTTTACAAAAACGGAATTTATGAATTTGAAGGAAAAAAATTATCATCAAATCAAATGATAGAATTTTATGAAAAATTAATTTCTGATTATCCTGTTATTTCCATAGAAGATGGATTGGCAGAAGATGATTGGGATGGATGGAAAGAACTGACTGAACGTATTGGGGAAAAAATACAATTGGTCGGTGATGATTTATTTGTAACAAACCCTGTTCGATTACAACGTGGAATTGATAATAAAATAGCAAATGCAATTTTAATAAAATTAAATCAAATTGGGACCATTACCGAAACTTTGGCCACTATTAAGCTTGCTCAAAATTCTGGTTACGGGGTTATAATTTCTCATCGTAGTGGTGAAACCGAAGATACAACGATTGCTGATTTGGCGGTGGCTACAAATGCTGGGCAGATTAAAACAGGCAGCATGTCACGCACCGACAGAATGGCAAAATATAATCAATTGGTACGCATAGAAGAAGAATTGGGAAATAACGCAAAATACTACTAAAACTTGATTACACTAAAATATATCTTGGCTATTCTATTAATTTTCGCGATATTAATGGCGCCGGCATGGTTTGTCAGCCAAACAAAACGGGATAAATTGGATCATGGTATTGTGCGCAGTACCAGCTGGTTGCTGGGATGGACGGGCATTGGTTGGATTTTTGCCTTGTTCTGGGCTGTAAAGAAATAAAAAGTTTAATATTGATTTTTCTAAAAAAATATAGTCAAATCAACCTATACTAAAAAAGGAAGAAATATGGCAGGCAGTATAAATAAAGTAATTCTTGTTGGAAATATAGGCAGCGATCCACAGGTCAGAACCACCAGTAACGGCCAAAAGGTTGTTAATTTTTCACTGGCTACATCCGATCGTTGGAAAGACCGTCAAACAGGCGAACAAAAAGAACAAACTGAATGGCATCGTATTGTAATATTCAATTCTAATTTAGCAGACGTTGCTGAACGCATGTTGCAAAAAGGCACCAAGCTTTATTTAGAAGGCCAATTAAAGACCAGAAAATGGCAAAATCAGCAGGGACAAGAAGTTTACACAACTGAAATTGTTTTAAACCAATTTTCTGGACAGCTGGTAATTTTAAGTGGGGCCAAGGCGATGGATGGTGGGGATTATAGTTCTCATAATACAACCACTGGGCAAAATGCACCTCATGCACCCGAAGAAATTAATGTTTCACAAATTGGTGATGATATACCATTTTAAAAAAACCGGCGTTTCGCCGGTTTTTTTATTCTATTTCTTCTATGAGTTCACTGTCATCATCTTCGGCAACATTTAAATCTATTTCTTTTGGAACACCAATCATTTCTTCTATTTTTTCAGACGCATCATCTAACTCTAGTTTATATAATACTGAATATTCTTGGGCCATTCTTTCTAATGCGCGCAGATATAATCCACGGGCAGAAAAAGTCATTTGATCGGCCGAAGCACGTCTTTGCAAATCACGAACAACTTCGGCAACCTTCATAACATCACCAGAATTTATATTTTCTTCATAAACTGCTGCGCGCCGAGCCCATATCATTCGTTTTACGCCAGCTTTACCCTTGGCGCTTTCAATGGCTTCATTCATTTTTCTTTGGGTAACCAATGGACGTAATCCAGATATTTCAGCACGATCCAATGGGACACGCAACGTCATCTTGTTGCGTTCAAAGTCAATTACCAATAAAGAAACTTTTTGTCCGCCAAATGATTGTTCTTCGATACGGACTACTTTGCCGACACCTTGGGTCGGATAAACAACAAATTGTCCAGTTTTATAATCTAATTTTTTTGTCGCCATCAGACACGCCCCTTGTGTTGGCATTCTCTCATAATTACGATTATATCACAAAACAATCGGAATTTCAAACGTTAGTAACGCAGATATATAAAATTATTTAATCTTTTTAAGCGTTGCACTGCGGTGAAATGTAGTTGGAATTATGTTCTTTTTGCTAAGGTTATTAACCGTAGCCCCAGATTTACGGACAGAACATCCCCATTTCCCATTAATCAAGACAGGCGTTTGACCATCTTTACATCCAGCTTCCCCTGATGTAGTAGCCCCCCACGAAAAACAGTCTCCACGTAAAATAGCCATAAATAATATACTGTCTTCGCCTTTCTTAGTGTACGCACCATATTCAGGATTCCATGTCCCTGCCGTTTCACCGGAACACCATTTGCGTGCCCCAAAACATTCTATTGATTTTGTTTTATTTTCTAAATCTAATGATTCAACGACAATCGGTTTGGTTGTTGCAACATACCCGGCATTGGCCTTATTCCCAGCGCCCATTGATTTACCAGTTTCTAAATCACGGCACCACAATTTTTCACACTTCTCTGATTTTACACCCTCTATACTAGTAGAACTTGTTACCACCCATCCTGGTCCACAATCTGCAAAAATAAGGGATGATGATGCACTGCGACATTCTGGAACTATTAAGATTAATGATAATGCTAAAAACGATGTAAAAAAATTAAATTTCATGATAAATTCTCCCTATCTAGTATTTTATAAAAAAATCCTATTATAAAGCAAGTATAATTTATTGCCCCAATCCTGCAGGTTTAAATCGTCCAACATTATTTACTAATTCTTCCAGCGCATTCAACTCTATTGCGGCCGGTATTGGGGTTTCTCCGTTTGCAATTTTAACATCCGGTAATTCTTTCCCCCTTAAAATTTTGGTACGAGAAACATTAGCTCCATTAATCCATGCCAACATAACAGTTTTCTCATCATAAGAAAGAGGCATTGGGCCATGATAATTTTCATCAGTTCCATAATAAACCCAAACCAAATCACCATTTATAGTTTTTATTTGGGGACTGCCAAATTTCTCTTCTAAATCGGCGGTGGTTTTTATCTTTGATGCTTGTACATCTAAATCATCTGGGAAAACATACCCCCGATGTTTGGTCTGAAAAGTACAAGCACAAGTCAAAGACAGTAAAAGATAAAAACCAATCCGTTTCATTTTAACCTTCCCCTTTATCCTTTGGACTATTGCGCAAAAGAGAAAATGAAGCAATGTGTTTTTTTAATTCTCTTCTGTATTCATTATCATTTATTGCGCTTTCCAACAAACCAGCAAATTTGGACGGATTCATTGCCTGGGCGGCGTTAAACCGACCCTCGGTCTTCATAAACGCTTCCAGACTTGAGGACTCGTTGCTGACTGAATCCATTATCAAAGGATTTTTGCCCTGCTCTATCAATGTGGGGTTAAAGCGATATAATGGCCATGCCCCTGAATCAACCAGCATCTTTTGATGCGCTGGTCCATTTGATAAATCATAACCATGTGCTATACATGAACCGTATGCCAAAATTATTGATGGACCATTAAATGCTTCGGCTTCTTTAATCGCACGAATTGCTTGGACTTGATCCGCGCCGATAGCGATCTGGGCAACATACGCCCCCGACATCATCGCAATCAAACCCAAATCTTTCTTTGCTATTTCTTTACCGCCAACCGCAAACTTCATAGACGCACCAAAAGGTGTTGCCTTGGATTGTTGACCGCCGGTATTGGAATAGCCTTCGGTATCCATTACCAAGATATTAACATTTTGTCCGCTGTGTAAAACATGGTCCAGACCGCCGTATCCAATATCATACGCCCATCCATCACCACCGATTATCCATACGGATTTTTCAACCAATGCGTCCAAAAGCGATTCAATTTGTTTATCGCCTTTGACTTTTTTTCTTGTCTTTTCAACATTTTCGCGTTGCTTTGTAATGTCTTTTTCAGCAAATAACGATTCAATAATTTTGTCGTCTTTATCGCCAAAGGTTTTAAACAACAAACCCTTTAACATTTCGCGACGTTGATTCAATGCCATACGCATTCCCAATCCGTATTCTGCATTGTCTTCGAATAAAGAATTAGACCAAGCTGGTCCGCGACCATGCGAATCGGTTGTATACGGAGTTGTTGGTAAATTCGCACCATAAATAGATGAACACCCCGTTGCATTTGCAACAACCATATGATCACCAAATAATTGGGTTACCAATTTAATATAAGGTGTTTCACCACACCCCGCGCAAGCACCCGAGAATTCAAACATATGCTCGCACAGTTCTATATGCTTTGGAATGTTTGTGTTTAATTTTTCACGTGGCATGGGGGGTAATTTTGCCGCATTATCAAATGCCACCTGGGCACCATTTTCTTGTGCCTGTTCAATGGATATCATACCAAGCGCATTTACCGGGCAGTTTTTTGCACAAACCTGACAGCCAGTGCAATCAGCCGGTGAAATCGTCAGCAAGAATTCCATCCCTTCGCCCAATTCTGGCGTTTTCATTGGAACGCCATTAATGTCTTTGCCCGCATTCATGCGAATCGCCGCATGCGGACACAGCATTGAACATTTTCCACATTGAATACATTTGCTTAAATCGCATGTCGCAACACTTTCACTGATTGCGCGTTTTTCATATTTTGATGTTCCAACTGGAAATTCGCCTGAATTTTCCATTGCAGATACTGGCAAATCATTACCACGCATTGCAGCTATTTCACCCAGTGTTCCGGCAATGCATGCTGGCGCATCTGCCGTCATAGCGGGGGTCCAATCGGGCGCTGACTTTGAAGGAGATGATGGCAAAATATATTCATGCAAAAACTCGGCTGCCTTATCAACTGCCGCCCAGTTTGCTGCGACAACATCCGAACCTTTTTTATGATATGTTTTTTCAATCGCATCTTTTGCAGAAGCTGCCACAACAGACGGATCAATAATTTTCGTCAGATTGAAAAAGTTCAACATTATAAAAGTATTGATCCTGTTTCCCAATCCGAGTTCTCGTGCAGCTCGATTCGCGTCCAGAAAATAAACCTTTGCTTTCTGGCGAATCAAATGCTCTTGAACATCACGTGGCAACATTGCAAATGCTTCTTCTGGCTTGTGTCCCGTATTTATCATTACGGTTCCACCAGGTTTCAGACCCTTAAACACATCAAATCTTTGTGCAATCATAAAATTTGAAACAGAAATGAAGTCTGCATATTCAACCAAATATTGAGAACGAATATGATTTGGTGCGAATCGCAAATGCGATGCAGTAAGTCCGCCAGATTTTTTAGAATCGTAAACCGCATAAGATTGTGGATATAAATCGGAATTTTCGCCAACAATTTTAACAATATTTTTTACCGCACCAACGGTCCCGTCCGATCCAATTCCATAAAGAATTGCAGATTTGTATCCTGCATCATCATTGGCAAATGCAGGGTCAGTTTTTAATGAAAGATTGGTAACATCATCGTTAATACCAACGGTGAAGTTGTGATGCAGTGTTCCCAACATCATATTTTCTACGACCGCTTTTACATCACGTGGTTTAAATTCCTTGGACCCCAATCCGTAACGCCCACCAAATATTTTTATACCACGATTTTGCAACGCTGTTACGACATCTTGATACAAAGGTTCGCCGATTGCGCCGGGTTCTTTCGTTCTGTCCAATACTGCAATGTTTTTAACTGTTTTGGGCAATGCCTCCAAAAATGCCGCTGTTGGGAATGGACGATACAGATGTACCGCGATCATTCCAACACCCTTTGGCAAATGAGCTAATGTTTCGGTAATAGTTTCAGCCGCACTGCCCATTACGACAATCACATGTTCGGCCTTTTTATCACCGACATAATCAACCAAGCCGTATTTGCGCCCGGTCAGTTCTGCAAACTTATTCATAACATCTTGGACGATTCCTGGAACTGCATCATAAAATTTATTTGCAGCTTCGCGCCCCTGGAAAAACACATCTGGGTTTTGCGCAGTGCCTCGAACTGTTGGTGCATCTGGGCTCATACCGCGATTGCGTGCGCCCAGCATTAAATCTGTTGGTATTAATTCCTGTAAAACTTCGTCTGAAATATGTTCAATTCTGGATTCTTCGTGGCTGGTACGAAACCCATCAAAGAAATGTAAAAATGGAACGCGTGTGTGCAATGTTGATGCGTGCGCAATCGCGGCCATATCGTGTGCCTGTTGAACTGAATTAGAAGATAACAATGCAAAACCAGTTCCACGAACCGACATAACGTCCGAATGATCACCAAAAATAGACAAAGCATGTGTCGCCAAAGCACGCGCCGCAACATGCATAACAAACGGTGTTTGTTCCCCTGCAATCTTATACATATTTGGAATCATCAATAATAAACCCTGGGATGCTGTAAAAGTCGTTGCCATTGTACCCATCTGCAACGCGCCATGAACCGCACCCGCTGCACCACCTTCGGATTGCATTTCGATTATTCCGGGAATTGCACCCCAGATATTCTTTCTGTGCTGATATGCCCATTCATCCGCCAATTCGCCCATAGTGCTGCTGGGGGTTATTGGATAAATTGCGGAAAATTCACTACATCGATAGGCCACGTCTGCTGCGGCCCAATTACCATCAACTATCATCTTACTCATAACTACTCCTTTTTTTAGTCGCAGATACGAATTATAGTATTTTGGCAAGTGGAAAACAAGCATTGAACCCAATATTGACAATTAAAAAAGCGGTCAACAGCCGCTTTTTTAAATTTTATTTTTTATGATTATTTTTTCCCAGACTTTAATTTAGACATTGCACGAACCATATCTATTGCTCGCTGCAATTGATAATCACGTGATTCTTTTTCCGCATCGGTTAATTTTGAATCGTCTTCGTCATCGATTTTTTTAGAATCTTTATCTTTATTATTAGTTTTTTCATTTTTTAATGCATTTTTAAAGCTGGCCTCGGAAAAAATATCATTTTTCTTTTCTAACACTTCTACTTTGGATTGCAAAACCTCGACGTCTGGGGTAATTCCTTCGCCCTGGATTGATTTACCAGATGGGGTGTAATACCGCGCAATAGTAAGGTGAATTGCAGTGCCATCCCCAAAAGGCTTTTGCTGTTGAACGCTGCCCTTGCCAAACGACTGACTGCCCATAATCAGCGCGCGTTTATTGTCTTGCAGCGCACCTGCAACAATTTCGGATGCGGATGCAGAACCATGATTGATTAAAACAACAACTGGTTTGCCATGGGCCATATCACCTGGTTTTGCCATACTGCGGTCAATATCTTCTTTGCCGCGACCGCGGGTTGAAACTATTTCCCCACTATCCAAAAAGGCATCTGAAACTTGGATAGCAGCGACAAGGTATCCACCTGGATTATTACGAACGTCTAATACATACCCCATAACTTTTTGTTTTTCTAATTTTTCAATAGCTTCTCTTAATTCTTTAGAAGTTGTTGATCCAAAATCAGAAACACGAATATACCCTATTTTTTTATCATCCCCCTTGGCGTCAAACTTTATTGATTTAACTTTTATTATATCGCGAGTAAGCGTAAGGGTTTTTGGTTCCCCCCGTTCTTCTGGGACAATGGTCAGTTTTATCTTGGTTCCTGGACGACCTTTCATTTTTTTGACGGCCTGATTCAGTGACATATCAAAAACTTGTTGTCCATCAATATGTGTTATGTAATCCCCCGCCTTGATTCCGGCGCGATAAGCTGGGGTATCATCAATTGGGGAAATAACTTTGATTGCGCCTTTGTCCGATGTAATTTGAATTCCAACACCACCAAAGCTGCCCGAAGATTTATCATCAAAATCCTTTAAATCGTCCGCATTTAAATAAGAAGAATGAGGATCTAATTCCATCAACATTCCGTTCATGGCGGCTTCTAACATTTTCTTTTCGTCGACTTCTTCTACGAAATTTTCACGGGCAGTTTCAAACACCAATGCAAATTTCTTTAATTGTTCGTAGATTTCGGCATCTGTTAAATGTTTTACGGGCGCCTTTTTTTCAGCCGCAAATGCCCCAAAAATAAATACGAAAGATAATAAAACCGAGACTAAAACTTTTTTCATAAAAATCCCCTTTGCCACCAGCGAAATCTAGCAAAAAAAAATCCCCCGCGCAAGGGGGAAAACTTTATTTATAATCTCTTTCCTTTTTTTTATTAATAAACCTTGCGACCTGCTCTTGGAAATCATTAAAGACAGATGAATTTACCCAATCATAAACTCGACCTATACTAATTTTTTCAAAATCTGTTATTTCCCCATTAAAAAGATGAAGTTTGCTTTGATGCTTCCAAACTTCTTTCATTAAATCTTTGCTTATATCTTTATAAATTTGATTATTTTTAAACTTGTTCATATTAAGACGTATAGAGCGCATCGCCATTTTCTTTACATCTTTTTCATATTCATTATTTAGCATTGATTCAAAAGCCAGATTCCATACAAATTTATCATCTTTCCCTATTTGTGGAATTCTTTTTTTTAATTCTTTTCTTATAAAAGGGTGCAAGGTAAGAAAACTTTTTTCCCATTTACCAGTTCTGTTAAATGTAATCACAGAATTATAAATTTCTACGGCATGGGCTGATATTTCATTTAATGTATGAAATACCAAATAATCTTTTGCTGAAAAATCATAATTATCAATCTGTTCATTATACCAATGTTGCAGTTCATGAGATTCTATTATTGGAAATAGATAATCATAATTTTCGGAAACATGATATAAAAAAGCATTTTTATCCGGATCTGCTATCCAAACTGGAACAAAATTGAAAATTTTATTTGAACCCGATTCATAATCCGCATAATAAAATCGATCATCTTTTGAAGAAACTGCTATCTCACGATTTATTACTTTGGGCCGTGGTTTATCATGTAATATGAACTTACTTTTTGAAAAAATATTCTTTTTATCTTGCATGCTATTATTATCCTATAATTTTTCTTGAAAAAGTATTTTACGGTTCGTTAAATAATTTTGCTGGGTCAACCGCTTTTGTCCCGCGGCGCAATTCCAGATACATTTCGGCACGATCTTCGGGCATACGGCCAATTGGCTCGCCCGCCAGAACTTCTTGCCCCAATAAAACATCAGATATTGCCAATCCAGTTAAAACCGAATAATACGAATTTTTGTGCGACAATATTACTACATGGCCATTTTTACGGAAATCATCTGCAAATTCTACGCGACCATCGGCCGGGGCAGTCACCAATGCACCAGTACGCGTTTTTATCAACCACCCATCAGAAACCAGCCCCAATGGGGATGTTTCCCCAAATCTGCGCAACATGATTCCAGACACAGGTGCCCGCATTTTACGCCAACTGAACGAATCATCAGACGAAACTTCGGATTTAGATAATCCCGCGGTCAATTCAGACAAGCTTTTTGCACGCACTGATAAATCACGCAATTTTTTCTGTAATTCGTATTGCTGTGATTTTAACTTTTCATTTTGTGCTGATCTGGTTCTCATTAATTTATCCAGATACGTTTTATTCTCGGCATATTTTTTAGCCGTTTTATCCAAATTTTTTTGCTGTTCTTTTCTGGCATTCATAATCTTTTCCAGTTCAGCAATTTTTTCCCCAGCAGACTTTATTTCAGAATCAAAGCCATCAGAAACACTTGTCAGTAATGCCGAAGTCAAAATATATTCATGGGTATCATTTGCAGAAAACGAAGGGTTTTCAGAAATAGTTACCAGTCCCGCCGCGGCTTCGGCCAGGCGTCCCTGGTTTGTGATAATAGATGCCAATAGAACATCACGACGCGCATCTAATCCCTTTATTTTATCTTGTATTTCACCACGTTGATTTTCAATTTTATCCAGATTTTCAGCCGCGCCAACCAATTGTTTTTTTGTTTTTTCAACTTGGCGATCAGATGTTTTAACCTGCTGTTCTACTTTTTTATTTTGCTGTTCTACCTGGATAATTTGTTTTTTAACTGCGGCCAGTTCATTTGGTGCAGCATCAGCCACACCAAAAATATAAAAACCGAAAATTAAAAAACAAAGATATTTTTTCATTTAGTCAGTATTTTCAAAAAAGTTTTTTTACCTTTTTGAATCATTATTGATTCTGCGGGGGTAACCATAAAATCCTTGTCCGTAATTTTAACGCCATCCAACTGAATTCCACCCTGCTCTATTGCCCGTCTGGCTTCGGATTTAGATGGCACAATGTCAGATTGTACCAAGAAATCAACGATGTTGATCGCCCCCGGCATTGCCATTTTCTTTGTTGGGACTGATGAGCTATCTGCACCACCATTAAATAAGGCATTTGCAGCATCAACTGCTTGCATTGCTAAAACTTCCCCATGAATCAATTTAGTAACTTCGTATGCCATTTTTTTCTTGGCTGCAACTATGTCCGTTTTGCACATAGAAACAATTTCTGGCATTGGAATATCTGTAAACAGCGACAATAACAGTTTTGTATTTTCATCCGGCATATTGTAAAAATACTGATAAAAGTCAAACGGGGTTGTTTTATCGCGCGCGACCCACAATGTTCCTTTTTCAGTCTTGCCCATTTTTTTACCATCTGCTGTCATCAACAGCGGCGCGGTCAGACCATATATTTCACCCGCATCTTTGCCATCGGCAATATTTTTCTTTCTGAATAATTCTGTGCCGGCGACAATATTTCCCCACTGGTCGCTGCCGCCAATTTGCAAAACACAATTATTTGATTCGTTCAAATGAACAAAGTCATAGGCCTGCATCGGCATATATCCCATTTCTAAAAATGTCAGTCCGCCATTTTCACGACGACGCGCATACGCTTCGGATGCCAACATTGTGTTTATATTAAAATGAACACCAACCAAACGCATGAAGTCAACATAGGAAAATTTATTTATCCAATCCGCATTATTTACAAACTTGGTTTCTGGTAAAACAAAACGGCGCGCCAATGTTTCCACTTCGGCCATATTATGTGCAACTTGCTCTTTGGTCAGCATTTTACGCATATCTGATTTGCCGGTTGGATCACCAACCAAAGCAGTTGCACCACCGATTAAAACAATTGCCTGGTGTCCGTAATTTTGTAAATGATGCGCCATCCGCAGGGCAAAAAAATGTCCAATATGCAAAGAATCTGCCGTCGGATCAATTCCAACATAAAAGGTTATTTTTTTATTGCCGTTCAACAAATCTTTTATTTGTTGTGGATGGGTCATATCTTTGACGAAACCGCGCTCTTGCAACATATCAAATAATTTCTGTGTCATTTTTCTATTCCTTTTATTGCCAAGACTTTCTTTAATGGAAATAGTATCATAATCAGCGCCCCAAGGCAAACAAGCAATGTAGTAACGATACCAAAATTGTCTAGCATAGGTTTCGCCAAAATCATCATTGCCCCTGAAATTCCAGTATTAAACATAGAACTTATGGACAAAACCGTTCCACGTTCGTTTGATTTGATTTTATTATGTATATAATCATTAAATATCAATGCGGCCATAGTCTGAGTAGCCGGAATAACAGCAACGAATCCACTAAGAACATAAATCAATGCCATATTCCCAGACGAATATTTTGCAGCGAATATTGCAGATATAAACCCTGCCGCCAAAAGTCCCAAACATAAAAACAAAAGCTTTTTAACCCCTAATAATTTTTTTGCTTTATGCGCTATTTTTGAAAACATCGCCCGACTACCTTGATTTATACCAACAAATAGACCAAATAATGCCACAGGAACCATTGCCGCTGTCATCATAGGCTGTAAAGCCCAAAACATCATTAATGTAAATCCTCCATAAATCGCAGGAAATATCATCAACCATTTAATTTCAGGATGTTTAATAGACATCTTTACAATCCCCATTAAATCACGCCATGGACTGGTTTCTGGTACAATTTTACGACGAACTTCGTGTAATTCTGGCAAACGCATAATACATAAAAGTCCTAAAAACGCTGCTATCGCTTCTAAAACCAGCAATAAATTCATGCTTATTGCGAAAACAATTCCGCCTATTAATGTTGCAATAAATGTAGAGGTCTGAGCAAAAGTGCGGATACTTCCATTTTCTTTCAAATATTGGTCTTCTCTATTCATACGTTTTAATAAATCAAATGTGTATGCTTCCCCTGTTCCAGAAAATAGTGCAGCCGCCAGCCCCAACCCGGCTTCACACAATAATACACCCCAAAAACCATTTGCCCATATTAACCAAAACATTGATAAAAAGTAAATGACTGCACCAATTAATAATATTTTTTTGCGTGAAAACACATCTGCCAAATAACCAGATGGTATTTCAAACAAAAAAGATACCAAACGAAATATTCCCTGGATTAAAAAGAAGTCCCCAACAGAAACATTTTTGCCTTGGTACAATAAAACTATGACTGGAATAATCGGCATAAAATAAATTAATGCCTCTGACCATTTCAGTATAGTCAATGAAGTTTTATCAGATATAGTTTTCATAATTTAACTCGTTTTTTATTTTAACATATTGTTATTAAAATTTTGCATTAATAAAAAATCGCGCTTGCGCGCGATTTTTTATTTTGTCGGATTTATTTAAGCATTTTTGCTACTTCGTCCGCCAAATTATCATCGCGCTTTTCTATGCCTTCACCCAAAAGGTAATAGGCAAATCCAGCCAATTTTACGCCTGCATCTGCTGCAACTTGTTTAATTGTTTTAGATGGATCCATTACAAATGGTTGTTCTTCTAAAACAGATTCGCCATAGTATTTTTGTACACGGCCAGCGACCATTTTTTCTACAACCGCTTCTGGTTTGCCAGTTGTTGCGCCAGATTCAATAAAGATTTTCTTTTCGCGTTCAACAGCAACTGGATCAACATCAGCAATTGTCATAAATTCTGGTTTATTTGCGGCAATATGCATTGCAATTTTTGGACCGATTTCATCTGCACCAGATTTGTCCCCGTCCAAAGCAACGATTACACCGATTTGCCCCATACCAGGAACCAAAGCGTTATGAACATATGAATAAACATGTTGCCCATGAACCTTTGCAATTCTGCGCAAATTCATATTTTCGCCAATAGTTGCTATGGCTGCTGCGATATCATCTTTGACTGCATCCATAGTTGCATCGAAATCACCGCCCAATTCCAATGCCTTGTTTGCAACATCAGCAACCAATTTTTGGAATTTTTCATTTTTCGCAACAAAATCTGTTTCTGCGTTTAATTCAACAACACATCCCATACCGTCGCATTTAACAACAGTAACCAATCCGGACGAAGCGACGCGACCAGCTTTGGATGCGGCTTTGACAATGCCTTTTTGACGCAACCAATCAGATGCAGCCTGGACATCACCATTATTTTCCATCAATGCTTTTTTACAGTCCATCATTCCAGCGGATGTTTTTTCACGCAGCTCTTGAATAAGACTTGTTGTAATTTCTGCCATATTATTCCCCTTTATCTTCAAGTTTTTCGGCCAATTTTTCACGACGAATTTCACGTTGTTCGCTGGCTTTGGATTTGATTTTTGCTTCTTTTTCTTTTATGGTTTCTTCAATTATTTCAATTGGATCTGGGGCCATATCGCTGGATACAACCTTTTTGCCCTGGGCACCGCCCAAACGTTTTTCAATACCAGACAAAATCGCATCTACAAACAAATCGCAATATAATTGGATTGCGCGGCTGGCATCGTCATTTCCAGGAACAGGATAATCAACCATTTCTGGATTTGCATTTGTATCGGCAATTCCAATTGTTGGAATATCCAAGACTTTCGCTTCGCGGACTGCATTCATTTCGCGTGGCATATCAATAATTACTACAGCCTGAGGAGTTCCATGCATTTCAATAATTCCGCCGAAAATTTCACGCAATTTTTCTGCTTCTTTCTGCATTACGCCGACTTCTTTCTTGGTCAAGCCCAGCTTTTCAAAATTTTCAGCATCTGCTTCTAACTTTTTCAAACGGCGAATTGATTGTGAAACTGTCGACCAGTTTGTTATCATCCCACCCAACCAACGATTATTAACATAAAATTGTCCGCAACGTTCTGCCGCTTCTTTTACTATATCTTTGGCTTGATATTTTGTTGCGACGAATAAAACCTTGCCACCGGCTGCTGTAATTTTTTCTAATGCGTCCAAAGCACGATAAAGCATAGGTGCAGTTTTATTTAAATTAATAATATGAATCTTATCTTTGACCCCGTAAACATAAGCCCCCATCAAAGGGTTCCAGCGACGGGTATGGTGACCGAAATGAACACCGGCCTCCATCATTTGTTTCATGGTAAATTTTGGCAATGCCATAGTTTTGCTCCTTGTGTGCAATCGCAAAACAATTATAAAATAAATTATAAATCGTCTGCGTTTCTGTTGTTATCCTCGATTTTTTCCGGTATACCCAAAATATGGGACAGAAACTTAGAAAAAATCTGTGTTTTTACGCGATTTTTCAACCGCGCATAGCGCGAGTATAAAAGATTTTATTCAGACTTGCAAGACATTTATAAATAAAATGCCATTAATCATCAATATTTTCATTTTCTGGCTGATGAATTTCAACGTCGCGTGTCATAGCAAAGAATTTTTCTGTACGCAATTTTGGTAAATTATCTGCTGGAATTTCTTGCAATTCTTTAATATGTTTCACGGCCGAGGTAGCTATCATTTCCATTGTTGTTTGCCAATCTGTATGCGCCCCCTTACTGGGTTCTTTTATAATTTCATCTATGGCACCAACTGCCGCCAAATCCCGCGCCGTCAGTTTCATTGCTTCTGCTGCCTGGGTCTTGAACTTATTGTCTTTCCAAAGAATTGTTGCGCACGATTCTGGTGCAATAACAGAGTAAATGGCATTCTCTAACATTAATACGCGATCTCCTGTCGCAATTGCAATTGCGCCACCAGATCCACCCTCTCCCACATTTATTGCAATAAATGGGGTGGCAATAGACAAACCTGTTGCAATACTTGCAGCAACTGCTTGTGATTGTCCACGTTCTTCACCTTCGCGTCCGGCAAATGCCCCAGATGTATCAATCAAAGAAATTAATGGCAAAGTAAATTTTTCCGCCAAACGCATTAAACGTTGTGCTTTGCGATAACCTTCGGGAACAGGCATTCCGAATCGATATTTTTGACGGGTTGCTATGTCGCGTCCTTTTTCTTGGCCAATAATTACAGATGGAATTCCACGGAAATAACAAATTCCGCCCTGCATTGCCGGATCTTCGCTGAATAATCTGTCCCCAGCCAAAGGTGTCCAACCAGTTGTCAATCCACAAATATAATCCAAGAAGTGCGGGCGATTTTCATTTCTGGCCAATAAAACTTTTTCATAAGCCCCTGCCCCTGCTGCTGTTGTCTTGGGTTTGACTTTCCCATGCAAAACATATTTTGGAGTATCTATTAAAATTGGATCAATATGTTTTACAGGTTGTTTAGTTAAAACACTTAAAATTGATTCCAGTTCTTCTTTTAATTTTTTTCTTGGAGAAACAATATCAACCATTCCGTGTTCATACATATAATCAGCTGTTTGGAAATTAGATGGCAATTTTTCGCGCATATTTTGTTCTATAACACGTTTGCCTGCAAAACCGATTCGCGCACCTTCTTCGGCAATATGAATATCGCCCAACATTGCAAAAGACGCCGTTACTCCTCCAAATGTCGGATCTGCTAAGATGACAACGTATGGTAATTTTGCTGCATGCAATTTATTTACTGCCGCAGTTGTACGCGCCATCTGCATCAAAGATAAAATGTTTTCCTGCATACGTGCGCCACCTGACGTGGTAATCATTATATAAGGTTGCTTTTTTTCAATAGCATGTTCAATCGAAGCGATAATTCCATCACCCACGCTGCGTCCCATAGACCCAAGCATAAAGTCAGGATTCATAACCGCTATGGTTGTGTTAATGCCGCCTATTTTACCATCCGCTGCCCCCAGTGCATCATGACGACCCGTTTCCTCACGGGCTTCGGCCAAGCGTTCTTTATAAGAGATTCTGTCACAAAAATTTAATGGATCATCACTGGTAATTGGCAATGTCAAAAGTGTCCAATCATTATTATCAAATAATAAATCAAAACGTTGTTTAGGGGTCATTGGGAAAGAATGTCCGCATTTAGGACAAATATAAGAATTATTTTTGTAATCTTTATAATAAACTAATTTTCCACAAGCTTCACATTTTATCCACATAAGTTTTTTTACGCGTTCGTATTTTTCGCGTTTATGACTTTTGATTCCCGGAGCTTTTAATTTCCACATTTTATGCCTCATTCATTTTTTTTATAAGTTCCGGACTGGCACGGAACAAAATTGTTTTGCGACTGGGCAAATGCATTTTATTGCCCGTACGCGGATTAGTTGTAGTTTTAGGCGCATGAGTGCGGGGCTGGAAAGAACCAAATCCACGAAGTTCAATACGATCCCCACATGCCAGTGCATCTGCCAGACGTTTTGATACACAATCAATCATTGCTGCCGAATCTGTTGTTGGCATGTTATTAAACTTTACTTGGATAGAACGAACAATATCAGAACGTTTCATTTTTATTTCCTATTTTTAATTTTTATACCAAAGCATAACAAAGGTAACTGGCGGACAGAGAGGGATTTGAACCCTCGATACTCTTGCGAGTATGCCTGATTTCGAGTCAGGTACGTTCAACCACTCCGCCATCTGTCCAAGGATAGTCATTATACAAATATTGATTTTTATTTGCAAGTTTTAAGAAAAATTAAAATATCGCTTGCAACAACATACATTTTTTTTATAAACTTAATTTACATTGGGGAGAATAAAATATGAGATTTATTAGATTTTTAGCTTTTTTTGCCTGTTTCTTTTCTATAAATAATATCGTTTTTGCAGCAGAATATCAAATTATACCATTCGTTTTAACTGGCGGAGAAACAATCGGAAAACCAGATAAATTTTATATGAACAAAACAATGAAGTTTTTTTGTGCCGATGATAAGTGTGCATCAATATTAACACAATTAACACAATTACCAACAGGCAAACAGCCCTATGTCGGAAGTATGGTAGATGGATTCCCATTAATTGATCGTGATGGGAAGTTTATGATTTCCAATGATTTATTTCAACGTGATATAAATTATGGAAAAGAATATTATGTAAAAAATTTATTTTATTCCGGTGAATTTATTCGATTAGATTTGGCCAAAGAAGGATTTAATGTGTATCCTACTTCGGTTATTTTGGAATCACTAAACATTGGTTGGCTTGATGAAAAAACAAAAACGCCTGTTACAAAATTAAGTATACTTCCGTCAGCAGATGGCAAGGTTTTTATAGGCTATTCAACAGGTTCAGATATAAATTCAGAACTTGCGATTGACCGAAACGGGAATATTTTATCCCAAGCTAAATTTTTGAAGGGAGACATAACATTATATACTAGATGGGCCCGCTTAATTAATTGCAAGTCTAAAACTTATTTGCCTGCATATTCTGATACTTGTAAAGAATGTCTTGAAAACAATTGGTGCCCAGGTGGAAATTTCGAAGAAAAATACATTATAGACCAGGGTATGAATGCATGCCCATTCGGATTAGTTTCAGAACCAGCATCATATTCCCCAGATCAATGCAAAACACCCGATCCAAAAATAACAATAGTTTGCCAACCTGGGAATTATTTACCCGCATACGGTAAAGAATGTGCAATATGTAAAGAAAAAAACTGGTGCCCGGGTGGTGTGTTTTATTATAAAACTGCAGAAAGCGGTAAAGATTCTGGTATAAACGTTTGTCCGAATGAAGGGACATCAAATGCCGGTTCAGATAGTATTAATAAATGTTATATGCCTGGATTACCCGTATCTATAGATCATGGCAGTGGTACATATTCTTGTTTTTGGTACAGTATTGGATATACATCGAACTGTTTTAATTATAAAATTGAATGCGAAAAGGGATATCATATAGATTCTTCAAATTTTCCAATATTATCATGTGCATTGGATGGCACCGCATGCGGAACAGATCCAAATGTTTTAGAATATGATTCTAATTGCATACCAATCAAGTGCAAAGATACACATCATCTTGAAGATAAAAAATGTGTCGAAAATGTCAGAACCTGTCCAATAGAAAACGGACTGGGCAGACAAGAATGGATGAAGGATAATATACTAGGTGGTAAATGGACAATGTGTACAGCATATCTGTGTAACCCTGGATATACTTCGGAAAGATATCTTACTAATGAAACAAGCAAGCCTTGTGGTGAATGTAAAAACAGACGCGACAAAAGCGGAAACATTGTTGTTAGCGCATGGGGAACAGATTCTTGCAAAATTGCAACATGCATGTATCAAAACGAATTGTATCGGTTTGATGCCCTTAATAACTCATGTATTCAAATCTGTGATACCGCTGGTCGCGAAGATATCACAGGGACAATGCTTTGGGATCCATTAAGTGAAAAATGCGAGAGATCTTGCAAACCTGGATTTACAAACTGGTAATCAACTTCCGCGAAAGCGGAAGTTCTTTTATCCCCTGCTCGACTATAATTTTTTCCAGAAATTTTTTTGTCGTATCAAAATTTATCGGCAAAGTATAAAGTTTATCTAGATAAGGTTCCGCACACTCTTTACATACCGCACGTGCTGTGCGTGGGGACAGATGTGTAAGATTATCTGTTCGTCCGCAATTACTGCATCGGGACAAATCCAACGCATATCCCAATTCTTGTAATAAATCTATTTCCCAATCCAAATATAAATATTTTGCATTAGATTTTGATAAATTTTCTAACATTTCTTTTGTATGATACCACAAAGACTCATAGCTCTCTCGTTCTGGCAATAAGACCGAAAGTAAAGCAAATGAAGAATTCATAAATCCCAAAGCTTTTGCATCAAATATCAATGCTGCACTTAAATTTTTTTCTGTTTCCCAATGGAATACCCCCAATTGAGAATCCAATCTGGCATTCCATGATACAGCGCCAAATTGCCCAACAAGTGGTTTATTTTTCTTTGCAACACTTGCACCTTTCATCATGCCGGTCAAAACCCCATAATCTTTAGTAAAAATACGGGCCAAGGCATCCCGTTCCCCAAAAGGTCGCAAATCTATCAAAATTCCGATGGATTCTAGTTTCATAAAATATATTATAACAAAATCGCGCCACAAGGGCGCGATTTTTTATTCGGCGGATTTTTCTGCTTTCGCTTTTTTAACCTTTGTCGGCGTTTTCTTCTCGACCTTTTCGTCGGAGAGTTGCTCGGCTGGGGTTTCTTCGTCCGAATCCTTTTTTGCTTCTGATTCTGATACTACTACTTCTTCCTCAACCTTTTTTGTACCAAAGGTTAAGACTTTACCAGCAATCAATGCATCTATTTCATCTTGAGTTTGTGCAACATAAATTTTAATTGGCACTATAACATCAGGATGCAAAGCAATTTTTGTATCAAATGCACCAATAGTTTTTATTGGGGTCCCCAATAAAACTTGAGATGATTCAACTGCAACACCTGTCAATTCTTTTAATAAGCGTGCAATATCACGGCTGGAAACGCTTCCATACAGATGGCCTGTATCTCCTGCCTGACGAATCATATGAAGTTTTGCAGTTTCTACTGATTTGCGACTGCCTTCGGCAGATTTTTTAGCAGCTTCATGTTTCGCGGCCAAATCTGCCTTTTTTGATTCAAACAAAGCAATGTTTTCACGCGAATACCGCAAAGCTTTGCCGTTTGGTAATAAATAATTACGGGCATAACCAGTTGCTACATCTACTTGGTCACCAATGTTTCCCAATTTGTTGATTTTTTCTGTAAGTATGATTTTCATAATCTGTCCTTTATTCAAGTTAGGGATCATTCCCAAATATTTTTTAACCTAAATGATTGCGTACGAATGGCATCAAGCCCAGATGACGTGCGCGTTTGATAGCGATAGTCAATTCGCGTTGATCTTTGGCTGGAACACCACTTATACGAGATGGAACAATTTTTCCACGCTCGGTAATATAATGCCCCAATAATTTAATGTCTTTGTAATCAATGACTTTACCCTTTAATGGGTTGGATTTTTTGCGATAAATCGCTGCACGAACTGCCATTTTATTCCGCCTCCTCTGCGCTTTTTCTCATCATGATTGAAGGTCCTTTTTCCAGGGCATCAACACGAACGTTCAAGAAACGGATAACATCTTCATCTATGCGAAAACGACGTTCCAATTCTGTAATATTTTTACCATCTAATTCTATACCCAGCATTACGTAATGAGCCTTGCGGTTTTTACGAATAACATAAGACAGACCCTTAAGACCCCAAAACTCTGTAGTCTTTATACTGCCGCCTAGTTCTTTGATTATTTCCGAAAATTTGGCCGCTTTTTCTTTAACCTGCGGTTCGGTTAAGTCCTGGCGAAATACCAAGACGCTTTCATATAATGCCATTTTATCTCCTTATGGACTATGGGCTGCTGCACCATGCAACAACCAAGAAGCGACCCTTATTATGTAGATTTTTTCAAGAAATGCAAGGGAAAAGTTAATTTATGAATTAAATTCTTATTGACGCAATTGGGATAAATTTATTATGATTAGTTTATCGAGGGATTTTCATGAACAGTAAATTTCATAGTTCGCTAAACAGGATGGCTCTTTTTACTGCCATGATTCTGATTGGAGTTATTTTATTCCATGCTGATTTAATACAGGTGGCTGTCGCAAACATCTGGCTGAATGGTATTATTTTAGGAACTGCCATTTTTGGAATTGTTGTTTGTTTTATTGATACTTTACGACTGGTTCCAGAATATAAATGGATGAAGAAATTTTTTGCAGGAACAACCAAAGCCGATGAATTGCCGCCAGATGTTTTACGCCCTATCGCCATTATGCTTAATCGTGCCAAAGCGCAAAAAAAGAATTTTATCAGCGCACAAGTCATGAATGGTTTTCTAAATTTAATTATGGGACGATACGAAGATCAACGTGATCAATTGCACTATATTACAAACGTTTTAATTTTCCTTGGGTTGCTTGGAACATTTTGGGGATTAATCAATACAATCGGCGGGTTTTCAGATTTAATATCTGTGCTTGATTTCAACGATCCAAACGTAATGAACGCCATGCAGCAGAATTTAGCACATCCATTGGCTGGTATGGGGATTGCTTTCTCGTCCTCACTATTTGGATTGGCGGGGTCTTTGATTGTTGGATTCCTAGAATTACAAACAACTGCAGCTCAAAATTCCTTGCATCGTGAACTGGAAGAAAACTTAGCCGAAAAAACAAGATTAGCAAAGCAAGCTGAAAACGATGATTATACAGGCAATGTAAATACGGCTGTAAAAGATTTAACAATTGCAATTTCAAGATTGGAACGTGCAGTTACAAAAGTAAAATAAAACAATACTGGGGGGAGAAAAATGTTAAATATAAGATTCAAAGAAAAAACTAATGCTTGGCCAGGGTTTGTGGATTTGTTTTCCAATCTGGTAATTATTTTAATTTTTCTATTGATAGTATTCGTATTTTTATGGACTACGACAAATGTTTTCCATTCAAAAAATTCCGATAAAAAAGTGGTTGAATTGCGCCAGCAAAATGATGCGCAAACTGAACAAATAGCGCAGATGAGCTCTGATGAAGCCGAAGCAAAACGTTTATTGCTGTTATCACGTAGCCAACTAGAACTTTTGGAAAACGAAAAAGAACAATTAAATCAACGTTTGGATATTGCAAATAATTCTATGTATCAACTTCAATCGCAAAAAGAACTATTAAATCAACGCCTGAATGTTGCGAATGAATCCATGAACCAGCTTCAATCGCAATTTGCCTCTTTATCTGCAGAATATCAAAAAACTGCCCGTGCAACTGCACAAGAACGCGAAATATTGAATGCACAAATCCAAGAATTACACGCTCAATTGGCAAATACCGAACAGATGAGCGCAGCACAACAACAGTCTTTGTCCGTGGAAGTTTCTAGATTGAATCAATTACTGAACATATCCGAACAACGTGCCAAAGACCAAGAAATTCAATACGTTGAAATGTCGACACGTTTGAATAAAGCAATGGCAGATAAAATAGCAGAATTGGGGCAATATCAATCCGAGTTTTACGCTGCTATAAAAAAAGCTTTACAATATTCTAATAAAGTAGATACCAGTACCGATAGGTTTATAGTCCCAAGTGATATTTTATTTTCCCAAGGGTCGTACAATTTATCCCCCGAGGGCGAACGTCAATTAAAACTGATTGCCCCAGCCATTGCCGGCTTGGAAACAGCAATCCCTGGCAACGTGGCATGGATTATCCGCGTGGATGGTCATACCGACAAAACGCCTGTGGTCCCCGGCACGCAAAAATTTAAGAATAATACTGAACTTTCATTACTTCGCGCCCAAGCTGTTGTAAGAGAGCTGGTTAAATATGGGGTTCCTCAACGACACCTTGTCCCGAGTGGATTTGGAGAAACACATCCAGTTGATTCTGGAAACTCTCCTAAATCATTACAAAAGAATCGCAGAATTGAATTGCGTCTGACAAATCCGTAAAAAACATGTGTATTTTATGGTGGGGTCGGGGGGACTTGAACCCCCAAGGATTTCTCCACAGCATCCTTAGTGCTGCGCGTCTACCAGTTTCGCCACGACCCCAAACAGCGGAAATATTACATCATATGTTATTTTTTTCAAGTGTTTTCGTTAATAAATCGCCTAATTTAAAAATAATTTCATTTTAATATATTAATTTTTATGATAAAATTAACAATAAATTAGAAAGGATATTTTATGAAAAAAAGTTTTATACTTTTTACTTCTTTATTTGTTGTGCCGATTGCCGCAAACGCGGCTGGGACTTATTATAATGGTGATTATCAATCTCCTCAATACAAGTATACTCAATCTTCAACGCAACCCGCAAACTATCAAAAGACAACCAGTAAAACCAATCAGTGGCCGTATCCTAGTGTATCAAATAACTATCAACCCAAGTATAATTCAACATCTAAAACAAATTCTGAAAATAAAAAGTTTTCTCTTTCTGCCGGAATCTCGCGCGAGACCGCAAACTGGGAAATGGAGATGAATCAATCCGGCAGTATTTTGCATTATGATAATATTTCTTGGAATGTTTTTGATGCAGGTGCGACATATGACTTTGGTACGGTAAAACTTGATGCTGGGATAAAATATGGTATGCAATCTGGCGAAGCCCATATGACAGACGATGATCTTACAAACGGTGGTTATTATATTGATACTTTTTATTGGGATGATGATGCTGATCCATTAACCCCTGATGTTGTTTTGGGTGATATTTATGGAAAATCCATTTCTATTGGAACCAGCGAATCGGGCAGTATGTTTGGATTTAATCTGGGATTAAATTTAATGGAAAAATTCAATATAGGTAAAGCCAAATTTACCCCATCTATTGGATACCGTCATTTTTCTTATAGTCTAGAAACAAATAAAAATAATGGTCTGTCTTTACAATCTGGATATTGCGTGGTTTTACCTGGTTCTGATGAAACACAATGCAGTCCCCTGGTCATGATTGATGAAGACGGTGATGGCATTATAGATTCAGTACTTTGGGATGATAATATCGCCCCATCTGGACAGATATATCTAGGCGATACCTTTGGATATTCACAACCTGGTACGTCTCATAAGTATGATGTTTCTTGGTCTGGACCTTATGCTGCGGTTGATATGAATTATGAAATAAACCCAGATACCGCTTTGACTGCACGTCTGGAACTTGGATTACCGTCTTATACTTCTACAGGAGACCAGCCGTATCGTCCAGATTGGGCCCATCCAAAAAGTATTGAAGATTCCGCCGGTATAGGCGATGCATGGCACGTTGGATTCAGCGCTAATTGGTTCACCGCAATAACGGACAGGGTTAAATTATCTATGGGCTTTACATATGATTATTATAATGTTAGTGGGGCTGATGCAGAAACTTTCTTGAACGAAGATTATTATACAACTTTATACTGGAACCAAATAAACGACGTATATGCTGGAGACGAGGCTGCCGCAATAGCCGCAAACGATGGAACCGTTATGGGGATTATAAATCTTCAAGAACAGTGTCCAAATTGGATATGCAAACAAAGTGGCGAAATAGACTCGTTCTATAAATCTATGGGTATTCGCATAGGGCTTAGTTCAGAGTTTTAATAAAAGCAATAAATCGGGAAATAGTTAAAAAATGAAAATCACAAAGTCTTTTTTAAAAAGCTTTATATTATTGGCTTTCTTAATTGTTTCCCTGAATGCTTTTTCTGTCCAGATCGAAAGAACCGCTGAAACTGCCGCCACAGCAAAAACAATTGCTATGGACGAAGCTCGCAGATCATCATTTTTAGATATATTAAGCAACCATGTTTCTGATGAACAGGCAAAAAAACTGTCCGAACAAATTACTGATAACGAATTAATCAGTATGATTGATTCTGTATCCATAGAAAATGAACGATCCGATTCAACCAGTTATTCCGCAGATATAATTGTTGATTTTAATAAAAGCGCATTGAATAAATGGATGGAGACCCAAGGGCTCTTAGTAATTACCGATGTACCTGTTATAGCGGGAAGAACCCCAATATTTTTAGAATTAAATAATATGAATGAATTTTCTGATGTTATGCGTGTATCCCGTGAAACTGGCGCTGATTTGAAAATTATAAATATTTCAGGTAATAAAATTTCTGCAAACGTACGCGAAAATACTTATGACTCATTTGTGTCTTCGGCTCGTTCTGCAGGTGTAACAATTTCTTATTAAAAAGAGGTTAATAAATGAAAGTTAAAATTTTATTTGGTATTTTTGCAACAGCCTTTTTAATTTCATCTGCTTTGGCAGAAGAAACTAAAAATTCTGATATGGCATCAACAGAGAACAGTTCATTAAATCTAAAAATACGAGAAGAGGCAACTAAATCTAATCAAAAAAGATCTGCCCCTGCCCGTGTATCTATTGCTGGGGCTGCCCCAATTCGCAGTTCAACCGCAATATCTGCCGCCGCCCCTGTTCCTGCTATTACACCAAAGGTTGTGATTGAAGAAGTTGAATGTGGCATAGGAGAATATTCTAAACTTGGTAAATGCACCCAGTGCGAACAAAAAAATAATCCTGGGGTTAAATGGGCTAATTCTGGTAAAGATTGTAAAATTTCTGAATGCGTTTCAGATGAATATATTCTGATTGATAAAGATAAAGAACAACCTAAATGCTTACAAAAATGCAATGTCTGGGGTGGTGTGGCATCACGGGAATGGATGCGTGACGAAGCAGCATTTTCTTTCTGCGGCAGTGGAAAACATCTTGAATGCGAAAAAGGTTTTGCCAAAACCCGCGAACAAACAGGCAGTAGCGGAACAGAATTTGGACATTGCGTTCTAGAAGGGACAATGACTGGTATATGCAAAAAAGATGGGGATATGAATCCTGGAAAATTTGTAAATGGTCGTTGCATGCAGGTATGTGAAAATGGATTCTGGAGTGGATGCTCATTACAAAAATTCTGTGAAAAAGGCTTTGAAGAAGGTAATTTTCATGATGTTATCTTTGTAAAAGATAAAAAAGATACAAAATCATCTGTATTTGATTGCATAGCACCAACAAAATAAACAAGGGGGGATTAACCCCCTTTTTTTATATTTCATACCATATATTTTATAAGAAATTTTCAACAAGCACTATTGCATTTTTTCCAAAAGACACTATTTATATAAAAGTGATATAATATAAAAGTAAGCTAAAGGAGAACATTATGAATCCTGAAGATATGCAAGAAACACCCGCAGGTGCGATAAAAAAATATACAACTGATTTTACCGAGCTGGCTGCAAATGGCAAGCTGGATCCAGTTATTGGCCGTGACGAAGAAATTCGTCGTGCGGTTCAGGTTTTATCGCGTCGCACAAAAAATAATCCTGTTTTAATCGGTAATGCTGGTGTTGGTAAAACCGCCATCGTAGAGGGCTTGGCTAACCGTATTATTGCGGGCGATGTTCCTGAAAATTTATTGCGTAAAAAATTATTATCTTTGGACATTGGTGCTTTGATGGCGGGGGCTTCGTTTCGTGGTCAATTTGAAGATCGATTAAAGGCCGTTTTGAAAGCTGTCAAAGATGCAAACGGTGGAATAATTTTATTCATTGATGAACTACATACCATGGTTGGCGCCGGCAAAGGCGAAGGCAGTATGGATGCTGGCAATCTGATGAAACCAATGCTTGCACGTGGCGAACTGCATGCTATGGGTGCAACTACTTTGGATGAATACCGACAATATATTGAAAAAGACCCCGCTTTGGCACGACGTTTTCAACCTGTATTTGTTGATGAACCATCGGTTGATGACTCGATTTCAATATTGCGCGGGCTAAAGGAAAAATACGAAGCACATCATGGGGTTCGTGTTTCTGACGCCGCAATTGTTTCAGCGGTCCGTTTATCTGATCGTTACATCACGGACAGATTTTTACCAGACAAAGCAATTGATTTAATGGACGAAGCCGCGGCCCGCGTTCGTATAGAAGTTTCCAGTAAACCAGAAAAATTAGACGAAGTTGATCGCCGCTTGATGCAATTAAAAATAGAACAACAAGCATTAAAAAAAGAAAAAGATCCAGACAGCAAAAAACGTTTAACAGATTTGGAAAAGTTGATTGCGAACGTAATTTCCGAATCTGATGCTTTAACCAATGAATGGCAAGCCGAGCAGAAAAAAATGCGGGGCCTGTCTGATGCCATGGCAGCATTGGACACCGCCAAGGCCGAAGTTGCATCCGCAACACGCGCCGGAGATTTTGAAAAAGCATCTGCATTGCAATATGGAAAAATTCCCGAATTAGAAAAACAGATAGAATCTGCCCGCGCTGAAAAAGAATATAAAACTGTTTTACCAGAACATATTGCCGCTGTGGTCAGTCGTTGGACTGGTGTTCCGGCCGAAAAACTAACTGGTGATGAACAATCAAAATTGTTGAATCTAGAAAACGATTTACAAAAACGCGTGGTTGGTCAAAATGCCGCAATTACATCGGTGGCACGTGCAATTCGTCGTTCACGTGCCGGACTTTCTGATCCACATCGCCCGGCGGGCAGTTTTATGTTTTTGGGGCCAACTGGTGTTGGAAAAACAGAGTTGGTAAAGGCAATCGCAGAACAATTATTTAATGATGAAACCGCAATGACGCGTATTGATATGAGCGAATATATGGAACCGCACAGCGTGGCACGCTTGATCGGCAGTCCCCCGGGATATATAGGATATGAACAAGGTGGCGCATTAACCGAATCGATTCGTCGTCGCCCTTATCAAGTTATTTTATTTGATGAAATTGAAAAAGCCCATCCAGATGTATTCAATGTATTTTTACAAATACTGGATGATGGGCGATTAACAGATGGCCAGGGTCACGTTGTTAATTTCACAAATACAATAATTATTATGACCAGCAATCTGAAAGATGATACCGCCGTAAAAAAACATTTCCGCCCAGAATTTATAAATCGCATAGATGAAATAATATGGTTCAATTCACTTGGCAAAAATGTAATGCCGGGCATTGTAAGAATACAATTGCGTGGTTTGGAACAACGTTTGGCACAGCGCAGAATAACACTGCATGTTTCAGACAAAGCAATCGAATGGTTGGGGGAAAACGGATATGACCCAATTTATGGTGCACGACCGTTAAAGCGTTTAATTACCAGTGCCGTCGAAGATCCAATAGCAGATAAAATTTTATCCGGACAAATATTGGATGGGGCAATTGTAAATATTGATACAAAAGGTAAAGAGTTAGTAATTAAATAAAAATCCCGCATCTGCGGGATTTTTTTATTTCGGTGCCAATGTAAATCTGGCGTTTAATGGGTCGGTTGAAACAATCTCTATTCGCAATAGATTTCCATCGCGTGTGAAAATTTGCATTTTTCTTTCATCGGTGATGTTTTTCCACCCCAATTCATCCAAAGCATCACGATAAAACCGCTGGAATTGGCGTCTAGAAACGTCTTCACTGGCGACCGTTGTTTGTGCAATTTTTCCATCTGGCTGGGAGTATACAAACCCATCATCTTCGACCACATAGGTTTTTTCCATTTTTGGGATATCTTCAAAATTAGGCAACCATTCGTCAGCACGAGCGCCCCCGATACAAAGACCCAAAATTAAAAAACAAAAAGCAAATCTTTTTTTCATCAAAATCATTATAACATAAATAAAAAATTCGTGCAATCGCATTTGTAAAATGATATAATAAAAATAACAATATGGAGTGGATTATGAGAGTTTGGACAAATTTCGCCCTGATTTCGGCACTTTTAACGACAGATGCCTTGGCTGTTGGTATGGCACCAAACACACGTGCGCGCCCAGGTTCTGTCAGTGGCGCCATGATAACTAATGCGCAACAAAATCAACAACCTCGTGCTAATACAACTGGGAATACAACACCAGCCACAACAAATACTACAAAACCAACCACTACCACCGCTACACCAACAACTGCCGCCACAACTGAATGCGGCGAAGTATTACCATTATTGGGCGTGGATGTCTGTGTGGCAAGAACTGCATGTGCGGGAATTAAAGCAGATGGACACCCTGGTGTTTTTGATGAAAAAACCACAACATGTAAAATTCCTGTTTGCGCGCACAATTGGTCTGGTGTTATTCAAAAAAGCGATGAAGACGTTTGCACTTTGGTTGATATGAATACCGCAGTCACTTGTAATGCAGATTTATTTGATCAAATTGATAATATGCGCAGATCCAGTCAATGGGTCATTCCACTGGCTGTTGTTGGTGGTGCGGGCATTGGCGCGGGCATTGGTGCATTAATTGATAAAAAACAAGAAGCCAAAGCGTCCGAAATCGCCTCAAAATCCAATGCTAATGACAAAGCGTTTGAAGATATGAAAAATGCAATCCCCGACCAGATTACATTTATGGGAACGTCTTATAATTTGAAACAGCCAAAAGATATAGAAGCTTTAAAAGTCGCTATAAAAAACAGTAAAGATTTACCAAATAAAATAACCGAAGCGAATGATCTGATTGACTCTTGTGCCAAAGAAATGTTCAGCGAATTAGTTTCTATAGAGGTAAAAGGCAGCAAAAAATGGGGCCGTATAAAGATTTCCGAAGAAACAACTTCGTGTTCTGCGGATGATAATAAATATATTTATTGTCAATTCCAAAATATACACGCCGATGGAAACAAAAAAGGTGATTGCGACAAGGGGAATTTTGTAAATGTAAAAAATATAAATTCATACCTATCTGATGTAGGCAGCACCCATCCAAAAAAAGAAGATTTTTATTATGGAAACAATAATAAAAACAATTATCCGATGAAGTTGCCAAACGGAACCTGCTATTTCCGAGACAGTCAGGGAAGCGGGGAAACTGATGTATTCGCAACTGTCCAGGCTGATTTATGGCGTACAGAATTTTTAACAAATTATCGTACAAATGTCAAAGTTGATCCTGCTTCTACAAATAAATTCAGAGCAGATTTAAAAAATAGTTTAATGTCATATAATTTTAGCAAAAATCAGGTGAGTGCAAATGGGGTCAATGGTCAAATCATGAATTACGTTCTTGTTATGGGACCAAAATTTAGCACAATCCTTGATTTAAAAGCATCAAAACAATGTACCCCTGACGCCATTAACGCTATATTACCAAGTGAAAATAATATTGCAGGCAGCAGCACCAATAATATATTAATGGAGTCATATGGCGCCTTATTAGCGCTGCAAAAGTATGGCAACATGGATGGTAATTTGGATGCATTCTTGGCCGCACTTAACTTTATAGACGTGTATGCTTCGGCGGTTGCAAATTATAATGCGGGTTTGGGACTAGAAATCGAAGAAAACTTTGGCAAAAAACGCGGATTCTTTCAAAAGGCAATTGGCCGTGGATTATTGATTGGTGGCGGCGTTGGTGCAGTTGCGGGTCTGGGATACTGGTTTGCCGAAGGGTCCAGCACATTCTGTAATGTTGGTGGATTGGAACAGGTTAAATTAAAGAAAAGCTATTCCATACCATCATTCCGTGATTATCTGTTTAACAAGGGACTTATACAATAATATTGTATAAAGTGTTTCAATAAAAAAATGAGCTCGTTTAAGAGCTCATTTTTTTTATTAACATTAAAACTTACCCAACAATCTTTTGCCAGATTGTTTTCTTGGGTGCTGGCTTTTGTTGCCCAGGTTTGCGCTTTCTACGGCGTGGCGCATTTTGGGTTGTTTTTCTGGCCTCGACATGTTCAGCATTTTTCTTTTTAACATCTGTGCTGGGCGCATGAATATTTAATACTTCTTCTGTCTTTACAATTTCGGGTTGAACACGCTGTATTGAATATTGATCTATATTCATCAAGCTGTCATCGCCAATTATTACAATTTCAGTATCAAATTCTTGTTCCATTGCAGCCAAATCCGACTTTTTTGCATTTAATAAATAAATTGCAACGTCAGTTGGAACATTCATTATGATTTTTTGTGCCGCTTTGGCCAGCAATTTTTCTTGCAAGTGTCTGAATAAAATAACCGCCGAAGTTTGAATGCTGGGGACAACCCCTGCACCCATACAATGCTGACATTGCACATAACTGCTTTCTATAAAGCTGCTGCGCAGACGTTGGCGTGACAACATTAAAACACCAAAGTTATTTATTTTAGCAATTTGTGTTCTGGCGCGATCTTTTTTCATAACTTCGCGCATTTTTGTTTCCAACTTACGATTATTTCTGTCTTCTTCCATATCAATAAAATCAATTGCTATGATTCCAGCCAAATCGCGCAAACGCAGCTGCAGGGCAATTTCATCCGCTGCTTCCATATTTGTATTTAATGCAGTTGCTTCTATATCTTTTTCTTTGATCGCGCGTGAAGAATTAACGTCTATGGTGACCATTGCTTCGGTAGAATTTATTACAAGGCTGCCACCAGATTTTAATTGAACATATGGTCCGTGTAAACCTTCTAACTGTTGTTCTACACCGGCTTTTATAAACAAAGGAACTGATTTATCTTTATATTCTGCAATCTGAGCCTTGGGGGGACAACCATGCATTTGTTTGAAATAATTTGTTGCAGCTTCGTATGCTTCTTCGCCCTGCACTACTAATGTGTCTTCGGGCTCGCTGATAAAATCGCGAACAACACGACGCAATAATGAATCTTCGGTATGAATCACTGCCGGGGCAACTGATTCCAAAGTTATTTTTCTTATTTCATTCCATAAATTAACTAGATAATCATAATCTTTGGCAATTTCTTCGCCAGTTTTTCCAAATGCAGCTGTGCGTAAGACAACCGTCATACCGCGTGGAATTTTTAAGTTATGCAAAATTTCTCGCAAACGTGCGCGTTCTGGTCTGTCACCAATTTTTTTAGAAATTCCATAAGAATTTCTTTTACGGCTGTTAGGCATCAGAACCGCAAAACGTCCCGCCAATGACAAATATGTTGTCATGGACGCACCCTTTTGCCCACGTTCTTCCTTGACCCCTTGAATCAATAAAATCTGTTTTGGTTTGATTACATCTTGAATTCTAAATTCCCGTGCGCGTTTTTGGAATTCTTTATTATCTTCCCCCGCGTCATTATCATCATAATCTATAATTTCTGCTTCTTCATTTAGATCTTCATCATCATCAACAATGGCAGCATGTGCCATTTCTAGCATCTTTTTTTTCTGCTCGGCTGGCACCTGATAATAATCCGGATGAATTTCAGAAAATGGCATAAATCCATTTTTACCAGTTCCATAGTCAACAAAAGCCGCCTGCAGGCTGGGTTCTACTCTGATCACTTTTGCCAGATAAATATTACCCTTAATTTGGGGTTTTGTGGTTGTTTCTACATCAAAATCAGAAACCCGATTGTTTGCTGGATCCACGATCACAACCCGTGTTTCTTCCGGGTGGACCGCATCCACGTATATTTTTTTGCTCATTTATAAATCCTTTTTCATCTGTGGCAAACATAAATATGGTTTCAATCTGTCCCCATGGGCCTGTGGCCATTCCAGGAGAGCGCATAAACAAAACAACGCAAAACGCGATGCAAATTGAAAAAATCAGAGTTAAAAGTAACACTAATTCACCCATTCTTAGGTTGCAACACTGATGCTATCATGGAAAGTTATAACTGGCAAGAAATTTATTTTTTTCTAGGAATACTTGGTATTTTGGGACGCGGCAGTTTTTGTGCCAATGCGGCGGCTTCGGCCAACCATCTTTTCATTCTGGCGCGCAGCCAATTTTCATAGACCAAGAACAATCCACCTGCCCCAATCAATGGTAAAACATAATAAATTATACGATATGCCAATAATGCACCGAAAATACTGGCACGATCTACATCCCCCGGCAAAGCCAGCAAAAATATGCTTTCAAACACCCCTATCCCACCGGGCACTTGACTGAACACACCGGCAACCTGTGCGATTACAAACAAACCTATGAAAGTGGAAATCTGAATATCTACAAATGTAATCAAACAGAAATAAAGAACCAATCCCGCCAAAATCGTATCCAACATACCCAACAACACTTGAAAAAATGCCGCGCTGGTTTTTGGAATCTGAAAAGATAATTCACCTATTTTAATTGTTTTATTTCGAAACAATTGAGTCATTGCAAAATATGCACCCAGTGCCGCAACACAAAAAATAAACATCCCATGAATACCTATGCTGGCACCAACAGAATCTGCAAATAAAGCGTGCGGAACCAAGAAATACCCCAAAACAACGATTGCGGCACAACCCAAGAAATATGTAAATCCGTTATAGGTCAGCATTTTTACTATATCCCCTGCACGAATACGCCAACGGGTATAAAGCCTGTACCGAATCGCGCCCCCAGAAACAACCGCATGCCCAGCATTGTTTGATATTGCAAACCCCAAAATGCCAGCCAACATCCATTTCCACCAACTGACCATTTTACCAACATAACGCAGTGCCAAATAATCGTAAAAACTGAGCGAAATATAACCAGCCAAACACGCAATAGACGCCCAAACCAAGTTCATAAATGGAATTTGTAATAATGCATTTGCGATTTCTGATAACGAATAATTACGCAATTGCCAATAAAGCATTCCAATGGCAATAATAAAAAAGAAAATTCCAGACCAAGAAATTATCTTTTTCATCAATCGTTTAAATTTTACTGACAATTTTTATCCTTTTTTCTAGGGGAAAATATACATCTTGTAAGGGAAAAAAGCAATTGCAATTTATTCTTTCTAATCTATACTGAATAAAAACAATAAAAAGGAATTCTTATGAGACCCAGCCTGCGAAAAAATGACCAAATTCGCCCCATATCAATTGAAACCAATGTTAATAAATGGGCCGAAGGTTCATGTCTGATTAAAATTGGTGGGACTCATGTTATATGTACTGCGTCGGTGGATTTTAATCAACCGTTATGGAAACGCCAACAAAATAAAACTGGTGGTTGGATTACAGCAGAATACAGCATGTTACCACGTGCCGTAGAAATCAGAAAAGGACGTAAACAACAATTAGAAGATCATCGTAATGCAGAAATTACCAGATTAATTGGCCGTTCTTTCCGCAGTGTATGTGATTTGGAAAAACTGGGGAAACACACAATTACTATTGATTGCGATGTAATCCAGGCTGATGGTGGAACACGTTGTGCATCTATTACGGGAGGCTTTGTTGCATTGATGCAGGCGGCAAATTGGTTGCTGGCCCAGGGTCGCATTCGCGAAAATCCTGTTTCAGATTTCGTTGCTGCAGTAAGTGCGGGCGTGCGTGGTGGGGAATTAATTTTAGATTTAGATTACGAAGAAGATTCAACTGCAGATTTAGATGCAAACTTTGTAGTATCTGGAAATGGTAAATTTATAGAAGTCCAGGCAACAGGTGAAGAACATCCATTCGATGCTGAAAAAATGTCAGATTTGATGAAACTGGCTGCGACAGGCTGTATTAAATTAATTGATTTACAAAAACAAGCGTTGGAATAAATTGTATATAAAATAAAAAAACGCGATGTTTGTCGCGTTTTTTATTTTTTGTATTTTTTACATCATGCCGGGCATTCCACCACCCATTGGTGGCATTGGTTTTTCTTCGGGAATTTCAGACAACACCGCGCCAGTGGTCAGCACCGCGCCCGCAACCGACGCCGCAGATTGCAATGCAATCTTTACAACCTTGGCCGGATCAATAATTCCCATTTTCAGCATATCGCCGTATTCGCCGGTTTGCGCGTTGTATCCATGATTATAATCTTTGGAAGATAAAACCCTGTCTGCAACGACTTCGCCGGAAATTCCCGCGTTATCAGAAATCTGAATCATTGGCGCAGACAATGCCGCGGAAACAACAGCGACCCCAGCGATTTGATCCGTATTCATTTTAGCTGTAAATTTATCGCCCAGTGCAGATTTTGCACGTGCCAGCGCAACGCCACCACCGGGAACGATACCTTCGGCTACGGCTGCGCGTGTTGCGGACAGCGCGTCATCAACGCGATCTTTTTTCTCTTTGACTTCTATTTCGGTCATACCGCCAACCTTGATAACGGCAACTCCTCCGACCAATCTGGCCAAACGTTCGCCCAATTTTTCACGATCGTATTCGGATGTAGTTTTTTCCAAAGCGATTCGGATTTCATCTGCGCGTGCTTTGATTTCTTTTTTATCGCCTGCCCCATCAACAATCAAAGTTGTGTCTTTGGAAACAACGATTCGTTTTGCGCTGCCCAAAACCGCAGTGGTTATATTTTCAAAAGACATCCCCAGATCATCAGAAACCACTTGGGCACCGGTAAGAACCGCAATATCTTTTAACATTTCCTTACGGCGATCGCCAAAGCCTGGAGCCTTGACCGCGCAAACTTTTAATCCACCACGCAAGCGATTCAATATCAATGTTGCCAAAGCTTCAGACTCAACATCGTCCGCGATAATCAATAATGGTTTCCCACTTTGCGCTACTGGTTCCAAAATCGGCAGCAATGCTTGTAAACCTGTAATTTTTTTCTCGGATACTAAAATTTGTGCGCCTTCTAATTCCGCCAGCATTTTTTCACTGTTGGTTACAAAATAAGGGGATAAAAATCCATGATCAAATTGCATCCCTTCGACGACATCAATTGTGGTTTCCAACCCTTTGGCTTCTTCTACCGTTATCACGCCTTCTTTGCCAACGCGTTCCATCGCATCCGCGATTTGACTTCCCAATTCTTCATCACCGTTCGCAGATATAGTTGCAACCTGAGCAATTTCTTTGCTGTCTTTGACTGGCTTTGCATTCTTTTCAATATCTGCAACAACAGCTGCAACAGCATAATCAATACCGCGTTTTACATCCATTGGGTTTGATCCGGTCGCAACAATTTTGCGACCTTCTTTGATTAATTTTTGTGCTAATAACGTTGCGGTGGTTGTACCATCGCCCGCTTTGTCTCCTGCTTTTTTGGCAGCTTCTTGGACCAGTTTTGCGCCGATGTTTTCCTGGGGATCTTTTAATGAAACTTCTTTTGCAACGGTAACGCCGTCTTTTGTTGCAACTGGTGCACCATAAGATTTTTCAATTACGACTGTGCGACCCTTGGGCCCCATGGTAATCTTTACAGCATTCGCAAGTTTATCAACACCCATAACCAGTTTATCTGTATCAAAATTTATTTCTTTTGCCATTTTTTATTTCTCCTTATAAAATCCCCAAGATATCTGTCTCTTTGATTAAAATATAATCTTTGCCATCCAGTTTTACCTCATTAGCGGTTGATGCCCATTTGGCAAATAAAACAATATCATTTGGTTTTACAGTCATTGGAATTTTTTCATCCCCGTCATACGCACCACCACCAACAGCAATAACTTTGCCGCGACTGGGTTTTTCTTTTGCGTTATCAGGAATTATAATGCCGGACGCGGTTTTATTGTCTTCTTCCATGCGTTCCAACAAAACGAAATTATGCAAAGGTTTTAGCATTTATATCTCCTTTTTGCTACCACGAACGCAATATAGTTTATTATCCGGCGATTTCAAGTCCCAAATTTACGGTTTTCATTGAAACATTTTATAATGTCTGATATTTTTGATTAAAAAGGATATCCGCAATGTATGATAAAAATAATATTTTTGCAAAAATTATTCGTGGGGAAATTTCAATTGGGGATAATAAAATTTACGAAAATGAATATGCAATTTCTTTTTATGATATAAACCCACAATCAGATATCCATGCACTGATTATTCCAAAGGGTGAATATGAAAACATTTTAGATTTTTCAACGAATGCTTTGGATGCTGAACAAAAAAGCTTTTGGCAGGCTTTTGCTGAAACGGCAAAAATCCTGGGACTGGATGATAACTTTAATATATGGGCAAACACCGGAACGAATGCACCATTTATAAAACAAACAGTTATGCATTTTCATTTACATTTGGTTGCTGGCAACAGAAAATGCAGCTTGTCTACTTTAATGGCTGGATAATTATGATTTATAAAATACGCGTTGTTCCAAACGCCAAAGAATCCAAAATAATTGTGGGCGATCCGATAAAGGTTTATACAACATCTGTTCCCGCAGATGGCAAAGCAAACGAATCGGTTATAAAACTGTTGTCTGATTATTTTGATATTGCAAAATCAAAAATTAAAATTATTCGTGGTGAAACCACGCGCGATAAAATTATTGAAATTATAGATTGAAATAAATTCTATGGTCCAACCCAACCGATGGTAACACCTGCCGGTAAATGAAAACATCTGGCACCCCCGTCGTCGCAGAATTTGGTTCCAGAAGACATATAGCAATCTGACTTTGCATCAGAAAGTGCCGCACTAGTATGACCAGCTGGACATGCCGTGGGGGAAGTAGAGCCAGCGGGACAAAAATATCCCTCGGCACAATCTACACAAGTATTTGATGAGACATCAGCCCACTGCCCTGTGCCACATAGAATCCATTTTGCATGAAGAGTTATATCCCCAGTCGCATTATTAAAAGTAGTCGAACCACTTGCATAATTAGTACCAGTACCAGAAGGACTAACCCACCAACGATGGGTATCTAATACATATCCACCTGCACATATCATTGCTGGTGGAATAGTTGCTATTGTGCAGTTTGAATTTTTTGTACACGTTGTTGCAGATGGCACTGCTGCTCCACCAAGAATCGTGGGACAATTCCCATCATAACTAACCGTATAATCCCATTTTGGATAAACAGGGGTATCATTTGCAGTATTACAAGCTGGGGTTGAATTGGATGTATACGAAGGTATTCCTCCTCCATAATTATTTGGATACCAATAATGACCAGAACTATGAAATGTGGATGGAGGATTCAAAACAGAGTTATCCGGAACACTTAAATTTCCACCACGATAGCAATCTATCTCTCTTGGGGTCGGGAATAGGGGTGGGAATGTTCCACCATTTCCGTCAAATGTAATTGTCTTTTTCCATCTGGCATAAATAGTGGGTGTAAAGGCAGTAAAAGTCCAGGGGCTTGTATACGATACTGAACAAGCACCAAAGGGATCATCGCACCAATCAACAAAAGTGTATCCTGATGGAGCCGTGGGAGTAGTAGGGGCAAAATCACATGGGGTCCCAATCGTACATGTTACCCCTGAAGTCGGATTACCATTATTAGGATCCACAACAAGTAAGAATTCATCTGGGGCCCATTGTGCGGTAAGTTTTATACCACCACTTGCCGCCGCATTTTTTATACTATCCCCTTCTGCAACAATATGAGTTGAAGGATTAATATCATTCCCAGTACTTGAACAATAAACCCCTGGTGATATGCTGCAAAGCCACCCAGCAAAAGTATAGTCTGTATAAGAATAAGTGTTTGTAGGTGCAGTAGCAGTGGCATCATATACAAAACTGGTTGGGGATGACGGCGCAGTTCCAGTCCCACCGCCCCCATCATAAGATATATTAATTGTATTTGCACTCCATTGTGCAGTAAGTGTTATAGTTCCACTATAAGCAACTGAACCTATATTAGATCCGGCCGTAATCGTTTGACCACTGCATATACCAGTTATTCCGCCAGTACATCCCCAACCAGTAAAAGTATACCCAGTTTTACTGTAAGAAGTGCCTGCAGGTGCATTAGTGGTAGAGCCATACACAAAAGAAGTTGGTGATGAAGGCGCAGATCCAATACCACCACCCGCGTTATAAGATATATTAATCGTGTTTGCGACACAAGATGAACCAGAAACATGATATCCAGGATTACAAGTCAAATCACAGGTTCCTGTTACAATATTAAGATATAAAGATGTACCAGTAGAATAATGACAAGTTCCAATGAAATATCCACCAGTTACAGGACAGTCTGTTGACGCTGTACATGATTTATAACAGTCTGTAATAACATCTGATCCAGCGGCCGATGTTCCTGTAATTCCGCCCGCTGTCGGGCAATTAACACAAGCATTTGATGCATTTGGGCCATAAGTTCCCGCGGTACATTGATTACAATAAGTTGATCCGTTCCCACCAAACCCCGCATCACATCGGCATTCATCAACCCCATCAAAACTGGCATTCGTGGTACAAAGAAAACGACAAGTTCCTGATGTAGTAACTTGAACCGATGGGCTACATATTAATGAGGTTGGATATGCTGCAGACCAACAATCTCCAGACTGTGAACAATTTTCTGCATAGCAAACACCAGTAATAAATAAGGAAAAAATTAAAATTAAAAATTTTTTCATGATTATAAAAGCACCCTTCCTATTGAAATCAATTAAAGCAAAGTATAAAAAAATAGTCAAACAAAAAATCCCGTGCAAACGCACGGGATTTATTAAATAATATTAATTTTAGTGACCTATACAAGATTGATTTTGTAAATAATAATTAATCATGTCTTGTTCAGTAACAATATATGTACTATCTGCATTTTTATTATTATATATTAATGGTCCTATTTGATCCATAAATCCTGGAATTTGTCCATAATGCGCAAGAGTAGTATCACATGTTTGTTTAGCAACGATAGCTGTATCTTTTATTACTAATGCAGCACTATCAATCCCATTCTGTTGTAAATACGAATGCATATAAAAATTAAAATCTGAATTCCATGCGGTACCAAAACTTGATGTTTTAAGCGCTTGGAATGTTGAACGAACGTTGTTTGCAGCGTTTTGTTCAGCTGTTTTCTTTGAATTATATGTATCATTCACGCCATAACATGGATCATAGTTTGGGCATTCTGGATTTGTGTAATCAGTGCATGCTGGTTCTATTGGATCTTTTTTGCAAGATGTTGCCATCATCATTGGTGGTATAACAAGCAATAAATAATTTCTTTTTAACCAATTAATGCTTTTGCTATTTGCCAATAAATTTCTAATTTTTTTCATAATCTGCCTCCTCTCGGCTTTTGTTATACTAATATTATAGTATTAAAATATTATTTGTCAAGTCTTTTCTAAAAATAAAGCAAGCCCTATAAAAAGCCCGATTCTTGCGATTCGGGCCTGTTATACCTTAATAATACTTTATTTTTGACTGTCGCGGCATTCTGTAAATAATTTGCGTGCCGATTCTGTCTTGCTCATGGCGTCCTGGTATTCGCCCCACAAGCGCAAAGAACCCGTACCAGTTCTGATAACCCCATACATTACATCATATTTATATTGTTCTGATATATTGCCAACACGATTGACCAATACCCTGACTGAATCTAACTTAGTATATGGGGGACGATTATTTTCTTTTAAATCATTATATGCATTTTTGACAATTGTTTGTGGCATTTGCGGTGCATAATAATAAATGCAAGAATCTGCCATTTTATTAAATTTTTCGTTAATTCGGGCTTCGTTATTTTTCGCGGCCTCTAAATTAAGCTTTTCATTATCGCAAGCGCTCAACTCTTTTTTGCAATAACAAGAAGTCATTACAAACATTGGCATAACAACCAACAATGCGTATTTTACTAATAAATTTCTTTTGTTTTTCATCGACAATCCTTTTATTATTGTTGGGAAGTTATAGTATAAAAAATATATTTGTCAAGTGTTAAATTGTAAAAAATACCCCTGTTAATATCAGGGGGATATAATATTAATAACTTATGAACAAATCATTTGCTGTGTGATTTGGCCATGGGGAAGTAATTTTATTACACTCTGTCGGATTACAGGTGCTTCCCAGCTTCCAACATTCTGATGTGAAATCAAACACACATGCCTCGCCATCAACGATATTCAATGAATAATAATTGTTTGGCTGACTTGGTGTTGTTGGTGCCCCAGGATCATATTCCGGATTTCTGTATGTTCCGTCTGTAGAATTTATAACGACCCAACGGCCAGTGCATTCCACGGCGCTGCCCCCTGGAAATGTTAGTGTGGGCGTACTTCCGGTGATAGTCCCATCAACACAAACCAAGAAATTCATCCCTGCCCTGTATTCTCCGGTTGTTGTGGTAACCTCGAATGCAGCCTCGAATGTATTAACCGAAGCGCTGGGGGAACACATAATATTTGTAGTGGCTGTAGAAGAAGGACTGCTCCCAGAATAACTGGATGTTGCAGAAAGATCTAAATCGGGAACATTTGCGTTTATTGCACAGCAATTATCAAAGTAATCTTTTTGACCAGTACTACAACAATTTGACCATTCGCCAGATATCGGGGTTGCAGGAGGAGTCGGATAACTTACAAAACCAGTACCAATAACATTGAATCTATTTCCATGTGGCAAAGGGGTTTCGGGGCAATATGCCATATCGCTGGTTAAATCTGTTGGCAGTACACAACCTGAGTTAGAAAGTATATATCCAGGGTCACATGCCGTTCCACTACAAGATTGAATTGTATTTTCCGCAAACCAAGCAAGCAAACTTTCACTTTGTAAACTAGTATCTAAGATTGTTCCATATCCTGTGGTTGGATTTTCATTACAATTCCCCCAAATGCGTTCGGTAATACGGCACAAGTCTGATATATTATTTAAACCGCCTGCACACCACAAATGTATTCCCGTTGGCAAAGGACTGCCCAAAGCAGTACCAAAAGAAGTACGTTCATACATTGTATCTGTACCATTAAATTTTTCAATTACTGTCCCAGTTCCATCATCCATTCCAAATTTTCCTGTACTGGTCATAATATTTGATATTACAGAAACACCGGCGTCTGCAACACAATCACTAACTTCCTCCCAACAAGGATTGTTATCATTATGATTTAAAATATTCGTTCTCATTATTGCTGTTTCTGATTGGCACAAACCAAATTTGGATTCTAAATTCATACAGTTACGAATGATGCAGTTTTTACCAACTTCGGTACAGGTGGTAATAATTTGATCCAATGTTTTTGCAGTTGCAATATTCCCAATTGCTTCGCCCCAATATGCATCTGTCCCTGAACCATTTATCAAAGTTGTACAGGCAGTTTCTATATTCGAACAAACTTGATTTACATTTTTATCGTAATTAACACCGAAAATTGATAGTGCACGTGAATCAAAATCAACCAAAGAACTTGATGAATTGTTCATACAATCTGTCATTATTGTCGTACAACTTTGACGCATATCTTCCAGTTTTTTCTCTTGTGCTAGTTTTATCTGGGATAATGCATCTTCTAAAAAAGCCGCCCAAACCGAAGATTCCAGAGATTCACAATTTTTCATTGCGGGTTCTATGTATTTTTTCTTGGTTTCTAAAAATGTTACAAATTTTTTATTGGTTCCAGCTTTTACCCATTTTTCATCCCCAGTTGGACGACGAATCATATTTTTTAATTGACTTAAATCGCTGGTTAAAATTGCCGCTCCATTCGCAGGATTTATGTATTTACCAGACCAGTCCAAACATTTCCCCATATCTTCGCCACAAACAGATGAATCTGTCAGGGCGTCTAACATTTTTTTCTTACATGCCAGAACATCATCTGAATTACGTGTTTGTTGATTATTTAGACGCGACATCTCAAGCAACGCGCTTCCTTCGCGAACTTTTTCGAGCGTTTTATCTTTCAAGCCGGCATAAGTTTTCGCAACTGTATTGCAATCTTGTTCTATTGCTGCCTTATAAGCATTCTGAGCTATTGGAATTTCATCTTCGGCACAAACTTCCCCCGCCATTTCCAAGCAAGTCGGCAAAGCCGCGTTATACAAAGCTTCCCCTTCTTTGGTTGTTGTTTCGGCCCCCATTTGTGAATCAATAGTATCGAAAACATTTGTGTCCATTGATAGATTTATTGCCGCAAGATTATTAGAAGAAGTTGTGTCCGCACTTGATGATTGCAGTTTTTTCATAATATTATTTAAAATGCTTTGTGAATCAGATTTGTCTTCTTGTTGAAATGCTTTTTCCCCTTCGGTCGCAGTAGACATAGCGACAGCATCTTCTTTATCCATGTTGACGGACAGCAAACGTTCATTAAAATCCAACATTCTTGATTCTACTGTATTCATAGTTTGTTTGATTTTATCAAATTCGTGTATTCTGACCGAACAAGCACAACGTTTTAATTGGGCATCTTTATTTGCACAAAATTCGTCCATACACTGGAAAAAAGTATCACGACAAATTTTGTACCCAGCCGCAGGTGTGCCCGTTACTCGTGTGCCGGCGGCCCCTGCCCTGGCAACCGTGGCACTGCGTGATGAAACACTCGTCCCAGCAACGCGCGAAGATTTTTTTACTGTCCGCCCACTAACCGATACATCGGCAACATTACTGATCGCATTACGCGTTGCAACAACTGGTGATGGAACGGCAGATCGCGAAGAAACCTCACGCGTTTGTTTTGTTTGCGGGACTGACGAACGCGTCTTTGTTTCGGAACTTGCGCGTGGCGCAGTGTTACGCGCTGAACTTTGTTGATTTGATTTTGAAGCGGTTGATGATTGCAAATTTGTTTTTTGATCACGACTTTCTGTTCTGGAAGATACAACTGATGATGTCGCAGACGATCCACGCACAGCAGCACGCGCCGTTTCAACATCTTCGGCACGCACAACCCCCGCGCAAAACAGCGCCACACAAAAAGCAAAACCAAACAGCTTTCTCATCTTATAAAAATTTTAGCAAAAATAGGGTTTTCGGCGCAAGCACTAAATACCGACTGAATGCTTTATTTTCAACATAAATATCGATTCGTTACCAAACTGATTCGTGTTGTCTGGATTAACACGATAAACAAAACCCAATGCACCAGTTGTAGCAACGCCCAATCTGGTCCTATACGCCAAAGAGAATCTAGTCTCGCGCACATCAGGCGCTAAATTCAAATTCGCTATATAAGGGCTTGTATTTAATTCATATCCATCATCATTTTCAACGATTTCGTAATTCATTGTTGCATATTCCATATTACCTTTTCTTACTGCCAAAGGTTGTGTAATTGCAAATGACCAATTTTTGTAATCAGCAGACACAGCAAATGCGTTTGATTGAATTTCTGACAATCCCAAAATTACATCCCCATTTGGATTTGCACTGGTATTTGCAAAGGTTGCCCTGGCCGTTAAATTAAACGAATCGGTTGGCGAGAAAGTTGCAATAGAATCAATATAAATTGTATCACCACCACCCAGCCCCAGTAATCCATCTGAATAAGTACCCAATACAGTGTTGTTTTCATGGGCAGTTCCAATAGAAGTTTGTAATGCAAATTTATTGCCATTGTAATTGATCATACTTTCAGCGCCCTGAATAAAGCCCAATCTCTGTGCCTCATAAGTTCCAGAAATTACAGGATCAGATTCCAACAACTGTTCATCAGTAATTTTTCCGCTAAATGTTTTCATACCAAAATTCCATGCACCATTGCCCCAAATTGCACCGGTTGATACTGCATCAGACGCCAATGATAAAACAGGATTAGATCCATCATCACGCAACACAACATTATTTGAATCATTCAAATGATGTTTATATTCGGCATTAAATTTCCAATCCCCCGATTCGTATCCGAAAGACATTTCATCTAATCCGTTCATATTAGATGCTCTGTTTGATTCTGATAATTTAATGCTGGTTGAAAACCCATTCATTGTTTGTTCAACTTTATTATTTTTTTCCGTGGCGAAATCTCCCAAAACATCCCCTAGATAAATCCCTCGACGGCCACCAGATAATGCAAAACTATTTTCAAAAACACGTGGTAAAGTCAAACTGCCATCTGCTGATTCCAGCGTATCCCAAACAGGCAAAGAAAGCGAAGCAGTACGGGCACCAAATGCACCAGACAAAGAAAATATCGTAGAATTTAAAACATTGACACTTGCTGAACGCCACTGGGCCCCAACTGTTGATGTTCCTGTTGCATAATAAATACTTGTGCTTGGTTTGGTTGCACGCTCTAAATTCACCAGACCATATCCGAACACTTCGGCGAATACATCCAGATAATTTTCACCGTTGCTGACGCGTGCTGCAAATTCTGGTGGCAGTTGATATTTTGATGTTAGATAGCTTATCAATTCTGCCTCGGTTTTAGGGGTACCATTTGTATTGGTTGCAGAAAGCAAAGTGCCATCACTGGTTAATGCCAACAAAGTGAAAATTTGACCAGAACTCATATATGGGAACGCGCCTTTTATTGCAACAACAGCGCCGGCCATTGCTGAAACAGCTTGCTCGCCTGTTCCGCCAGCTGCTGCGAAACACCATGGATCTATGCTGCTGGTCCCTTTACCCGCCATACCACAAGCACGTGAAGCATAAGTATTTCCATCATCCCCCAAATATGAAGATAATACAATTTTTCCAGGTGATGTACTGCCTTCTAATCCAGTAACAGAAGCAACCCCATCCGTTCCATTTTGTGTTTGAACTGCAACCACAGACATAAATAAATGATTTAGATTGCTCCACAAAGCGGGGGCAAGATTTTCAAATGTTGCATCTAAAATACTTAAACTTTTCCCTTCGCCAAAACCCCAATTAAATTCACCTGTTGAAGAGATTATTATTGGGGTCCATAGACTTCCAGTACCACCAAATAAATTACCTGCGTCAATACCAGGATTAGAAGAATCAGATGTATTTTTATTATAATAACTATTTAATAAAGTTAAGAATATTTGTTGTTTTGCAGAAGTACTTGTTCCAGCCGAAGTCAATACCAGCGCATCATTCATTGTTGCAGCACTGATACTGCGCATTGGTTGAATCAATGCAGAATTTGCAATCACGTTTACAGCTCTGTTACCAACACCACCCAAATTTGCTGCATCCAACATTGCTTCGTAATTTAAATAATCCGCAATTGTTAATTGTCCCGAAATAACCAAATTATTACTTCCGTCCAAAGAATAAACATTTGTTTCCCCGCCACCAGCATCAATATATAATAAATTATCCGTACCAACAGTTCCTGTAAATCCTTCGGCGCCATCTACGGTAAAGGTTCTTTCTACGTCGTCATAAGTAGCGGTATAATCTGTTCCATTTACATTCACCAAAGTAATAGTATCAAAACTATCGCTGTCGGCTGCACCCAGTACAGTTCCGGTGATATCTTCGGTCCATAAATTTCCACCGCCTGTACGATAAACCACCAATTGACTATTTGGTGCAAACCCGTAAAAATCACCTGTTGCGCGACCATCATATTCCCACCCAGCAATAATCTTCGCCAACGATGATTCAATATCTGATGCGAATGAATTAAATACGCTGCCATACCCAGACAAATCAAATATAGGATCTTCTGCCCCGCCATCTTCTTCATTATTATAATATTTATCAACTGCATATGTTGTTGAATCGACGGCCGCACTGGTTGCATAATCTATATTTCCACGCACCGCACTGCCCGTTGGATTGATTCCATTATTTGTTATTAATGCGGTTAAAATTGGACGCCCACCGCCAGTAGAATTTAAAACCTGAACTGGGGCATATTTGCCAGCGGATCCTAAACGAAATGTAGTTTGTCCCAGATATCCACGTGCCAATGGCGAATAACCATGCATTAGCAATAAATAATTTTGTTCCCCATCTGCAGACATAAATTCAAAATCTTCGGCATAGGGATGATTAGCTGCAGTACTATAAAAATTAAGATCATAATTAGTTCCGCTAGGACCCTGTGGCAAAGTGCCCAAAGCCCAAGCCGTTGTTGTTGGTGTTGTAGTACCACCATTACCGCTGCCACCATGTCCACCTGTATTTCCAGCAGCACCATTACTATCACTACCGCCTGATGAAGATAATAATACTACACCCCCAACAACTAGTGCCGCACCACCCACCATTAATGTCATATTTTGTGGTGTGGAAAGTCCGTTAAAAAATCCCGTAGCATTCCGGTTTTTTACCTGCTTTTGATTATATTTTTTTATTTGTTTATCACAATTTGACGCATCTGCGCCGTAAATCTGTAAAATCTGAGCAGCATTAGTATCGTTATTTCTTATTGCGGTACAAACTACAGACAATCCTGTATTGTCGACATAATTTATATCGGCACCTGAACGAACCAAGGATTCAACCGTCTTGGTATCTCCGTTACGCGCAGCGGTTAATAATCTTGCTGCATCAGCAAAATCTGCACGGGCAGAAACCGAGGCAAAAAACATTATGCTGTTAACAATTAAAAATGAACGAATAAAAGATTTTAGCTTCATTAATATTTCTCTCTTTTGGTAATTATAATAAAAAATCAAAAAATAAGTAAAGCATAAAAATAAAACCGGCAATGCCGGTTATTATTTTGCAACAATTACTGCGGCTGGTCGCATAACAACATCCCCAAATATATATCCAGATTGGAATTCTTGAATTATTGTTCCTGACGGTTCATCTGATTCTTCGGCATGAATAGCATTATGCAACATTGGGTTCAGTAATTGTCCAACCGATTCTATCTTTTTTATGCCGGCACTTTCTAATGCACCTGACGCGGTTAGCATCAAAGATTCAAAATCTTTGTTTCCCGGTTGATGTTCTAATGCTGCACTTATTGCATCTATTAATGGTAAAAACTTTTCTGCAACCGCAATAGCGCGAACGCGTGCCGCAGCCTGAGCATCCATGGCTGCACGACGTCTGGTATTTTCCAACTCGGCCATTGCCCGCAAATATTTATCATTTGATTCGGCAATTTTTAATTGTAATTCTTCTGTTTCAGAATTTGTTTTTTCAACCTTTGCTTCGTCAATATCAAACGCAACATCTTTTGAAACAACTTTTTCATCTTTCATGTTCATACCCTATGATTTTAATTATCTGTGCTTTTTATTATAGATAAAAACTCATCCGGTTTCAAGGATGCCCCACCAACTAATACCCCACTTACATTTTTAACTGACATTATTCGTGCCGCATTGTTGCCATTTACTGAACCACCATATAAAATCGGTGCTGGGATCAGTGCGGCAATATGCGTATGAACCAACTCTATATCCTCACTGGTTGGGATGTGCCCTGTTCCGATTGCCCAAATAGGTTCATAAGCAATCATAAAATCTGACAATCCCGCAGGTATCGAGTTTTTTATTTGATCATCAATAACATCCAGTGTTCTTCCTGCTTTTTTATCATCCGCTGTTTCACCTATACATATAATAGGAATTAAACCTTTGGCTGCGGCCACTGATGCTTTTTGTGCGACCAGTTCGTTTGTTTCATTATGATAGATGCGACGCTCGCTGTGACCAACAATAACATATTTAGCCCCAACATCCGCAATCATAGCGGCGGAAATTTCACCAGTAAATGCCCCATTTTCATGAATACTGCAATCTTGGGCGCCCAAATCCAAGTTCTTTATTCTATCTAATCCTGTATTTAATAAGGTAAAAGGTGGGCATATTATAATTTTATTATCGGTTTTTATGCCGTCCAGTTTTTCATAAAATTCTTGCAGCACGGAAACACTGCCATTCATCTTCCAATTTCCTGCGATAATTTTCATTTGCATTTCTCCTGGTTCGTTTGCTATCTTAGCCCAAAAGGGGAAAAAATGCTAGAATATTTAAGAAAAGCTTCGGACAAGCCATTGGCAAAAATTTTAATGGGAATATTGATTTTCAGCTTTGTTGGCTGGGGCGTAGCCAGCTGGATTTTCGGCGAAAGCCGTATTGATGATTCAATACTACGGGTTGGGAGTGCACCACTTAAGATTCATGTTTTTGATTCTCAACGCGGTCGCGCCATAAATTCAATGAGCCGTGAAGATCAAAAAAAACTCTATTCCAGTAAAGAATCCCAAAAAGCTTTTTCAGAACAAATCTTATCGCGTATGACAACTCAGCTGATGCTACAACAAAGAGCGATTGATTTGGGATTGACCGTATCTGATGTACAGATTGCAATGATAATACGTGCCGAACCAGCATTCCAAACAAACGGAAAATTTGATTTGGGACGATTTAATGCAATTTTAAATCAAGCACAAATGAACGAAGAACAGCTGGCCGATTCTATACGCAGCGAGACTTTGCGTGGAATGATTTTATCTGGGGTTGGCGCTGGAATGCGGGCCCCAAAATTTACAACGACCGCAATGTATCAATCCAGATATGCAATGCGCGAGATTGAATTTGCCAGCGTAAAATTTTCTGATTTTAAAATTTCAGAAAATCCAACCGAACAACAACTACGCGAAACCTATGCAAAAAATCCGAAACTTATTCCAGAATCCAGAAAGGTTTCATATGTTTTGATTCCCGCAAAAATGAGTTCGCCAGATAATTATGATGTGGGTTATAAAACAGCACAAAAATTGGAAGATGATTTGATTAGTGGTGAATCAATGGCAAAAGCTGCAGCCAAAGTAAATGCAAAATTTGTTTCGGTGCCTGCAATTTCTGTGGGGCAAAAATCATCTGATGCAATAGTTTCAGCAGTAAATGTGTTTGCAATGGAGCAAGGCATAGAAAGCGAGATCATAGAAACAAAATCGGGATTTGTAATTGTGCGCGTTGATAATATAACCGCACAGCATAATGCCCCATTTGAATCTGTTAAAAATGATTTAGTTGCAAAATGGAAAACTGACCAGCAAGAAAAGATCGCGTATAAAAAAGCAAATGAATTGCTGATTAAATTAAATGCCAGTGGAAATCTGACCGGCGGGAAATCAGTCAGTGTTGGCCGCGCAAGTGGCGCGCCAGCCGAAGTATTAAATATTGCTTTTTCTAATCAAATTGGAACAAAAACCATAGTTCCAGCGGCAAATGCTTTTTATGTTTTGAATATTAAAAAAGCAATTCCTGCCGGCATAAATACAGATAAACAAATCGCATTGGAAAAAGAAGCAAACATGTTAATCAATCGCGCTTTGGCGGATGATTACATGGCATTTATGCAACGTAAATACCCAGTAAAAATAAACCAAAGAGTTTATAAAAGACTTATTGGAGAATAAAAAATATTTTTAGAGAGAGAAAAACCGCGCCCCGCGCGGTTTTGTTTTTATCTATATAAATTTATTATTTAAGAACTTTTGGCTCGAAATTTATTTTTGAATTTGAATTTGATATTATAGATGATGACGTTCCATTATTAAATAATAGCGGTGTTGTTGTTGGGGTTGTATTTAATTTTACACCCAATGATGCGTCGGACAATGGTGCTTTTGTTCCTCCCAATCCTGTTGTATTTCCGTATTTAAAAACAGAATTATTGCTTTCGCTGTCAGATTCTTTTTTTATATTTGATCCACTATTGGGGGTTGTTTCCTGATACTCTTCTTCTTCAACATCTGATCCTGTGCCTTCATCAGCAACGTTATTTGTTTCCTGATTAGTTCCGCCAATTGCCCCGCTTTTATCTGTCGCACCAAATTTATTTATCAGTGCATGTCCGCCAATTGCCGCCGCTGCCCCACCAACAACCGCGATTGCACCACCAGTTACACGATTTTGACTTTTCTTTTGTTGTTCGGCAAGTATCTGTGCGTCAGTTCCTGATTCATTCATTAATGCTTCACTCATTCTTCCAAACTTGCTGGATGCGCGATTTGTTCCCTGGTTTTCATACAAAGCCGTTGTCTTTTCATCAAATACAACCTGGGATTCCAGACCAGCCTTTAACCCCAATTGTTCTTTTGTATATTTTAACTGGGCCGCTTTTGTTAAAAATTCTTCGCGCAATAAATCCAATTTATTTTCATCATCTATCTTAATATCTTTTACACCATACTTGGCCTGCTTATTTGAATATGCACAATACAGATTTGATAAATAACCTTGCATTTCACTTGTTGCTTTTTTATCTGCGGATTGTTCGGCCAAACCCTGGGCCAGTTGCATTCCGCCGATTCCCATCGCTGCGGTTGAAACACTGGTTACTGCTTTGTCCATCATATTTGTACGATTAACGCTGGTTGCATTATCACGAAATTCTTTTAATTTGTCTGGATTTTTATTTATTAAATTCCGGGCCTCCATAATGGACGCTTCCATATCTTCTTTAATTAATTTAACGGTCTTACCAGATTTTCCGTCTGTTAATATTTCTATTTTTTCTCTATACGTTTCTTCTGCGTTATTTAATTCGGCTGACGGATCTGTAATTTCATCAGATTCCAAAATTTCATCAATGTGATCATCAAACTGTCCTCCTACTGTAACGGCTGCATCCAACATACCTCTTTCTTCGGCGGTTGCATCGGCTTTTGCCTGTTCATTTTCCGCTTTCTTTTTCGCGCGAGCAATTTTACGATCTTTAATATCATTTGGACTCAATCCCAATACATCTTTAACCTTACCGAATCCTGATGTTATTCCACTGCCAATTTTGCTTAAAAATCCAGTACTATTGTTAGATTGTACTTCTTCCGGACTAGACACCTCTCCTTCAGAACCAGACAAATTACTTCCATTATTAATATCATTATTAATTTTATTCTCAATATCATTTAATGGCTGGTTAGCTGATGCCGGCATTAAAAATATAATTCCTAAAAAAATCACAAATAATTTCTTCATTTTTACTCTTCGCCTGATATATTGCTGACTTGCCCGTTTAAATTTTTATCTGCTTTGTCGGCGTTCCTCTGGATTGATGAAACATCACATTTTCCGCCTTTCATTGTTCCACCTTCGATCTCGCATTCTTGTTTATATGCGGCGTTTGCTTTGTCAGCATTATCTTGTTGATCGGTTTTGCCAAAGCCGCCATTCATAACTGAATTTGTCAGTTTCCCGGTCAATGTTCCAACACCCGCGCCCATTAATGCACTGGTTGCGCCGGCTTGCTCACGCGTCAGACGTGCGGCATCTTCTTTATAAGTTGTTACATCAATGCCAAACCATTCTTGGGTGCAATCAAATGTTTTTCCTGCATAAATTTTTCTGCTGGCAAATGGACCACTGTTGCCCGCTATCCAGAATTCAGCTGAGAAAATACAACTCATTGAACGATCATCAAACATTGCGCCCAAACTTTTGCATTGTGATGTCATTTTATCGCGCAACGCGTAAAGTTCTTTTTCATCTGACACTACTTGCTTTTCTGTATCTTGACGCAATGTTCCCAAAACATCCATCGCACGCGCCGCCAAACCCGAATCTGCGGTTCTGCATTTTTCAGCAATTTTGGAACAACCAGAAATTACTTTGTCTCCAGCTGCTTTGCCCAAACATCCACGAAATTGTGTTCCGCATCCCGAAACCACGCATTCATTATATTCCGAACCGCATGATTGAACCTCTACAAAACTGCCCAACATTTTATATGAATCTCTATCAGCCTTGATTTCTGGTGCAAAAGCAGAATATTCCGCGCCCGTACATTTTGAAGCAATACGACAAGATTCTATTTTTTCGCCCCACAATAAATCTGTATCCAATGCGCAATTTTTAAAATTGTCACCACATTTTTCTTTCATGCACAAACGTAAACCATCATCGCAAGAATTTCGTCCACTGGCACCAGCAGAAATTTTACGTGCGTTTCCAGAAGATATGCTGGTTGAAGATTCGTCAGCTGTGCGTTGTGCTTTGATTAAATTTTTTAAATCCGATCCACCACCATCAACCGATTGCCCATTTAATGCGGCAGAAAATTTGCTGGCTTTTTCAGAATCTATTGCTGGTTCTTCTGGTACAACTTCTTCTGTAGCAACCTGCTGTTCAGGTGCAACTTCTGTAACGACTGGTTCTGGAACAACGTCTGTCGATACACGAACCGAGGTTGCAACTGGACGTGCCCTGGATGCAGCCTTGCCCGCAGTGGCTGTTGTTGGACGCGCAACGATATCAGCGCCACTTGCTATACCAGCAAACATAAATGATAACAAAGAGTAAAAAATAATTTTTTTCATTCTTTTTATTTTAACCTTTCGCAAGCGATACTTTGGAACTTGCACAATTGTTTTGCCATTGTTGTTTCACTTGGGAATCCCGAAGCACAACCATTTTTCATATTCTGGGCACATACACTGGCAACACATTTATCATAAGCCGAGTTATCTTTGCAGTCCGCATGCGCCATTGCTATTTTATCTTCGCGCGCAGCTTTATGTGCCGCAACTATTTTTAATATTATCGCGGCAGAATTTTTTACAGCTGAATCGCGTGCCGAAATATTATTATCACGAATATTATTTGTAAATTCTGAACATCCAGTTGCCCCCACACTGCATTCTGAAAAAACGCGATTAAAATCAGTATCGTCACGACAGGCAGAAAAATCTGCGCCACATTTTTTATTATCGCGAACACAAATATTTATTTCAGCTTCACATGTTGTTTTATCTTTCTGTGCATTTGCTGATTTTTGTGCACTGGACATTTGAATATTTATACTGGCCGCACGACAAGATTGTTCTATTAATTTATCATATTCGCCCGTGTCGTCAGCGGTGCATCCACTAATTTTTTTTGAACATTCTTTTATCGCCCATGCATATTTTTCGGCTGGGCCACTGGGCGCCGATTTCAACTGCGCTGCTGTCAAAGTATTTTTTGCAGACATTCCCAGTGTTATTGACGACATACCACTTTTTTCAGTTCCGGCATCCGATGTCCCACATAATTGACACCGCGCGGCCGGATTAGTCCCGATATTAGTTGCACAGGCAGAATCCAAACATTGGGTAAAATTTTGTTGCAAGCATGCGGCATAAGAATTCACGGACAAAAGCCCGCAACCAACAGCTAAAAAAATCAACTTGAAATTTTTCATTTCTCTCTTGTTTGATTTTATCACAAAAGAAAAAAAGTTAAAAGCAAAAGTTATCTGTTATTTTTTTAATTGTATTATTGATTATTTCTTGTTCGTCTTTGGAAAAACGTCCCAAAACCCAATCTGCGGTATCTATTGGTTGCGTACTGCGCCCCACACCAATTCTAATACGATGATAATCACGTCCAACTGCCGCATCTATGCTTTTTATTCCATTATGCCCCGCACTTCCGCCGCCAGTTTTTTCGCGGATATCGCCCAGTTTCAAATCCACATCATCATGAATAACAACCAAATTTTCTAGTGGGATTTTGTAAAAAGTCATTAATGCTTGAACCGCCAAACCAGATAAATTCATAAAAGTTTGTGGCTTGGCCAAAATCATATTTCCAATTTTGGTCGTCAGAGAGTTTTTCTCTTTTTTCCATGTTATATTTTTTTCTTTGCTATTTATTATTTGATCTATGGCTATAAAGCCCGCGTTATGGCGCGTGTGCGAATATTCAGATCCTGGATTCCCCAGACCAACTATTAATATAAGTTTATTCTCTTGCATAGTTTGCTGTCTTTTTCTATTATAATAATACCATCAAAGGAGAAAAATATGAACTTAAAAAAATCAATCGTTCCAGCATTATGCACTATGCTGTGCTTTGGCAGTGCAAAAGCATCTATCATAGATCTTTATCTGGGCGCAACTGGCGGTATGGGAAATGAACGTTATATGGTCGACGGTGTTATGGCTGGCTATATGGATGATTTCAGCAAATCTGCCATATCATATGGTGCTGTTGTAGGAATTGATATCCCAGTTATTCGTTTAGAAGCAGAATACAACCATGTTGATACTGATGTGCTTAAAACAAATTTGGCCATGGCTAACGTATTATTTAAAGTAATTCCTATGCCAATCGTTACCCCTTATATTGGTTTTGGTGGCGGTATGCAATATGGCGGAGAATTCAAAGGATCCAATGTTGATGTAGATGAAAACTGGGCTGCCCAGGGTATGGTTGGATTGACATTTGCACTCCCAGCAACCAATATGAAAATAGACGTCGAAGGTCGCGCAGTTTATATGCCAGATGTGTTAGAGGATAATCTGGATACATTACATTATGAAGGACGCTTGAAACTTAGATACCAGTTTTAATGCTGACACTGATTGACGGGAATTCTTTATTATTTCGTGCATATTACGGCGTGCATGGGCGTTTAACGCGCAGCGACGGAACGCCTGTGAATGCCGTATATGGTTTTTGCAATATGGTATTGCAATTATTGGCAGAAGCAAAACCAGAAGACAGATTCTTTTGTGTTTTTGACGCCGCACGAAAAAATTTCCGCAATGATATTTATCCCGAGTATAAGGCCAATCGTGGCGACACCCCCGAAGATTTAATTGCTCAAACTGAATTAACGCGCGATGCTGCGCGTGCAATGGGAATGCCCGTTTTGGCAATTATGGGGGTAGAAGCCGATGATGTAATCGCAACACTTGCCGCGCGTGAATGTAATACTGGCAAAACAAGAATTGTTACCAGTGATAAAGATTTAATGCAATTGGTATCGCCCTGCTCTTTTTTATATGATGGGATGAAATCGGTTGAAATTCACGAAGCTCAGGTTTTAGAAAAATTTGGCGTTCGCCCAGACCAAGTTATTGATGTTCAATCACTGATGGGGGATTCCAGCGATAACGTTCCTGGCGTTCCAGGAATCGGTCCAAAAAAAGCGGCCGAGCTGATAAACGAATTTGGTAATTTAGATAAATTATATGAAAATTTAGACGCTGTAAAAAACGAAAGAATTCGTAATTTATTGCGCGATTATCGGGACCAAGCATATATTTCTCGCCGTCTTGTCACATTAAAAAACGATGTGGAATTACCCGAATTCAAAGATGAAACATTCAAATTTAATTTGCCCACATTTCTAGAATTTGTAGAAACAAAACTGGAAAGCAATTCTTTGAAAACCAAGGCAAATAAATTATTTGCTAATCAAGTTATAAAACCAGAAACCATCCCAACAAAATTTGAACAAACTGCTATTATTACAACCGAACAAGAATTGGAAAAATTCTTGTCGGGGGTAAATGACGTTTTGGCAATTGATACCGAAACTACTGGGTTGGATTCAATGGCGGATAAAATTGTTGGAATTTCTTTGGCAACGAATTCTAAATTCGGGGCCTATATACCAATCAGACACAAAGAAAAACAAAACGATTTATTTGGTGCCGAGATTAAGAATTCGTCTTTGCAACAGCTTTCCTTGGAAATGGTTAAAAATAAATTGTGGCCGATACTGATTAATCCAAACATAGTAAAAGTTGGACATAATCTGAAATATGATTTGCATATTTTATCTAACGAAGAGTGGGATACAAATTCTATTACGCCCATCGACGATACAATGCTGTTATCTTATACTTTACACGGAACATCTCATGCACATAATCTTGATGAATTGGCAAAGATTTATTTAGATCATGAAAATATAACTTTTTCATCTTTATTTCCGGCAAAAACAAAATCCAAAGATATGCATTTCGATACTTTGCCTGTCAACATTGCCGCGCCATATGCCGCCGAAGATTCTTTTGTATGTTTTGGTCTTTATGAAATTTTTCGTGAAAAGCTAAATAGAAATGAAAAACTAAAAAAGCTTTATGAAAATTGTGATTTGCCGTTATTAAAAGTTTTATTAAATATGGAACGCACTGGCGTTATGGTAAATCAATCGCGGTTTGGAACATTGTCTGAAATCTTTCATAAAGATATGGAAGAATTGGAAAAGCAAATTTGGCATTTGGCCGGACATGAATTTAATATCGCCAGTCCGCAACAATTGGCAAATGTTTTATATCAAGAAATGGGTCTGCCACTCCATAAATCCACTGATGCAGATACATTGGCAGAAATTGAACACCCAATCGCAGACAAAATTCTTGAATGGCGATCATTATCAAAATTGGCAGGAACTTACACAGACGCGTTGCCGCGCCAGGTTGCATCTGATGGACGCATTCACACAACTTATTTACAAACCAGTACAAATACTGGGCGCCTGTCTTCACGCGATCCAAATCTGCAAAATATTCCTATAAAAACCAAACTGGGGGAAGAAATAAGAAAATGTTTTATCGCACCAACTGGCCGCGTTTTAATATCAACAGATTATTCTCAGATCCAGTTAAGATTACTGGCTGATGTTGCTGATGTAAAATCATTCAAAGAAACTTTTGAGCGCGGAGAAGATATTCATTCTAAAACAGCAAGAACTATTTTTAAAATTCCAGAAGACGAACCATTGCCAAAAGATTTACGTGCAAAAGCGAAAACATTAAACTTCTCAATTATTTATGGAATTTCTTCATTTGGTTTGGCAAATCAATTGGGTGTTTCCAGAACCGAAGCACAATCAATCATAGATTCCTATCTGGCTGGATTACCAGAAATTAAAAATTATTTTGATAAAATAAAACAATTTGCATTGGATAATGGCTGTGTTTATACCCCATGGGGAAGACGCATAGAACTGCCCGAAGTTAAAAATCCCAGATTGCGTGCATACGCATTACGTGCCGCGGTCAATGCCCCAATCCAAGGGTTCGAGGCAGACATTATGCGACTGGCAATGGTAAAAATTTCCAAAATTGAATCTGGCTCTACAAAAATGATTATGCAGGTTCATGATGAAATTGTTTGTGAATGTAATACTGCGGAATCATTAAGTTTTTCAGACCAAGTGAAAAACACTATGGAAAATGTTGCACATTTATCTGTACCTTTGTTGGCAGAAACAAATATAAGTACAGATTGGGGTAAATAATATAGAAAATATAATTTTGAAATAAATTAGCTTCATTTAATATAAAGTTTCTGATAAAATATCATTAAGTAAATGGGGGGAGATTTCCAAATGAGAAAAAATTTTTTGCTAATCACAGGGTTTTTATTCTTGGGGCAAGCAGTTGCTGACGTGCCACAAATCGGCCAAAGACGCGGTATGACCAATCCAGCAATGTCTGCTCCGACGGGGCAATCTGCTAATGTTCGTGCCGCTCGTTCCGCAAGTGTCCCCACAGCATCAGTACCATCATCAACTATTGCAGCACGCGCAGCAACCAAACAAAATGTTTTTCAATCTGGTATCGGTGTTTCCGCAGCAAGTACTAATACTACTGTAAATGAAGAATGCAAAACTAAATATTATGGCTGTATGGATAGTTTTTGTATGTTAGAAAATGATAACGGTGGACGTTGTGGATGCAGTGATAAAAAAGCAACATTTGATAATGTTTTGGCGGAAATAGAAAAATTAGATACACAAACACGTAATATGGCTACCACTGGTGTTGAGAAAATTGGTTTGGGCGCCGGCGAAAAAGCGAACTATGTTTTAAACACTGCAAAAGCTACAGCAAACGAATTTCAAACCGAGTCTAAAACATCTCAATCTGGAACGAAACCCAGAACCAGGGCTGCGTTAGATATGAGTATTTTTGACAGCACACCTACTTTCGGCGACGAAAGCACAGAAGCAGTTGAAAATGCAGACCTATCTTTGATTCAGGGAAAAACTGGGGATAATTTACATAATGCATCTCGCAATATTTGCGTTCAACAAATGCCAGAATGTTCCAAAGATATTCGTATGTTACAGATGATGTATTCACAAACTATTCAATCTGATTGTCGCAGTTATGAAAATTATTTAAAAAAGATGAAAGATGAATCTGGTAAAAAACTGCAAGTAGCAGAACGGGCCTTACGCGATGCAGCATTAGAATCTTATGAATCTGCAAACAAGTGGGATTTGGGACAATGCGTGGTTGAAATGCGTAAATGTATGCAAGATGAAACAAAAGGCGCATGTAAAAATGATTGGACCGGTTGCGTCGGCATCGTTGCTGCAGAAAATGCGAAAAGTGGTGTTGTTGCTCGTTCAAAATCAAAAACATATGATATCGTAGGCAGTGCAACAAAAATCCAAATTGCGTCCAGCACTTATGATGCATTGTTATCAAAAAGACCATTATGTGAATCAGTAACTCAAAATTGCACTGCAGCTGTAAGCAAGGATAAAGATGCTGTATGGAATATATTCTTGCGTGAAATTGCACCAACAATTAAATCGGCAGAATTATCAGCCGAAGCTAATCGTCGTACTAATTGTATTGGAAATATTTCTGACTGTTTCAAAAAAGGCTGTATGGATAGCATAGATCCAAATGACAAGGAAGGTAGCTTTGATATGTGCTTGTCCCGTCCAGAAGCAATGTTGAATATATGTAAAGTTCAATTGAATGAATGCGGCATCTCTACTGAATCATCGGCAGAGGCTAAAAAATCCATGATATGGGATTTCGTAACTGCTAAATTGGCCGCTATGCGCGTTGATTCATGTACCAAGGAAGTTAAAGCTTGCTTACAATCTGATGATCGTTGCGGTGAAGATTACACAAAATGCGTTGGTTTGGATACCGATTCAATAATCCGTATGTGCCCTTATGATAAACTTGTCGGATGCCAAAAAGTATACGAAGGGCAAGATATCCGTGGGGATTCTATTTATGCAGAAATCGCAAATATGATCCAGGGTATATTCTTGAACATTGATAATAATATGATGGTGGCATGTCAAAAGGCAGCCGATGAAGCAATGGTAAAAGTCTGCGGAGGAACAGAAAACTGTGATAGTTTATCCATAGCCGAAGGTGTCGGTAGCCGTTCATTAGAATATAAAATATGTGGGTATACTGATAATAATAATGTTATGAGCATAAATTATGCAGGATGTAAAACTGATATATCCCAGATTACTGATGATGAATTGCGTACAAGTGCTCCATTGGCGTCTATCTTAGATGGTATGCTTTATTGGGAAAGCGTGAATTTTGATGAAAACGGAAAATTAAAAGGCGTGGATGAATACATGCAAAGCAGTGGAGAAAATCTGTCCAAAACAGGCAAGGAAAAAGCCGAATCAGAAATGGGAATGTTACAAAATAGTATTAATACTGCTATTGATACTATAGAATCAGATCCAACTGTTAAATACTGCATGACTGGTCGCGAGGTCCAAGGGATGAAGATTGATGAAGTCCGTCAGAAATTGGGATCCAAAGATGCCGATGCTGTCAGATTCCCAGACTTAACAAAGCAAATGCGTATGCTTATTGCCAGTTCCGCAGTAAAAGCTGCCCGTGATAATTACAATAAAAAGTTTGATGAATTAAACGGCAAATTACTAAAGGACCAAACAGCTATTGGTGAACGTATTGCTAAGATACAAGAACAAGATCAAAAGAATGCGAAACGTTCGGCCTCTGCAAAAGCTTGCGTAGCTTTGGCTTCGGGAAGTTTGTTGCCATTAAGCAATACTCAACCTAAATTCTTTAGAAGTCTATTTGGATTTAGAATAACTGATACTGGTTCAATTGCAGCGCCATTGAATGGAGCGTTCAGTATTGCCGCAGCCCCGGTTTCCACCGCAGTTCCTGCCCCTAATGATTTAGTTGGTAGCAACACTTTAAATCAATGGAATTTCAAACAGGTAGTAACAACTACATTTAATTGGGAAACTTCGGCATGTACCAAAGTAACAAAATCTCAGTTCTGTTCTGTTACAAAAAACCCTTGGTTTAAAGATAAATATTGTAAAATCTGGGGTCCGGAAGTTAGCAAATCCGAAGATATACAGTTCTAAAGAAAAATCCGCACAATGTGCGGATTTTTTAATATCTTTTTATCCCCTTATAAATATCTTGACAAACCAAATATTATGACTATAATTTTATCATAACAAAGGATATTATTATGGCTAGAAAACCAAAGGCTATTAATAAAACTGCAGGATTTTCAATCGCTGCAAACAATACAAATATCAAGGCTATTGCCGATCGTCCTTGCTGGGCAGTTCGCACTTTGCGTTGGCTATTTGTTCGTATGCCACGTGCAGTATGGCGCTGGATTTGTAATATCGACATTCATGGGCTTTGCAATTTAACTCTGATGTTATTGATAATTATCTTTTTCTCGATTTTAATTGGTCAAATATTGAAACCTGGTTATGAAGCAGTATCAAATAAAATTGCAAATAAAACTCCGGAAATTACTGTAAAATCACCAAAGAATAATGTTCAAATTATCAGCAACACTGTTCCTGACGTCGTTATAAGAACTCAGATAAAACAAAATGCAGATGTTGTCATAGAAGAAGAAAAAACTATTATTATCACTCCATTTAAAGCATCAAGAAAATCAACAATCCTAAATAACCCAGAATTTATAAGGGTTAATGGGGATATAATTATTGACGGCGAAAAAATTGGCAGACGTTTAAGAGACCAAACATATATCAATGGTAATTTGATTATACAAAATATGAGTGGATTTACCCTGCCCTGCGGAGTCAAAGTAAATGGCAATCTGATCGTTCGTAATATCAATTCGTTGAACTTTTGCGGAGATTTCACAGTAAATGGTGATATTTACGTTTCGGCCGATTCGTCTTTTGGGCCAATTCCTCGGAATGCCCATATTCTTGGACAGGTAATTTTTTAATTTAAAAACGCCGCTAAACGCGGCGTTTTTTATACGACTTCTGTAACTGCACGAAGATCCCCGTCACGGGTTAATTGCACTACACGTAATTTATGTTTCATTTCTTCTATCAACTCTGCTCTATTATATGCTGGTTGAGTATGTAAAATTCTGTCCGCAAATGCTGCGTATGCGGCTTCTGCTGATTCTGCATGAATAGTTGTATAAAAATGATCATGCCCTGTTCCCAACATTTCCCATAATATAGATGCATTATCCGTAGAAATTTCACCACCAATAATTACATCCGGCGTCATACGAACGACCAAGTCTAATAATCTGGCATAATCAAACTTATTATTTTGTTCTGTTCTGGACAGAACAAAATGAACACGATTTTTTTGTGGCACTTTTAATTCGCGTGCGTCTTCTACGGTTATAACGCGCGCATTTTGATCAATCAAAGTCAGAATATGGTTCAAGAAAGTCGTTTTACCAGTACTGGTTGCACCAGAAATTAAAATCGGACTGCCGTCATTAATTGCTTCCATCAATCTGTCATATGGGTCATTTGGTTTATTTTTTCCACGTGGTTTTATCTGCATTAATTTTTGTCCGCGCTTTAAATGATAATTTTCAAAATCAACTTCTGGTACCCCCCCGCCACGAATATTCATTGCGACACCACCTGTAACATCACGATCATCATACATAACATTTGGGCCAGCAATTGCTGAAAAACGATGATTCCCGGGCAAAGTTGCATAAACAACGGGCATACCACGAATCGGATCAAATGGCCGTTCGTAAACATTTGCAACCGTGTGAATTAAATCCAGCAAGTATTGTTTAGTTATTTTTTCAGATTGATACGCAACCCATGGCGTTTTTGCACCATGTAATCGCATCCAAACCTCGCCCTCGTGATTAATCGCGATTTCTTCTACAAAGGACGGAGTAAAAAACTCTTCCAAAGGTTTTATCAAAGATTCTAAAACAACATCTGCCATACTTGATATTTTATCATAAATCGCCGCTTGAATCAAAAAACATAATTTGCTAAAATTAAGTAAAGAGAGTTTGATATGAAAAAATATATTCCCTGCACTTTATGTTTTATGCTTTTGCTGGGGGCATGCACGATTGGTACTCCCCCAATAGAAACCCAAACTTATAATACTCAAGATTTCGAGCAAGGTGGCGACACAGCACCATATTATAATGAACGCTCGGCCCAGTTTATGGGACCCGAAGATCAGTACGCTGATATAAATTCGCATCGTCCGAAAATGCCCGAAGAAAAGGCTGAAAAAGATACGAAATGGGATACTTCGCGTAAAGAAACCACATGGCAAGAATATCATGGAACTATGGTTCGGATTGAAGTTCTATTAGGATCGGATGATTTGCGTGAAATGCGTCTCCGTTTGATTCAAAATGCAAACGGTATGGATGTTGATGGTGATATACGCACTGTATTAAGCAAAGTATCAGAATTTGAAATGAAACGTGTGTGTGGACGAAATTCTAAATCATTTGTTATCGTATATGACATACCTTCTTTTGATATTCTCCGTCCTACCCCATATTTTGACTATAAAACGCAAGATGATGGCGTAAATATGCGAGAATACGGATTTAAATGTATTTATAACAACTAAAACAAAAGGATGAAAAATGAAAAAATTATTTGGAACAATTGTAATGGCATGTGCAATTTTTGTTGGCGCTTGCGATAGCGGCGTTAAAAAAGGCGACAATGTTGTGATTAATTTTGCTGGCTTTTTAAATGGAACTCAATTTCCAGGCGGAACGGCTGAAAACTTTCCATTAAAAATCGGTAGTGGTCAATTTGTTCCTGGATTTGAAGATCAATTGATTGGGATGAAAAAGGGCGAAGAGCGTGATGTAAAAATTAAATTCCCAGAACAGTATGTTCCAGGCTTGGCCGGTAAAGATGTAGTATTCAAAGTAAAACTGATAGACATCAAAAAAGCAGAAAAATAAAAAAACCGGCGTTTGCCGGTTTTTTATTATTATTTTTTTGCACGGGGATGCGCATTGTTATACACCGCAGATATTTGTGACATATCAACCTTGGTATAAAGTTGAGTTGTTGATAAAGACGAATGCCCCAATAATTCTTGCAGAGATCGTAGATCAACCCCGTCCGCCAGCAAAGCCGTTGCAAAAGTATGACGCAAAGCATGCGGTGTGACATAATCTGGTAATTGTAAAAAATTACGAATTTTTTCAATTTGTTTTTCAGCCATACGCGGGGACATCGGCAATCCACGAACGCTTTTAAATAAATTCCCCTGCCCTCTATAGGGACATGCTTGCAAATACTTATCTATCGCATCCCATACAGCGGGCAAAACTGGGACCAAACGTTCTTTGTTGCCTTTACCCAGAACTCTTAAAACTTGTGGTCTGCTATGAATATCAGTGGTGGAGATGGACAAAGCCTCGGAAATACGAAGTCCACATCCAAAAATTAAAACAACCAAAGCCCAATCTCGCGCCGCAATCCATGGTTCATCATTTAATTCTTTGATGGCATCCGACATATTTTCTACATCTTTTGCATCAATTGCTTTTGATAATTTTCTGGGGATTTTTGGTGAAGATATTAATCCTATGGCTGTATTCTTTACGCCAAATTCGCGCTCTAGAAATTTATAAAAACTGCGCAAAGAAGATAATGCCCGTGCAGTTGATTTTGGTGACAACTTTCGTCTGAATCTATCTGCCAACCATGCACGAAATCCCAAAGAATCCGTTTTAGAAAAATCACTAATCTGGCACGAATTGCCGCAATAACTGCCATAAAATTTAATAAAATCTTCTATATCTGATTGATACGCAGTTGCGGTATGAGTGGAATACTTTTTTGTATTCAATAAATAATTAATAAAAGATTCCAGTTCATTGTTCATTTGCCAATATCGCCGCTATCATTTCCTCGGGGGTACGGCATATTTTAATATTGTAATCGTTCATATCTGTTATAAACCCTGTGTCTTGCATATGGGTAAAAACGCCACCAAAAAAATCCCAATAGTTTGATGTATTCAAAAAATAAATAGGTTTCTTGGATTCACCAATTTGTTGCATTGTTAAAACATCTGTTAATTCATTTAATGTTCCCATTCCTCCGGGCAAGATACAAAACCCATCTGATAATTCATACATTCTTTGCTTGCGCTCATTCACACCATTAACTATTTCTATTTTAACCCCCGCGTGGGCTGGTTCTTGTTTGGCAATAACATGATGAGTTGAAACGCCGATTACTTCACCACTATTTTCAAATGCCGCTGTGGCAACCGTTCCCATCAGTCCAACGTCTCCGCCTCCGAATACCAAGCGAATTTTGTTTTTAGCCAGCAATTCCCCCAGTTTTTTTGCATCTTTTGCAAATTCTGGATCTGTCCCAAATTGATGCCCACAATAAACAGCTATTGATTTCATTATTTTTTCCTTTGTCGCCTTTATTCACTGCCGCGCAGCGAATGGTTGCTTTTTAATAATTATAGCATAAAATACTAAAATTATGAACCCTAAGTTTTTCGATTTTATTCAAAAGTATAAAAACGCTCCTGTTGCGTTGGCAATCAGTGGTGGGGTTGACTCTATGGCTCTGATGAACTGGTATGCTGCGACCGGCCTGCCCGCCGTTGTTCTGCATGTAAATCATAAATTACGCGCAGAAAGTAAAATCGAAGCAAACTATGTCAAAGCCGCATCTAAAAAACTGGGATTGGAATGTGAAATCTTGGAATGGACCGGAGAAAAACCAAAAACAGGGATTGAAGCGGCCGCAAGAACAGCACGTTATGAATTGATGATTAATTGGTGTCGCAAAAATAATATTGGGGTTTTAATGACCGCGCATCAGGCTGATGATCAAATTGAAACTTTTTTAATGAATTTGGGACGTGGCAGTGGGGTTTATGGATTGGGTGGAATTCGCCCAAAATCCGAAAGAGATGGAATTATAATTGCCAGACCATTGTTAAATGTATTCAGGGATGAGTTAGAAAACTGGTGTAATTCCAATAATATTAAATATTTCAAAGATTCTATGAACGATGATGAAAACTTTACTCGCGTTAAAATCAGAAAAAACAGACATGTACTAAAATCCAAACTGGGAATTTCTGATGACAGAATTTTATTGGCGACAGAAAACGTGTCACGTGCACGGGATGCTTTGGAACAAATTATCAATTATCAATTATCTAATGTTAAGTTTGATGGCAAACGTGCGTTTTTTTCGGCGATAACCCTGTTTTCTTTGCCGGATGAATTACAATTAAAGTTTCTAGGGGAATTGATTAAAGCGGTATCTGGCGCGGAATATTCACCCAGACTGATGGAAATTGAACGCTTGCAAGGCAGGCTTTCTGATGATAATATTTCAACACTTTCAAATTGTATTATAAGACGGTTGGGGGATAAAATTCTTATCGCACCAATTGGTGAATCAACAAGTTTCAGGAATAAAAAATGAATACAGAAACATTTAAAGAAAAAATTAATCAAACAAAGCAAGCCGTCCAAAGAAAAAAGCGTGATGGGTCTTTGACTTATCTTTTTATTTTTATAGTTTTACTGGTTTTGGTTGTTGGTCGCGCATTTATGTTGGAACAACCACAAAACGGTATTATGAATAAATCATCTGTTGAAAAAACTCTGTCATTTTCAGAAGTTATTAAAAGCGATATTGCAACTATGAATATCCGCGGAAGTACCGCTACCGGGGAATTAAAAAACGGAACAAAATACACGTCAACAATTGCTTATGATCCCCAATTGTTGTCAAAGATTTCCGAATCGGGCACAATTGTGAAAATTGACGATTCTAAATCTTGGATTGATCATCTGGGAACATGGTTGCCTATATTAATGGGGGTTTTGTTTATATGGTGGATTTTCCGTGGAGTTCGCGGTGGTGGAATGCCACGTGCCAGTTCTTTTAATCCAACAAAAATTACAACTGGAAAAACAAAAACTTCGTTTGCCGACGTTGCTGGAATTGAATCGGAAAAGAAAGAAGTTATGGAGATTGTTGATTTTCTGAAGAATCCTAAAAAATTCCAAGATTTGGGCGCACGTGTTCCACGTGGAATTTTATTATCCGGAGAACCAGGAACCGGAAAAACATTATTGGCGCGGGCAATTGCCGGCGAAGCAAATGTCCCTTTCTTTGCTGCATCTGGTTCGGACTTTTCTGGAATCATCGTTGGGTTGGGTGTTGCAAAAATCAAAGAATTTTTTGAAATGGCAAAACGCAGCGCGCCATGTATTTTATTTATTGATGAAATTGATGCAATTGGACAACGTCGCAGTCAGCACAGCTTTAACGACCAAGATCGCGAACAAACATTAAATCAATTGTTGATTGAAATGGACGGATTTCAAAATGAAAATGGAATCATTGTTATTGGTGCAACGAATCGTCCAGATATGTTGGACGGCGCATTATTGCGTCCGGGACGCTTTGACCGCCAGGTTTATATTGAACTGCCCGATTTAGCGGGCCGCAAAGAAATTTTAGATTTATATGCAAAGAAAGTTAAAATTTCCAAAGACGTTCATCTGCAAGATATCGCCCGTGGCACAACCGGATTTTCTGGGGCAGATTTGGAAAATTTATTGAATGAAGCGGCATTACATGCAGCCAGTGCAAACAGAAAAGAAATTGAAAAAGAAGATTTAGAAGAAGCACGCGATAAAACGTTAATGGGACCAAAAAAGAATCGTAAAATGCGCGCCCAAGATATAAAACTGACCGCATATCACGAAGCGGGACATGCCTTTGTCTCCATACATTATCGCGATTTAACAGACCCCGTTCACAAGGCGACAATTATCCCACGTGGGCGCGCACTGGGGATGGTTCAACATTTACCAATCGATGATAAAGTTTCTTTAACGTTGGCTGAAATCCGGGCAACTATTTCTATATTTTTGGCGGGTCGTGCGGCCGAAGAAATTTTCTTTGGTGCAGATAAAATCACAACTGGTGCGGAAAGCGACATTGCAGCAGCAACCAGAATGGCACGGCATTCAATCACTATTGCTGGATTATCCAAAAAAATTGGATTGCCCGCAATTAACCAAGTAATGCCTTTTGGTTCAAGAACAGCTTTGGAAAATGCTTCGGAAAAAACCGCCGAAGCTGTTGACGCGGAAGTAAAATCTTGGTTGGATACTGCACACAAAGACGCTTCTAAAATTTTAGTTAAAAATAAAACTCTGGTAAAAAAACTGGCCGAAGAATTATTAAAGCGCGAAACATTAACACGCGAAGAAATTGAAAAAATCGTGCTGGGCAAAAGCGCCGCAAAAAAATAAAAAATAATGCCTGCAAAAATTGAAATAGTTAGTATGCCACCTAAAAACACAAATTCTGTTTTGGTGTCGCGTGATGGTTTGGCGGTTATTTTTGATCCTTGGGGGCGTGGTGAAGATTGGTTAAAATTACTGAATGAAAGAAAATTAAAATTACATTCTGTTTATTGCACACATGGGCATTATGATCATTTTTCTGCAATTCCTGGCCTTGGAAAAATAAAATGGCATTTACACCCTGCGGATAACGAAATTGCCTTAATGTGTAATTACTTGTTACCGCAAATTGGTATGCAAGAATTAGATATAAATAAAACACCACCAACCAAAATAGAACCCGGGAAACTAGAAATTTTGCCCAGCGTTTTTTCAACCGCAATTCATTGCCCTGGTCACAGCCCTGGTGGAATGGCTTTTTATTTTAAACCAGAAAACACTTTGGTTATTGGGGATACCCTGTTCCAAGAAAGCGTTGGCAGATATGATTTCCCAGGAGGGAATCCACAACAATTAACTGAATCAATTGCAAAGATTTACAATATGAATTTACCAGATGATACAACCGTAATTCATGGGCATGGGATTCACACAACTATTGATTGGTTAAAGAAAAACAATAAATACTTTCATAAGTAAAAACCGCCGCTAATGTGGCGATTTATTTTTACAGCAATTTTCCCATCACCGCCGCTACATCACACATACGGTTTGAAAATCCCCATTCATTATCATACCAACTGGTGATATGTAATAATTTATCGCCAATCATACTTGTTTGTGTTGCATCAAATATACTGCTGCGCGCGTCATGTGTAAAATCCACGCTGACCAATGGTTTTTGGTTAAATCCCAAAATGCCCGACAATTTACCCTTGCTGGCGACTAACATTGCAGAATTTATATCCGATTCTTTTGCAGACTTTTTTAAATTTACAATTAATTCAACAACTGAAACATCTGGCGTTGGAACGCGTAAAGATGTTCCATTTAATTTGCCCTTTAATTTTGGTAAAACCAATCCGATTGCTTTGGCGGCACCAGTGCTGGTCGGAATAATAGACAAGTTTGCCGCGCGCGCACGCCTGGGGTCACGATGATTTTTATCCAGTAATTGCTGGTCACCGGTATAAGAATGAACAGTTGTCATCCAACCACTTACTATTCCAAACTTTTCATCCAAAACATGTGCAACTGGCGCCAAGCAATTTGTTGTACAGCTGCCATTGGAAACAATTTTTGCACTTTTCTTTAATGTTTTTTCATTTACGCCAAAAACAATTGTCGCATCCGCACCGTCAGATGGTGCTGAAACCAAAACACGTTTTGCACCAGCTTTCAGATGAACTTTGGCTTTGTCTGCATCTGTAAAAATGCCGGTGCATTCCATAACAATATCGATGTTTAATTTTCCCCATGGCAATTTTTCGGGATCTTTTTCGGCAAAAACCTTGATATTGTGTCCGGCAACCTTGATTGTATTTCCATTAACACTGACGGGATTTGCAAGTTTTCCATGAACAGAATCATATTCCAGTAAAAATGCGGATTGTTCGGCAGGCATCAAATCATTAACCGCGACAAATTCCAAATCTTTACGACCAGATTCAATTGCAGCGCGCAGAACCAAGCGGCCAATACGCCCAAAACCATTAATTGCTATACGTGTTTTTTTCATAATCCATTTCCTTTTATCCTATATACAATTTTAACATTAAATGGCTTTAAAATAAACGGAAAAATGCCGATGGGCTTGATTGTAAAAAATAAATCCCGTATAATCTGACTCATGACGCATCCTTGCTATATTATTGCTGGACCGACGGCCAGCGGCAAATCCGATTTTGCGTGCGCATTGGCGCGCAAAACGAACGGCATTATAATAAATTGCGACAGCGTTCAAATTTACAAGGGTATTGAAAATATCAGCGCCAGTCCCCTGCCCGAGGGGCTTGATAAAATTGTCCCACATAAACTTTTTTCTATTCTGCCATTAACCCAACAAATCAGCGTTGCAGATTATTTAGAATTGGCACGAACAGAATACAATGCGGCAATAAGTTCTGGTAACTCGGTTGTATTTGTTGGTGGAACTGGATTTTATATCAACGCTATTTTAAATGGTATTTCCCCAATACCAGAAATTTCAAATGACAATCGTAACCGGGCGCGCGCAATGGTTCATGAATACCCAGATGCAGCGAAAAAATTATTATTAAATGCAGATCCAAAATTTGACAGCTTTGATCCGCAACGAATGGCTCGCGCGTTAGAGGTATTCTTGGAAACAGGCCGTCCATTATCAGAATGGCAATCCCTGCCACGTCGTGGTGCAATTACACCAAATGCTGTAAAAATTTTAATCAATCCGCACAAAGATATTTTAATTTCCAGAATTGCAAAACGCATACCAATAATGATAGAAAATGGCGCAATGGATGAAGCGCGCGCCGCAATGGATGCCGGATGGGATTTAAATCGCGCAATTGGCGCATCCGAAGCAGCCAGATTTATTCGCGGGGAAATAACCAAATCCGAGATGATTCAAAATTGGATTACACGAACAAACCAATATGCCAAACGCCAAAGAACTTGGTTCAAACATCAATTTGGCGCAGATATTGAAATTGGGCACATCCCAACGGACAAGGACTTGGAAAATGTTTTACAACAATGATATCGTAAAGGTTTTACTGCCGATAGCCGTTGGTGAGGGATACGATTATCGATTGAACGCACCTGCGCAAATTGGAACCTTTGTCAGCGTTTCTGTCATGAACAGAAAATTGATTGGTGTAATTATTGGTGCGGGAGATTCCGGATTATCGTCTGAAAAAATTAAACCTGCCTTACCATTAAATTTTCATATTTCACTTTCTTCATTAAATTGGATTCAAAAAATGTCCGAATGGACAATGATGCCGATTGGCATGGTTTTGAAATTAATTTTGAATGTACCCGAAGTTTTTATTCCACCAAAAACTGAACAACTTTATTCTTTCGAACCAAACGATAAAATAAAAATGACTGATGCTCGACAGGCAGTAGTGGACGCATTCACCAGCAATGATAACGAACCAATGAGTATTTCGGATATTCAAACTATTTCCCATGTCAGCGCGGCAGTGGTTCGATCAATGATAAAAAATGAAACATTAAAACCATTTGCCCAACAAATAAAAAAATCTAAGTCCGAAGTAATTAATTATTTTGATACGAAGAAAGTAAAATTGAACCCCGAACAACAAATCTGCGCCGACGCAATAAATATGGAAAACTTTTCAGTTTATTTGCTGGATGGGATAACTGGCAGTGGGAAAACACAGGTTTATTTCGATTCGGTTTGGCGTTCTTATGCTGCGGGTAAATCCGTTTTATTGATGATGCCGGAAATTGCATTAACGGCGCAATTCATAAACAGATTTGAATCCAGGTTCGGTGCAAAACCAATTGTATGGCACAGCAATTTGACTGCGGCGCGACGTCGTGATATTTGGCGTGGCGTTGCAAATGGTGAAATTAAAATTGTTGTTGGAACTCGTTCGGCTTTATTTTTACCATGGCAGGATTTGGGCTTGATTGTCGTTGATGAAGAACACGATAGTTCTTACAAACAAGAAGACATGGGAAATTATCACGCCCGAGACATGGCGATTTTACGCGGTAAAACAGAAAACTTCCCAGTAATTTTGGCATCTGCGACACCAGCAATGGAAACTTTGCGTAACGCTTTGGATGGGAAATATATACATCTGAAATTAAAATCAAGATTTGGTGGCGCATCAATGCCGATCATAGAAACTATAGATTTCAGAAAAAATGAAGAACATTCCAACAGCGGATTTATTTCAACAACCTTACTGAATGCCCTGGAAAAAACTTTGGCAGACGGGCAGCAAGCAATGCTGTTTATCAATCGCCGTGGATATGCACCAATCGTTCAATGTAAACAATGCGGTTGGCATGCAGCCTGCCCCGATTGCTCGGTTGGAATGACACATCATAAAAAGAATAATTCTTTGCTGTGTCATGTTTGTGGTCATACCCAACCTATGCAAAAAAAATGCCCCGACTGCGGAAATGATGATTTAACAATATCAGGTGCTGGACTGGAGAAAATCCAAGAAGAAATAATCGCTAAATTTCCAACTGCCAGAACGGCATTGGTTTCATCGGACACAATGATGTCCAGGCAAGCATTGGAACGATTAGTTTCACAAATGGAATCTGGAGAAATAAACATTGTTATCGGGACACAAATCTTGGCCAAAGGCCATCATTTCCCAAACTTAACTTTGGTCGGTGTAATTGATGCAGATATGGGATTATTTGGTGTGGATTTTCGTTCAGGAGAAAAAACATTCCAGCAATTATTTCAAGTCGCGGGACGTGCGGGACGTGCGGAATTACCCGGACGCGTATTACTGCAAACTTATCAGCCCGAGCATCCAGTACTGCGTGCAATCTGCGCATGTAATCGTGACGAGTTTATGGCGGGCGATATGACTGGGCGACGTGCAGCAAAAATGCCCCCGTTTGGGCAATTAATTGCAATTATTGTGGAATCAGAAAAAGAATCCATTTTGCAAAAATTCTGCGCGGATTTGGCAGCTGTTGCACCAAAAATTGAAAATTCAAAAATCATGGGTCCAATTCCCGCACAAATTTATAAAATTCGTACGTGGTATCGTATGCGTTTCTTGGTCGCAGGCGAAGAACGTGCCAGCTTGCAATCTGCCGTTAAACATTGGTTGGGGAAAGTAAAGCACCCTGCAAACATACGTATAAAAATTGATGTGAACCCGCAGAATTTTATGTGATTTTTATTTAACTTTTTGTTTCATTTTTGCCCACATTTTTTCAAATTCTTTATTTTTTGCCAGTCCCCGCAAGTTTGGATATTTGCTAAAAATTGGATCAGTATCCCACAAATCAAATATACTGCTTCCAACTTCTTTTTCTAGTTTTGTAATATCTTTTTTATTTTTATCAATATATTCATCCCCAACCAGAACCCGAATTATTGTATCAAGTTCAGATTTTGATGCAAACAAGTCTGATGCCCAATCAGATAATTGTCCTCGTTTATTTCCTTTTAATCCCCTGATACCAGTAATTTTCTTGGACTCGCACAGCAAAATAAGCCACGAATGCAAACGGCGATTAAACCCTAGAATTTGATAACAAAAAATTGCTCGCTTAAATTTCACTTTACAATTATGGTATAATTATCAGAAAGGAGCAACATCATGTTTTTATTAGAACAATTCCCACTAACTTTTGCTAGAAACTCACTAGAACCATATATTTCTGAACGTACTATTGGATTCCACTTTGATAAGCATTTGGGCGGATATATAAATAATTTGAACGGATTGATTAATGGCACTGAATTAGAGGGTGCAGATTTGATTGAAATTATAAAAAAATCATCTGGAAAAACTTTCAATAACGCAGCGCAAATATTTAATCATGATTTTTTCTTTAAATGCTTAGAAAAAGACAGGACAACGTGCGCGCCTGAGGAAATCAAGGTATTATTACCAGAGTTCAAGGCAGCAGCATTGGGATTATTCGGCAGTGGTTGGGCATGGATATCACGCGATGAAAATGGAAAATTAATTGTAGAAACAACCGCAAATGCGGACACCCCAATTGCACATGGCCGCAAACCTATTTTGACATTGGACGTATGGGAGCATGCGTATTATCTGGATTATCAAAATCGTCGCGCAGATTTTATCGATGCATTCATTGAACATCTTGTTAATTGGGATTTTATTGTAGATAATTTAAAATAAAAAATGCCCCCATAAGTGGGGGTAAATTTTTGGTCGGAGTGGCGGGGTTCGAACCCACGACCTCTGCGTCCCGAACGCAGCACTCTACCAGGCTGAGCTACACTCCGACTGGGCCAGATTATGCAACGAGATCCCCAATATTGCAAGATTAAATTAAAAAACCCGCCGGTTTACGGCGGGGTTTATTTTATCGCTATTTTTCTTACATAACTACATCATGGCAAGCCTCGGGCTGTGCGTTGGTTGTGCAACTGACGCCTTTGCTGTTATGAAACCAGCTGCTGCTGCCCGTCGTCTTACAATCTTCCGACGTGGTCGTAGAACAGATTTTGCATGTACGCGTTTCTCGGCTGAATATGGCATTTGTAGTCTTGGTCATTCCGCCGCCATTCATCTTAGTATTGCCGGAAAGATACCCGGTACCACTGAACGAAACTCCGCCGGCTTTTATAACACCAGATCCACCCTTCATTAATTCATCCATATTCAATCCCGCACCAACCTCATAAGAAATTGCGTATGGTGGTGTCAGTGATGTGTTAGCAGTAGAAGAATCCATGCCTGCACTTCCAGTTTCTGCCATTTTTTGACACATATATTGCGCAAGATCCATAGAAGCATTTTTGGTTGCTTCGGAAATTACCGTGTTTAATTTTTTATTATAATTATCCTGAGCCTTGCGTAATGCAGACGCAGCAATCAACATTTTCGTTTGATTCAACATATTTGGGAAACGTGCTGTTGTTTTTTCTGCTTTGCCGGTTATTTGGGACATATCGCGGCCATAAACACAATATTGAATTTTTGGATCTTGCTCTATTAATTCAATTGTACGATTTATTGTGCCGGCAATATTTTCCAATTCTGCATTAATACTACTTAAGATCCCCTCTGCATTAGTCACATTTGCATTTTTCTCTTTTGCTGTATTAATATATTCTTGGACACTGATTTGCCCAGGTAACAATGGATTGGTTTCGTCTTTATCTGTCACAGATGAATCTCCCATTTTTATGCTACCGAATGAAATCATTCCAGTAACACGATAAATGTTTCCATCTTTTTGTGGTTGTAAACTGCCGGTACCAATAGTGTCATCTGCAGCAAATTTATTACAGTCTGTAGTATTGCCACAAATTTCAACCATTTTCGTATTAATAATATTCTGACAATTTTCTAATGCCGAGTTATCAACATTTAAATATAACCCCATTAACATAGAATCAACATCTTCCATTTTAAAGTCTGGATTGTTCTTTTTGCATACAACTAATTTATCCAACGGACAAATTTTATGCATATAATTATAATCCATACCTATACACTGGCTGAAATCTTCCCCGCAACGTTCGGTAAAGCAGCTTTTGACTTCCTGAGTACATCTATCTACACGCATAGAAGCTAACTTGTCAACGACATACCCCCAGATTAATGGCTCCATCCGTTCGCATGTTTCAATCTGAATTTTACAGAAACTACGTGCCATATCGGGACGCGACAGACACGAATCCATTGTTGCCACACCCTTGCCTTCTATATCATCTTTGCACGCTTTTTGTATACAACCGGAAATATCGGTCAAGCAAGATTGACGCAAATTTGATTCTGCATTCAATTCAGCAATTTTCAAACTTGGTGCGACTTCACGTAAGAAATCATCCCAAACATTATTCCGCACCGCTACACATTTGTTTAAAACGTTTTCGCAAATATTACGTTTAGAATCCAACATTTCCATTGTTGTGTCTGTAATTGCATATTTTGAGATATGCGAAACTGTTTGCGACGATACATCTGCAGAACGTTTATTATTTTGCATGTTTTCTGCTGCGACAAAATTAACACACTTGGTCCAATCAGTACCGCAAACATCTGTGCCCGACATACATTTACGAAAGTTCAACATACATGTTCCACGATCATATTCATTTGCAGTTTCAAACGAAGAAAGCCGTGCATCACGAACTGCCTTTTCGGCAGCAGCATATTCAGAATTAACTTTGGTTTGCATTTTTACAATTGTATTATCAAATGCTTTGCAATCAGATTTGATTTGTGAACCGTAAAGTGAAGTTAAAAAATTTATATCTTTGCCACAACTTTCTGGCATTTGTTTTTTACATAATTCTTGGGCACTACCGTAAAGTTCTGAACCAGAATAATCGGAAATTTCTTTTTCGGTTTCTTCTTCAGATGATTCTGTTTCCGAAGGAACATCCCACAAAGACAAGAGTTTATCTTTTTCTGTTTTGTTACCTACACCGACAACATTTCCAGATTTATCATATTCTCGTTCCCCTTTAAAGATGATATCTGCGCGTGCGCCTGCTTCTACTCTTTCAACTTCTATTGTTTTAAGATTATTTGCTTGGCTTAATTGTTCATTCATCTTTGCGATTTTATCTTTGAACCCTTGATTATCATCACTACAAGCACAGGTTCCACCATCCAAAGTTATTGCTTCGCCTGGAATGTTCAACACTGCAGAATCCCCTACACAAAATTGATCCATGCAACCATAATATTTATCATAACAAGTTTGATCATAGATTCCAGATGGCAAGACCCGTTCTCTCACAAGCGTACCACCTGTTTTAATAACAGACGTTCCCTTTGATTTAGAGGTAGCAGTCGCAGCGGTCAAGTTTCCAACCATTCCGCAACAACCAATTGAAATCATTAAAATTGAAAATATTTTTTTCATTCTTCTCTCCGATAAATCAGATATTTCTATCTTCATAAATTGGTCCAACTTCGTGACAGATTGTTTTTTCATCTGCCGTTGCATTGCCAGCCAGTGCTCCACCAACACCACCGACAACGACACCTATTAATGTTCCCCATGTTCCCAAAGAACTTCCCGCTGCTGCACCCAACGATGCGCCACCTGCAAGGCCCTTGGTTATACCGGCTCCTTTGGATTCACCACCAGTTTCACAAACTTTCTCCCAACGTGTCAGCTGGCAGTTACGTAAATTTGGTTCAAAATTATAAGCTGTTGTCCAACTGCCTTCTTTATTTTCATCGCGACCCTGGGGGCTGTTTTGGGCAACCGCTTCTTTATAAATAGCTTCACATCTGGTTTTCGCTTCGCCTGCAGATTTATTGCGTGAAACTTCATCCACCTTGGCATTATAAAGGCGTTCCATTCTTTTTATCGTAGCTATACGACCTTTGATTTTAATTTCTCCAAATATAGTCCCTTTGAAAGATTTAATACCTGTTGGTTCAGCGGCATCTATACATTTTGCTGCGGTAACTGATTGTTTTTCCATATCGTCAAAGAATTTATCAGATGCGGCCTGGGCCGAAGCAACCAGTTCTGCTTTGAATTCCGCTTCGTTTGCTGGAATTTCTGTAAGACTTGTAATCCTCGTATCTTCTGGAATACAATTCATTTCAGTTCCACAACCTGATTTTCCTAAAAATTCTTCTACAAAATTCACACAGCCATTTAACAATTGATAATCTACGCGCAAGGCAACCGCAGATTTAATTGCATCAAAGTTATTAATATTTTTGCAAGATGGGAACATTGATTGCGGACACAAGTTTTGCAAATTGCTTACTTTCTTACCTATACATTCTGGCGCGGTAAAGTTAGCACCACATTTATCCTGCATGCATTTTGTTACATCATTTTGGCAGAAATTTATACGCAACGCCCCAAGCTCTTCTTTATAAGCCTCTTTTAATCCCGGCACCAACACATCACAATCATCAATTATTGGACATATCCCTGCTGCAATATTGATATCAGATAAGCACATTGAATTTGTTGCTGTACTGCAACCATCTTCCAAGCAAGCGCGTATTTTAGAACGACACAGTAATGGTTTATTTGTGCGTTCATATTCTTCTGCTTGCGCCAGTACAACTTTGGTTTCTTCGGCCCAATCTTTTAACACATCTGTTTTAACCGCCATACATTGATCCAAAATATTTGAACAAGCATTAGCACGACGTTTTAACAAAGAACTGTTTAAACAGTTTTCAAAATTCACACCACAACCACCCTTATCAGAAATGCACGCCTTGTAAGCCAACAAACATTCACCACGATTAAATTTATTTGTGGTATCTAACATTTCAGTACGAGCAGTCCGAACCGCTTTTTCTGCGGCCGCTTTATTTTGCTGGGCTGCTGTTTTTTGTCCATCTAAATATTGTCCAAAGGATTTACAATCTGCAGTAATCATTCTAGAATACAATAATTTTTCCATTTCGGCGCTATCGGCGCAGGAATCTAATTTTTTAGCACATTGTTTCGAAGCCATATCAAATAAAGCAGATCCAATTTCTAAATCTTGTCCAACGTCTTCTTCCTCCGAATCGTCTCCGATAAGACTTTCAGATTCAAGCCACGCTGTAAAACGATCACTTTTGTTTGTATCTGCAAATGCCAATCCCGCACGAGCACCCAGTTTTTCACGTTCTACGCCTTCGCTGAATAATTTTTCGGCGCTTGCTTGAATTTCTTGAATTTCTTTGATTTTTGATTTAGATGCATCAATGTTGTCCGAGCAAGCACAACGCTGGCCTTCGGATTCATCCAGCAAACAAAATTGATCCATACAGGTACGATACGACGTTCTGCAATCAGTAGACGCAACTTCTTTTTCTGGTTTTGTCGTGGCACTTGTTGTAGAAACAGGCTTTACGCTTGTATCTGCCTTGACAGTCGCTGCTGACATTGGGGCACGAGATACAGATGGTTTAACGGCCCCGACGCGTGTGGACGAAGCTGGCCTTTCGGCGGAAATCGCCGGTAAAGTAAAAATAACAGCAAACGCGAACGCGAAAATTTTTCTCATCTCCAACCCATTTACATTACTTTAATTTTATCAGAGATTACGAAACACAGCAATGAAAAAATATTAAAATAATAAAAAAATACAATAATAAAAATCCGCCTGTTCGGCGGATTGTTTTTAATTCGTTGGAACATTTGCTGGCGCGACAGGATGGGCCAATTCTTGTTGCAGTTCGCTGACCGCCGGTTTATTTGCAGTGCGACTGGATACAATCGCCAAAGCCCCACACAAAACAAAGAAAATTATCGCCAAAACAGTTGTTGTTTTGGTTAAAAAATTTCCAGCCGATACGCCCGTTAATGCGCCACCGAACATTGATGCGGCACTGCTGCCTGACATCCCTGAACCCTCGGACTTTTGTAATAAAATAACACCTATCATCATAACGGCGACAATAACTAATAAAACAAGTAATACTGAAAACATGAACAATCCTTTAAATTTCAGGGGAAATATAAACATTTGCCCTATAATTTGCAAGCAGTTTTTATAAACAAGCTATTTCGTGGGTCTATTTGACAAATAGCATAGTGAATGTTATAAATATTTATGAACAATAAGGGTTTTAAATATGCCTGCTATGTTTACGTTACATTACGGTGAGTCTAAAGAACTTTTTGGACCATGTTTATGTGATTTAAATATAATATCGTGTGATGTTTTTAATGATATGATGATAGGGATGGAAAACGATTATGGGATAACCCAAGTTACCGACGGTTTTGTTTTATCAGCTCAGAGTCATTCCAAAAATATCATTGATATTCATAAAATATTATCATGTAAACAATGCAAAAATCGTCAAAAAGACTGATTTAAAAATTGCTTGATTTTAAGATATGTTAGGTTTATGATGGCACGCACGGCGCCCATAGCTTAACTGGATAAAGCATCTGACTACGGATCAGAAGACTGAGGGTTCGAATCCTTCTGGGCGCACCAGTTTTATAAATAAAAAACCTGCCTTGCGCAGGTTTTTCTTATATTAAATCTATCAATTCTGGAAATTTTGTATATCCGGATTCCTCGTTTAAATGTCCACCATTTGGAATTATTTTTATTTTGGTTTGTAATTTATCTGCCAATTTTTGCGCCGCCGCCATTGGAACATACGGATCATCATCCCCATGCAAAATTATTATTTCGCCTGCATTTTCTCTTATCTTTTCCCAATCAAAATTATGATTTACAAATGTTTCATTTAAATTATCAAAAAATTCATTCCCCAACTTATTAATAAAGCCACTGACAAATATTGATTTTGCGACCGGTGTTTTTAATGCTTCTAAAATATGTAATAAATAAGTCGCACCGCAACTGTGCCCGATCAAAATTGTATTTTCACCGAATATTGGGGCTTGCGCATTCAAAGCTGTACACCAATTTTTAACAGATTGATCTTCAGGAGTTGGAAATCTTGGAACATAGGTATTGTGCCCCGACGTTTTTAATTGTTCTGACAACCATTGAAACCAATTACCTTCTGGCGACCCGCCAGTTCCATGTATAATTATAATATCGTATTTGAAATTCATTTTTATTAAAACGCCTCTTTGAAAGAGGCGGATTTTATTCTTGTGGTTGAGTTGTTGCGCTGGGGATACGGGCACGTTCAGCATAGACTATACGTCCCTTATTCAAATCATATGGCGTCATTTCTACCCTGACTTTTTCCCCAACATTTACCCATATTCTGGATTTGCGCATTTTACCGGATACTGTTGCCAGTATTTCATGCCCATTTTCCAGACGGACACGAAACATTGTATTTGGTAATTTATCTTCTACTACCCCATTAAAAACTATAACATCATCTTTTGCCATATTTTACCTTTTACTAGTGCAGGCATTCTATAATTCAAATACAAAAATGCAAGAAGAATTAACTTATTATTATTATTTTTCTTCTGTTTTTACAAGTTCTGCCTCTTTTGCGGCTGCTTCTTTAGCTTTTTGCAAGGCTGCTGCTCTACCCTCTACAAATTTTTCATAATGATTTTTCTGGGCGACAGTTATCATCTCATCAAAAACGCTATTTGCTTGCTCTGATTTAGTTGGATAATTCCCAGAAGACGTACCATCGTTATTTACTATGTAATTTGCAGCGCCATTTAATACTATTACTCTTGTATTAGCCGCCTGATTTGCATCACATTCTATAAAATAGTCTGGAAGTGGATATTTTTTCCCATAGCATTTACCATTTAATGTTTTTAACCAACCATTATTAGCAAGATCTTTGCATGTTGGCTGACCACCAGTGCTTTTGTAATTCGAAGTAATTTCACCATTCGCTGTGCTTTCAACTGTATCGTCTATCACACCTTTGCAATATACATTCACATATTCCCCTTTAACCATTGCTTTGGATCCATTATCTTTGGTTTTACGTACACCAAAACAGCGGTTAGCAGTATCTAATGATGCGAAATCAAAATCTGTATAGTTTGATTGTAAATCTTGTATTTTGCCCATGTCTGCAAGAACTTTTTCTGTTTTTCCTATTGCATTCCCACAAACATATTTCATTCCCCAACAACTATAACTTGTGTCCCAAAAACCTGTATTATATCCTGTTCCCATTAATGTATAACATTTATTTGATACCGGACGACAAATAGTATCTTGTGCCCACCATTCGGTACCTGCTGCAGCTACAGATGTAACTGAGCAAATAGATAATAAAATCAATACTTTTTTCATAAACATTCTCCCTTTTTTATTTTTTTATATTTAATATATTCTTTTATATTATAACAGCAAATATGAGACCAATCGAATTATTTTTTATTTTACGTGGTTCCCAATCCCCCTAATGCACCCCCTGTGGCACAACTTGGGTCTGCACATTCACATCTGTTAAAAGAAGATACATTGATCGCCTCCAATGGCGTGCCAGGCCTTGCTATTGTTCCTGAATTATTTTTAGGATTGTTACCCTCTGATTTATTTTTTTTCACAATATTACTTTTATTGTTTCTTAATGTCATGGGCAAAACCGCAGCAGCCCCACTAATCATCAATTCTGATGATATAGATCCAGCTACAAATTTATATCCTGGATTGCATTTACAATATTTTGCTATACATCCCTCCATGGTACCATTTGGACTTGTTGCAGGACAAGTAGTATATCCCACCCAGCTGGAATTAATTGCACATTGTGGCCAACATTTCCCCTGATCATTGATCGAGCCACTATTTTGTACATCATTTGTTCCCCCGGGAATGACCGCATTATAGTTATGTGGAATACTGTAATAATTTGATGGGCATTTACAATAGGGCAACTGCCATGTAAGCGGATCAATAGTTGGAAGAATCGATGGACTGCCAACTCTTCCTATACACCCGCCCAAGGTTGGTGGAGTTGTACTTATTATATTTTCAGGGCTATCACATAAAGAAGTATTTGTAATCGAACCGGCCGGACAAGTTATCGCGCTGCATGTACATGTAGAACTGCCATTACAAGAATCTGGTGCAATAGTATTTGGTAAAGTACAGCATTGCTTTACGCCATTACCATCCAACCATGCGTCCCCTTGAAATATACAGAAAGGCTTTATACAAGCACCCCAATAATCCGATGCAGATACAAATTTTATATAAAGCTCTATATTTGATTTTCTGCCATCATCCATCCATTCCCCTGAATATGTTTCACATTCTGTTTTTAATATTAATCGCATATCATGTAAAACACCATCAAAAATATTATTTACATATTCCATAACTTCTGATGGTAATGGTTGATCTGCTGAATAATCAGAACGAATACAATTTTCGCGTGCGTATTTTACTAACAATTCATAAACCGATCCGGATTGCTCTGGACACGCCCCAGAAGAAGACCATCGCTTCATTTCGCAATCATAAGAACCTGGATTTCTTACGCGACAAGAATATGGATAACTGTGTGATGAATCACCGGTTACCGCACACACTTTGTGAATATAATTATCCATATTTTCTTTACAATTTTCCGATATTTTTGCTGATCCAACATTTTTAACAAACGCCAGCAATGATTCCAAACCCGTTGAACCACCACCAAATACATTACTGCAAGAATCTAATTTTTCTTTGCATAAAGATTCTGCCGTAGAAACCGATTGCCCAATCAACATTTGTGAATCTATATTCGCAAAGTTTTTAAGCTGACTTATTTTTTCATCGTAACATTTATTTACAGTAGAAAGACATTCGTCTCTAACCTGCTTTACACGTGCCTGTTGCGCTTGATAAATTTCTATTATTGCCTGGCGTTCAAATTCAGACCAAACGTCATCGGCAACATCACGACAAGTATCTAATCCACGTGAAGCCGACGCTTTTTTTTCTTCAAGTTTTGCCATCAATAAACGATTCGTATTTGAATTCATGAAATCCCCATCCAAAGTGGTTTGGTTTTCCAATTTAAAAAAGTTTACTGAATAAATAGGTTCTCCTGTATTAACATTTAAATATAGACCTGTAACATCTAGACAATGAACAAAGTTCTCCCCACATTCTGTATCGGCAGTTATATCTTTGCGTACTTGAGCAATACAATCATTTATTTTTGTAGAATTGTGTGCGTCGTAATTTTCTAATCTAGCTAATTCCATATCACGCCCGACCGTTCTAACTGCCGCTGCTGCGGTTACTTTCTTCCCTTCAAGTGATGCCTGGACAATATTACAATCTTGTTCAATATACATTCCATAAGCAGACACAACCATATTCAATGTAGCTTCGCGCTGACATGCATTTGCAACCATCTCCAGACATTGACTGTTTACCTGGGAATATAATTTTTCCCCCTCCATATTTGAGATATCTGAACTTCCTATGAAATCAGGAGTGGTCCAAATAGAACCAATGTCGCCCGCAATATCCAATGTGCCTGAATTTGATAAAGATTTTGTTTTAGTGCTGCCCAACACTGATGAAATTCCTGCTAACTTTTGGGCACTTTCTGATTTGTCCGCCAAAGCATTACTTTCGCCGGCTGTAGCGGTAAGTGACGCAGAAACTTCTTTAGCAGTTTTAGAAACAGCATCAATATTGTAATCGGAAAAGTTTTCTAATTGTCCCTGGGTCTGACTTATTTTGGTTGACATTTCACGCAAACCATCCAACCTGGAACTGCACACGCAACGCCGATAGGTTTCATCTTTGTTCGCACAAAATTGATCCATACAGGCGAAGTATGCTTCTCTGCAAGTATTATATCCATCACCCATTGTAATATCGACCGATGCAGTCGTTGCACGAGCAGTGTTGTTTGATGTTACAACAGAATCAGATTGGTTTTGACGCGATGTAGTGCGAAGATTATTTGTATCACCATTTCGGTTTGAAACACCAGTTGCTGCACTTCTGGCTGTTTGTACCGCACTGCGGGATGAAATTACGGGAATATTTGTTGATCTGGCGGAACGCGTTTCTGTTGTTTGACTTCTGGTATCTGTATTTTGAGAGCGAACCGCAGAACGTTGATTTTGCACTGCAAATCCAGGTGCAGATAAAATGCACACAGAAATAATGCTGCAAAACCGCAGAAATTTATACAATTTAACCCTTGAATTTCCTTGTATCAATTCTACATTATTTTTATGTATTGGCGCAAGGGGAAAACTCGCGAATCGGAAAATTCAATGTTATAATAAAAGCATTTGCAAAAGGATACATCATGTCTTTAATACCAATGGTAATAGAAGAGTCACCACGGGGCGAACGCAGCTTTGATATTTACAGCCGTCTGCTGCGGGATAGAATTATAATGTTACAGGGTGAAATAGATTCTCAAATGGCGAATATCATTATTGCCCAGTTGCTTCTTTTGGAATCTGAAAATCCAAATGCTGATATTTCAATGTATATCCAAAGTCCAGGCGGAAGTGTTGATGCAGGCCGTGCCATTTTGGATACTATGCAATATATCAAGGCAAATGTTTCCACTATTGGTATTGGTATGGTTGCATCAATGGGCTCTATATTACTGGCTGCAGGGGAAAAGGGGAAACGTTTTGCCCTGCCCCATTCACGTATCATGATTCATCAACCACATGGTGGAACACATGGTCAGGTTACAGATATAGAAATTCAAGTCGCAGAATTTATAAGATTAAAAAAAGAGTCTGTGAAAATGATGTCTGAATTTACTGGGAAAACTGAAAAAGTTCTGCATGATGCCATGGAACGCGACAATTGGATGTCCGCGGCCGAGGCAAAAGAATTTGGTTTAATTGATGAGGTTATGAATAAAAAGGCGTAAGCAATGTCTGAAAACGAAAACAAAAAATCACCAGAACCACAGATTTGTAGCTTTTGTGGCAAAGCAATGCACGAAGTTCGCCGTATCGTAACCGGGAAAAATGTATGTATTTGCGATGAATGTATAAATCTTTGCAATGATATTCTGGCCGATGATGATAAACAAAAAATCACGACCGATGCCGCTGCTCTGCCAACTCCTTCAAAAATTTATGGGATTTTGAACGATTATATTATTGGCCAAGACGAAGCAAAACGCACGCTGGCTGTTGCGGTTTATAATCATTATAAACGCCACAGTGCTGGATTGCGTTCGGATGTAGAGGTTCAAAAATCAAATATTTTGATGATTGGTCCGACTGGTACCGGTAAAACTTTGTTCGCACAAACTTTGGCAAAAATATTGGACGTTCCATTCGCAATTGCGGATGCAACCACTCTGACCGAAGCGGGATATGTTGGCGAAGACGTCGAAAACATTTTAACGCGATTGGTTCAGAATGCTAATTTTGATATTGATCGTGCCCAGCGTGGAATTATTTACATTGATGAAATTGATAAAATTGCACGTAAAAGCGAAAACCCCAGTTTAACACGCGATGTTTCCGGCGAAGGCGTTCAACAGGCTTTGCTGAAATTAATCGAAGGAACCATAGCAAATGTTTCCCCCCAGGGCGGTGGTCGCAAACATCCGAACGAAAGTACACTGACATTGGACACCAGCAAGATTCTATTTATCTGCGGCGGTGCATTTGACGGGATAAATAAAATTATTGGTGCACGAACAAACGAACGCGCGGGGATTGGATTTGGCGCCAGCGTGGCCAGCAAAAAAGAACGCGATTCTAAAAATCATATGCCAGATGTTCATCCCGAAGATTTGGTTCGCTTTGGAATTATTCCTGAATTGATTGGTCGTTTACCAGTTATCACTACTTTGAATGAATTGGATGAAGATGCATTGGTCGAAATTCTGACCAAACCTAAAAATGCAATTGTGCGTCAGTACCAAGCATTAATGGAAATGGAAGGGGTAAAATTAACAATCAAAGAAGATGCCCTGCGTGAAATTGCAAAAAAGGCTTTGGCACGAAAAAGTGGCGCGCGCGGTCTGCGCAGCATTTTGGAAAAATTACTGCTGCAACCAATGTTCGACGCCCCAGATAAACCAGAACTGGCCGAAATTGTGATTGATGCCGACGTTGTAGAAAACAAGAAAGCCCCCATAGAAGTCCTGAAAAAATCCAAAAAAGTCGCATAACTTATTGATAATACAATAATATTTTGTATTATTAAATTGATTGCACCCCGTAAAAACCTTTTTAATTAATACTTGACAAACTATAATATAGTATTACAATTAGTATGAAACAAATTCCTAGATGGAGGAAAACAATGTCACAAAGAATACCAAGTTGGGTAAAAAATATTTTAGTTTTTGGTGGAATGTCCATGGCCATTATTTTATGTAATGAAGGCTGCAAACCATTACAAAAGATGAAAGATAAGAAAGCTGAAAAAAAACAAACAGAATATAATGAAATATATAACAAAGCATATAATGCCGCATCCGCAGATATTAATAGAAAAAACGACTCTATAGCTAACGTCAATGCGAGAAAATCAGCATTATTAGACAGTTCTAAATGTGTTTTCTATATATCTAATGGATCATCAGCACACGAAAGATAATTTTTTAGAAAGGAAAAACTATGTCTCAAAGAATGCCAAGCTGGGTAAAAAACGTTTTGATTTTTGGTGGAATATCCGCCTTTGTTTTGTTGAATGTTAATAAGGCTGCCGCACAACAAACAAATACTGAAAATCCTAAAGATTCTATTGCTAATGTTATAAAATCTAATCCAGACAGCTTATCCATCAAAAACCCTACACTTGTTACTAATCCTCAGGATACAACTAAATCTGTTCCTGTGATAAACACTACTCTTGTTACTAATCCTCAGGATACAACTAAATCTGTTCCTGTGATAAACACTACTCTTGTTACTAATCCTCAGGATACAACTAAATCTGTTCCTGTGATAAACACTACTCTTGTTACTAATCCTCAGGATACAACTAAATCAAATGTTGTAAATCAAAAGCCTATTGCTAATGGTTGTCAAGACCCCAAAGGTAATGCAAATAAGAATTCGAGTTCAAATCCATGCGGTAATGTAGAAGTATTCTCAACCGGGGGCAGTTCTACGAAAAACAAATGCGTCTTTTATATATCCAATGGCTCAAAAGCACACGAAAAATAAATTAATAAAACCCGCCCATTTGGGCGGGTTTTATTTTTCTAACTAACTATTTTATGGACATGCACCTTGGCTGGTTGCAACTGGCAAGTTCTCTTGGCACAGACCAGTTGTTGTGTTAACCGCGCATGCGTTATAAACAAGCGTTGGAACTGTCGCACCCAGTGGCAGATAATGAAGTCCAGCTGTTACACAGTCTGAAATATTCGTTATCGTCGCGCATGCTGCCGTCCAAGTGGCACAATCTGTAACCGTTGCCGTTGCGATTGGGCCAACAACATCCGGCAAATTCAATGCCCATTTGACATAATAGTTTTTCAATGTATCTATTGTTCCACTTTTACCCATTGAAATTCTATCCAACCCATCGCCCACATGACAGCTGATATTATTCTTTTCAACAAAAGCTGTTATCGCAGTGGCCAGTCCGCCAGTACCCGCACCAACGGCCGCACCAATTAATGCACCCTTGCCTGCTTTGCTCATTCCTTTTTCTTCGACTTCATTACTAATGCTTAATGATTCAATGGCTGTCCCCAAACGTTCGACTTGTTTTTTAAACTCTGCTGCGTTTATACAATCTTTGGCCTCAGTTTTACAAAAAATATCCGCATTAAAGTTAGCATACATTCTATTTGGATTTTTAAACAATGATTTTCCATCCGCCCTTGCTTTATTTTTATAATCTGGGCCCTTGCATCCTATAGATTCTATAAATGTTGCCATTGCATCCAGTCCCTCTTTGCATTGTGCGTCAGCAGCCTTTGCATTATTAAACGATATCATTGCATCATTAGCTTTGTTCAAAAGAACACAATACGATTCTGAATTTTTTACCTTGTACGATTTATCATACATATCTGAACCTGTTTGAAAAACATCTTTACAGTTTACTAAATTACAGTTTGAACACATTCCCACTATATCTGGCATTTTATCAAAAACGGTTCCTGTCCCATCTACCGACATAATCTTCCATTGTTGATAACTGTTAAACAACTCCATAACTTTTCGACATTGATCTATATTAATCTGTTCCCCTGGTTTCAAAGTGGTCTTCACCATCAAAGGATTATCATTTTCATCATTAGTCCCCACACTCACCACTGCACCCGGAGCTGGCTTTCCCCCCAAGAATTCATTTATAACAGCCCTTGTTGTAAGATCTTTTAATTCCAAATTCATTTTGGCCAAATTATCTTCGTAATCACAATACGTCATCAATGCTTCTTTTTTATCTTTGGCATGACCAATCAAAGCACCGGTACCCGCACCAACGGCTGCACCAATAGTAGTGCCCAACAAAGCCATTGTTTTTGTTTTGTTCATCAAACCAAATTCAAACAAATCTTTGTTACAGGTAAAGCTGCTGCCGGCAGATTTCCAAACTTCCGCAGCCTTGTCATTACCAATTCCCAACCATCTGTTAGTAATCAAGTCGTCTTTGTTGTATGCTGCAACGCGAACCAAGCATTCTGCCTTGGACGCATTCCAACGAGCATAATGACCACGATTTGCATCGTATGGTTCAGTGTTAACAACTGGACCCTGGGGATTTGGTTTTGTTAACGAGTTATTGTTTGCACTGTTATATGCGCCAATTTGTTGATTGTATTCGCCAGTAACAGCGTCCCCGTCGCTTACCGCGGCAAATGATTTTCCATAAACATTCTTGTCCAACAACCAGCAAGTATTTTCAGCCTGATTTGGTGTTAATCCTGTTTTACGTAAAACAAAGTTATAATATTGTGGTTGAACAACACGAGAATTAAAATCAATCCAAACATCACCAGCACTGTGATAAACAGCGATATTTGCAATACATTTATCAACCACGGATTTGCACAGGCTCATTCCGGTCATGATTGAATTTCGTATATTTTCGTCGTACATATCAACTATACCATTTTCTAATCCACCACCATTTACACATGCCAACAAAGCATCCATACATTTTTCAATGGTGAAAGATGCTATGCATGCACCCCATGTTCCATTAGGAGCACATGTCTGAGTTCCAGATTGTCCCCCAGTTGTTGTACAAGGACGAATTGCACCCGGAGCACAAGAAGTTACGTTTGCGGTCGTGTTTCCACCCAAATTACTTCCGGTTACACCACCAATCCCACCCGGCATGCTGGGCATACGTGCAGTATTTACAGAACCACTTCCACCTGCAATCGTGGTCGCACGATATATATCACCCCCCCGAGCATTCGGCGCAGACGCCGCATTCGCAGAAATCACAAAAAGTGATGTAAAGGCAAAAACGCCTAGAATTCCGAGTAATTTTCTCATATTTAATTCTCCCTATGTTGCTTCATTATACCATAAATAAATATTTATGGAAATGAAAAACAAATACAAATAATAAATTTTTATTTAAATAATATTTGTTATCTCTTCCTTTGCTGGTTTTATAAAAAAGTATTTTTTTACTGCCCCCCTTTAAATACATACTTGACAAAACTCTTTATTGTGTTAAAATATTGACAAATGGCAAAGGTATCTAAAAAATCTTTCCCTATAAAGAATATAGCTCTTTGGTCGGGCTGGTATTTTGTCGCATCTTATCTGATATTTCTGGCTCTTTTTAACTTTAACATTGTACAATCGTCCGACTGGGCAAAATTATCCAATATCGTTTTACACGGATTTACTGGATTTACATTTGGTATTGCTTTATTTGCATGGGTACCAATATGGCTGGCTGGCTGCATTACTATTATGCAAACGGGCAAGCCACTAAAATTAATCGTAAAAAAAGATAAAGAAAAAAAAGCAGCAGAACCAGAAAAGATCGAAAAAGAAGAAGCAAAGATAATTTTCCCATCTAAACTGCCCGAAGAAATGCGCGTTCCCTATTCCAGAATGATACGTGGACAATTATCGCGCGGCGCTATGGATTGCAAAATTATTCCAGCCCAATCCCCATCTGTTTTATCCGCAGAATGTGAACAATGTGATAAAGAAGTGCAAAATATGACACTTCCTGAAAGTTTTGATATTGATATCAAAGAGGAATCTTCTTCCCCGGTATTCAAAGAATTAAGCTGGGACAATAACGATGATGAAACAGAATTTAATAAACCGGATGAAAATCAAATAGAGGTCAAAATAGAAATTCGTGGTGATAAAAAGTTTGCAATCGTAACTCATGATGACTCGGACTTTTGGGTTGCTGATGCAGAAAATTGGTTTGCAACTGGGAAACAAAAGCCATCGCCAATAAACGCTGTAATTGAAATTGCGAAAAATGAAAATGCCATACCTGTATTATTATTAAAAACAGAAAATATTATGGATTTAGATTTGCTTATACCAAAATGGAAAGCAAACGGCGTAAAAGTAATTAAAAACATTTCGGAGATATAAAATGATTATCCGTGATTTAAACAAATATGCCCCAGCAGTAGAAAAATATTATCCTTATTATGGTAATATTCTTGATATGCAGCATTTCGAATGCCAAAACAACGGATATTTTGTTATCTCAACAAAAGCTGGGAAATATCAACATCTTCGTATAATTCGTGATAATATAAGCCCAAAAATTATTCATCCTTTCAATTTAAAGGACATAAAAAATATTATTACTTTTCAATGGGGCGTCAATTCCATTGGTCTTTATGTTTTACCAAAAAAGGCCGATGTAGTATGCGGTATGCCAACTGAACATATTTTTTCATATAATGGCATCCAAAATGATTTTAATTCCATCTTTTATAAAACATCAAAATTTGATACTGTTGTTAAATCTGTTATTAAGGAAAATGAGAAACTTGGGAAAGTTATCGAAAATTTTAAAGTCATGAAAATTCCGCAAAAGACAGGTTTTATATATTGTAACTATACAACCGAACAAGAGGCCTGTTTTAACTTTTTTTCTTTACAAGTTGCAAAAGATGAATATATGAATATGTCAATGACCCCAATGGTTGTACCAATTAATTCGGGATCAAAAGATAATTTTAATCTTAAAATTTTACCATGGGCAGAAAACAATATTCCAAATTTACATAATCTTTATGATTATCGTAAACAATTAGAAAATCCACCAATTATACAAAATATCATTTCGGGACTTTCCAGATAAAACGCAGGCGAAATAAAAAATGAAAATACTTGAACATCTTTTTCCCGGGGCATTCGCATACAAAAACTTTTCTGACAGTAAGATGCCTATCAGCAAGATTTCTGAAAGCTTACGCCCCGACATTTCGGCCAGCTTGCCTGAAAAACTATTTCCACATAAATTTGCGGTCAAATATTATAATAACAAAGGGAGATTTATAGCTGGGTTTCCAACTTGTTTTTCAAGGTATTCCCCATCTTATGCATTAAGCAATGAAAATATGCGATATATTGCAAAAAATCTTTACCCTTTCGGTCGACATGTACTAACCGCTGGTGGTGCGGGGGATCAAGCATTATGGTTTCTGAAATTTGGCGCATTCTCTGTAGATTCATTTGATATCAGCTATTGCAGCAAGATAGTTTCCGAATTAAAATCTGCGGCTATTAAAAAACTTTCCCTGGAGACTTATAAATCTTTTGTCAGAAACTTGCGCAAAAAAGGTGAATCCCTTTATTTATCAGAAGAATATAAACTTATAAAACCTATTCTTTCTCCAGGCATCCATAAGTTTGTCTATGAAATGAAAGGTAAAAAATTTTGTGAAAATGGATTTATTAATGAAAATTATTTTCCAACCACAGACGAATTTAATTTGATGAAAGATAGACTTATGAATGTAAAATTTATTTGGTCGAATATGGATAATTTGAATAAAAACCTAACAAAAAAATATGATATTATATATCTATCCAATATTTTTCAATATTTCACTGACGCTGAAAGAATTTCTAAAATTTTAAAAGTGCTAGCCCAGAAACATCTTTCTGATAGTGGAAAAATCGCATTTATAAACGATCATTTTATATTAAATAAAAATTATATAGAAGTAGCAAAAGGCCTAGAAAACATAGGCGAACTTAAAATAATAGAAAACAAAAAAGAAAGTATGCTCTTTGTTTTTCATAAAACAAAATAAAAAAAGCGGGCGATGCCCGCTTTTTTTATTTACCAGTCGCACGCCGTTTTACCGCAACGGCTTTTGCTCCGCCAGTTGCTTTGGCTTTTGGCGCGGCTTCTTTTACAACTTTTGTAGCTGGTGTTTTCGCTGGTTTTGCTTTTTCCGAATCGGTTTTTGTTTTATCGGCTTTTTTATCTTCTGCTTTCAATTTTGATTTTGCAGATTCATCACGATCAACCAATTCCATTATGGCCATTGGTGCAGCATCACCATAGCGAAATCCCGCTTTTAACACGCGAGTATATCCACCTGGGCGTTTTGCGTAACGTGGCCCCAAAACCGTAAACAGTTTTTTAACCGCATCTGCGCTGGCACTACCTAATTCCATAGAAACTAAACGACGATTCGCAACTGAATCTGTTTTTGCCTTGGTTATCAATTTTTCAACAACGCCGCGCAAATCTTTTGCTTTTGGCAATGTTGTTCTGATTTGTTCTTTTTCAATCAGGTTTTTTGCAAGCCCACGAAACAAAGCTTTGCGTGCATTTGTGTCACGATTAAACTTGCGTCCTGCTCTCATATGTCTCATTTTTGCGCTCCTTTTGCGTTATTGCCCGCGCATTCGCGGGATCAGACAATTTTCTGTATCCTGAAGTTTTCAGAAACACAGATCAAATCAATTCATACATGGTATGATTTACCACATATGAATTGATTAATTTCTTATTTATATGGATCTTCGTATTTTTTGGCCAACTCTGAAATATTTTCTGGTGGCCATCCTGGAACATCCATACCCAAACCCAGACCCATTGATTCTAATTGAGCCTTGATTTCATTCAAGCTTTTGCGGCCAAAGTTCGGAGTTTTCAGCATATCGTTTTCAGTTTTTTGTACCAATTCACCCAACCAATTAATTTTATCATTTTTCAAGCAATTGTTTGCACGAACGGATAATTCTAATTCATCAACGTGCTTTAATAATTTTGGATCAAATGGTAATGTTTCTTTCTTTTTTTCTTCTTCTGCTGGCATATGCAATTGTGCTGGATCTTCAAAATTAATAAAGACAACCAATTGATCTGTCAGTATTCTGGATGCCAAGGCAACCGCATCTTCTGGGGAAACCGAGCCATTTGTTTTAACAGTCATTTCCAGTTTATCATAGTCTGTGCTTTGACCAACGCGGGTTTCGCTGACTGCTGTTGCAACATTCAAAATAGGGGAAAAGATAGAATCAACTGGAATAACACCCAGTGGCAAACCTTCTGTGCGTGCACTTGCTGGGATATATCCACGACCAGTGCCCAACATAATTTCCATATCCAAAGATGCGCCCTTGTCCAAATTACAAATTTCAACATCTTTGTTCATAACTTCGATTCCGCCCGAAGTTTCTATCATACCAGCGGTTACAACTGCTGGACCTTTTACCTTCAAAACGGCTTTGTGTTGACCTTCGTTAATAGCCTTGAAATAAACACCCTTTAAATTCAGAATGATATCTGTAACATCTTCGCGAACACCTGTGATACTTTGGAATTCGTGTTGAACACCATCAATTTTAACATAAACTGGTGCGCAACCCTGCAAAGAAGACAGCAATACGCGACGTAATGCAGTGCCCAAAGTTAAACCGAATCCTTTTTCCAAAGGTTCCGCTATAATTTCAGCTTCATTAGGGTTTTTTTCATTAACTTTTACAAGTATTTTTTTTGGCTTGATCTGTGTCATCCAATTTTTTTCAATCATCTATGGCTCCTGTGGCTTAGTTTATTATTTTCACCCATAAGGCCCAAGGATTTTATAGCAATAATTCCAATAAGTCAAATAAAAATCCCCATAAAATGGGGATAATTTTTTAAACGCGACGGGCTTTCTTTGGTCTGCATCCGTTGTGTGGAATACGTGTCGTATCTGTAATTGATTGAACAATTAAACCAGCATTCCCCAGCGCGCGAACGGCAGATTCACGACCCTGACCAATTCCACGCATCAAAACATCAACTGTTTTCATGCCCATTTCAGCAACCTTTTTACCAACTGATTCTGCAACAATGGTCGCCGCATAAGGGGTTGATTTTTTTGCACCCTTGAAATTATTTGCGCCTGCTGTTGCCCATGTTAATACAGCGCCCGATTGATCGGTGATGGTTATACGTGTGTTATTATTTGTAGCCAAGACATGCGCGATGCCATGCGAAACTTTTTTAACGATTTTCTTTTTTGTAGATTTCACTGCCATTTTTTATTTTCCTTTTGATGCCGAACCTGCGACAACTACGCGTTTACCCTTGCGAGTTCTGGCGTTTGTCTTAGTACGTTGTCCGCGAACTGGCAAACGATTACGATGGCGAACTCCGCGGTATGTTTTCAAATCTTGCAAACGTTTAATATTCATCGAAATTTCACGACGAACATCACCTTCGACTTTGAAATTATTTTCAATATAATTTGAAATGCTAACAATTTCTGCATCGGTCAAATCTTTTGCGCGCAAACCGTCCTTGAATTTCAAGGCTTTTATAATTTGCATCGCTTTTGCTGGTCCAATACCATAAATAGATTGAAGCGCAATTTCAATACGCTTGTTTTCTGGAATATTTACACCTGATATACGTGCCATTCTATGTTTTCCTTTTTATTTTGTCGCATCATTTTATAACAAACAATACGAATGTCAAACCCTAAATCTGCCTTTCTTCTGTGCTTTTTTGATAACGCTGCTGTATTGTTTTGCAACCATATAAGATTGCACCTGATTCATTGTATCTAAAACCACACCGGCAACGATAAGTACACTGGTCCCACCAATTACAATTGGCATACCCAAATGAGTGTTCAGAATAATTGGAATTACACAAACAACTATCAAGTATGCTACGCCAATTGCAGTTGTTCTGGATACAACATTATCCAAAAAGCTAGTTGTTTGCTCGCCTGGACGAACGCCTGGAATATATCCACCAGCATTTTTCAAATTATTTGCTGTTTCTTCGGAATTAAATACAACCGCAGTTTGGAAATAAGCAAAGAAAATTATTAAAAGTGTATACATTATCATATATGACCATGCACCATAAGTGAAAAAGCCCATTACACTTTGAACTATATGATTTTCGCTTTGAACAAAGCGTTGCAAGAAAGCTGGCAACATCATAATAGAAGATGCAAAAACAGGTCCCATAACCCCAGACATATTTACTTTGATTGGTAAATACGAAGCGTTTGTATTTGCGACACCATTAGCCATAACTTGTCTTGGGTAAAGTATTTGTATACGACGTTGTGCTTGCTCCATAAATGCAATCAATGCAACTATACCCACAACAAAACCAATGATAAGTGCAATCATTGCTGGGGAAACCTGTCCAACGCTTCCCAATGAAAACATTTTTGCAATACCACTTGGAACTTCTGCAACGATCCCTGCGAAAATCAATAATGACGCTCCCTGCCCCAATCCACGTGCTGTAATTTGTTCGGCCAACCACATAACAAAAACTGTTCCACCAACTAATGCAATTACTGCCGATAATTCAAATGACATCCCCGGATTAATAACCGCTGGAACACCATTAACCGGTGCCATTGCTTCCAATCCTTTTACTACGGCCCAACCTTGGACAACAGCTAATAAAACAGCCAAATATCTAGTATATTGATTTATTTTTATACGTCCGGATTCGCCCTCTTTACGCAATTCATTCAGTGATTTGCTGGTTGCAGTTAATAATTGAATTACGATAGATGCTGAAATGTATGGGAAAATATTCAATGCCAAAATAGACATACGGGACAAAGATCCGCCCGAAAACATGTCGAACATACCCAGCATTCCACCTTCTCCCTGGAACAAGTGCAAAACTGCCGAAGCATTAACACCTGGCAACGGAATAAAAGAACCAATGCGATAAATAACCAACGCGACCAAGGTAAAAAGCATCCGTTTTTGCAGATCTGATAAATTTGTAAAGAAGTTCTTTATTGTTTTCATTTTTATTTATATTGATTGGCCGTCAGTATTAAATTTACCAACGACCAACCTTATTTATTTATTTTTTCTTAGCAACTTTTTTACCAGAAAATCCAGGCAAGCCAATTTTATCGCCGATGCTAAGTATAGCCCAGGTGATAATTATTGCTAATGCTGCTTGAATCCAGAAGTCTGATAAAAATTTACCAACGATTTTGATTACTAACCATGCGGCTACTAATACTATTAATCCAACTATAAATTTTAATATCCATTTTTTATTTTTTTCAATCATATTCCTCTCCTTTTTTGTTTTTATGCGTTTTTATATAGCGCATGTTAAGATTAATTTAAGATTTTATGCTTCCGCCTGCTTTTGTAATTGCGGCTTCAGCGGCTTTTGACCATTTAACTGCTTTGATATTAACGGCTGTTTTGATTTCGCCTTTAGCCAAAACTTTCAAGCCATCATATTTACGATTCAAAATTTTTGTAGCTAATAAAGAATCTATGTTGATTTCTTTTTTAGCATCTATTTTTCCAGCTTTGATAAATTTCTCGATATCACCCAAGTTGATTGAAATATATTTTTTTGCAAAAATATTATTGAATCCAAATTTTGGAAAGCGACGCAAAATCGGCATCTGACCACCTTGGAAAGTTTTTTGCTTACGTGATCCAGCACGAGCTTTTTGCCCTTTGTGCCCACGACCAGCAGTTTTACCGCTTCCGGAACCAATACCACGACCAACCCGCTTTATGCTGTGTGTTGCGCCTTTATTATCCATCAGTGCATTTAATTTCATATTTATTGCCTCTTTAATTATTCCACAACGACAAGATGTTTTATTTTTGCCACCATACCGCGAACAGAATCTGTATCTGGTAATTCTGAAACTCTTCCAATCTGTCCCAATTTCAAAGCTTTTAAAATTTTGACTTGGGATTCTGGACGACGATTTCCGCTTTTAACTTGTTTAATTTTTATATTTGCCATTTTTTACTCCGCTGACTCTTCAGTCTTTTTCCCGTCACGACCAGCAATGATTTCTGAAACAGATTTGCCGCGTCGCGCCGCAACTGATTTTGGAGAATTCATTCTGCCAAAAGCATTAAAAGCTGCACGAATCATATTGTTTGGATTACTGCTACCTTGTGATTTTACAACAACATCCTGAATGCCCAAGCATTCAAAAACTGCACGCAAAGCACCGCCAGCTATGATTCCAGTTCCAGGGACTGCAGTACGAATAACCAATTTACTCGCACCAAATTTGGATTCAATATCATGATGCAAAGTACGACCTTCTTTCAAAGGAACTCGTATCATTTTGGCTTTGGCTGCTTTGGTTGCTTTTTGCACGGCAGATTGAACTTCCAGCGCTTTACCTTTGCCGAATCCAATTTTACCAGCTTTATCACCAACAACGACCAATGCGCTGAACGACATATTGCGTCCGCCTTTGACGGTCTTGGACACGCGATTGATTGATACCATTTTATCAACCAACCCCATATCTTTATCTTGTAAATTTTTTCTGTCCTCGAAACGAGCCATCATATACTCCTAAGATTAAATCTTTATCCCGCCCTTGCGAATTGCTTCACACAAGGCTTTTACACGACCATGATAGCGATATCCACCACGATCAAAATAACAATTGTCTGCCAGTTTTGCTTTCTTTGCACGTTCTACGAAAGCAGTTCCAACCATTTCTGCGCCAGCAACATTCCATCCCTTACCTTTGAATCCCTTTTCTTTGCTGGATGCTGCACAAACAGTGTGTCCTTTGACATCATCAATTGCTTGAATTTCAATATGACGTCCCGAACGAAAAACGGATAAACGAATTTTTTCCAAATTTTTACGTTTTGCTGCGCTTCGATTTGATAAAACTCTGCGCTCTTCTGTGGTCAAATGCTTTAACATCTTTTTTCCTTTTTCGCATCTCCGTAACAGCGGAGATTATTTTTTATTTCTTTTTGCCTTCTTTACGTCTGATCTTTTCAGTCTTATAGAATATACCTTTACCTTTATATGGTTCTGGCTTACGAACTTTACGAACATTGTCAGCAAATTGTCCAACCAAATTTTTATCAATTCCACGAATTGTAAATTCTGTTGGTGCAGCACCAACTTCTACATTTAAACCTTCTGGAATTTGCATAACAACATCATGTGAATATCCCGCAATTAAAACCAATTCGCGGCCACGAACGGATGCCTTATATCCAACACCTTTCATTCCCATTTCTTTAGCAAAACCTTCGGATACACCAATAACAGCGTTTTTAATATTACGTGTCATTGTTCCCCACATCATCTTGGATTCTTTATCATCCATGTTTTTAGGGGTAACAACTATCTGTGTTCCTTCTATCTTTACATCAACCAAGCCAGCGTTTTTAGTCTTTAGTTCGACTTGCAACTGTCCTTTTGGGCCTTTGATAACAATGGCGGCATCAGTAATAGTGACGTTTACGCCATTTACTATTTCAACTGGATATTTTCCTGCACGAGACATTTTAACAACCTTTTATTAATTACACAACGCGACACAGCATTTCGCCGCCGATATTCATCAAACGAGCTTTATGATCTGTCATCACACCTTGTGGGGTACTGACAATTGAAATCCCCAAGCCATTCATAACTTTCGGCATTTTAACACTGCCGGAATATACGCGACGACCAGGTTTTGATATTATAGATATTTCCTGAATTGCACCATTGCCGCCAACATATTTCAATTCTATTAAAATATTTTTGCGACGTGCATCAATTTGCTCTTCACTGAAATTAGTTATATAGCCTTCGTCTTTCAAGACAGACAATACAGCTTCGCGCAGTTTAGATGCGGGAACACGTACAACTTCTTTACCAGCGTTCTGCCCGTTGCGAATGCGGGTCAGCAAATCTCCAATCGGATGGGTCAATGACATTTTATTCTCCGTATAATTTTTTTTACCAGCTTTTTACCAGCTTGACTTTCTTACACCTGGCAATTTCCCTTCGGACGCCAGTGTGCGCATTTGTTGACGGCACAATCCGAAATATCCCATGAATCCACGTGCGCGCCCCGTAACCGAGCAACGATTGTGCAAGCGTGTTTTATTTGCATTGCGTGGTAATTTTGCCATTTGTTTCATGGCTTCCATCCGTTCATCCGGAGTGGAATTTACCGACATCTTTGCTTTCAGCGCATCATGTTTTTTTGCATATTTTGCAACCATTTTTCCGCGCCGTGCCTGTTTGTTAATCAATGCTAATTTCGCCATATTTTTTTCTCTTTTTATTTAAGAACCAGTGGCATGCCCAATTTAATCAACAATGCCCTTGCTTCATCATCGGTTTTGGCTGTCGTTGCAATAACGATGTCCATTCCGATTATGTTTTCAATTTTATCCACGGAAATTTCCGGGAAAATCAAATGTTCTTTGATACCGAATGCATAATTTCCATGACCATCAAATTTTGATTTTGATAAACCTTGAAAATCTTTGATACGTGGCAAAGCAACCGTAATCAATTTATCTAAAAAATCATACATACGTTTTCCACGCAGTGTAACTTTGGTTCCAATGGCTTGTCCTTCGCGCAAACGATATGTTGCTATTGATTTCTTAGCCTTGGTAACAACTGGTTTTTGTGCCGCAATGGCAGTCAAATCATTAACCGCTGAATCTAATTTTTTCTTGTCCTGGGCCGCAGCACCAACACCCATGTTCAAGACAATCTTGGACAAACGTGGTACAGCAAACTTGTTTTTATAACCAAATTCTTTTTCCAACGCTGGAACAAGTTCTTTTTCATAAACTTCGCGCAATCTACTTTGCATTTTTTTATCCTTTTGGATTTCCGTATCAGCGGAAAATCAGATTTATCCTAGTTCAGTTTTTCGCCAGATTTTTTAGCGATACGAACTTTTTTATCGCCTTCTTGTTTATATCCAACCCGTGTTGCTTTTTTGGTTTTTGGATCCATTATTGCAACATTAGAAACATGAATTGGTGCTTCACGGTCTTCGATATGTCCTGGTTTTTCTTGCGTTGGCTTGATATGCCATTTGCGACGATTTACGTCCGCGACAACAACGCGTGATTCGGATGGACGGGCTTCCAAGACTTTACCTTTGACACCCTTGTACTTACCCGAAATGATAACTACTTCATCGCCTTTTTTAATTTTCATTTCAACAACCTTTTATTACAGAACTTCTGGTGCCAAAGACACGATTTTTTGAACATCATATTTGCGGCGAACTTCGCGCGCAACTGGTCCAAAGATACGTGTTCCAATTGGTTCAAAATTATTCTTGTTTATTAGAATACATGCATTGTCGTCAAAGCGAATGATGCTGCCATCTTCACGTTTAACCGGGAATTTGGTGCGTACAATAATTGCACGTTGCACGGTTCCTTTTTGAACTTTTCCACGCGGAATTGCATCTTTGATTGCAACGACAATTTTGTCGCCAATCGATGCATAACGACGATGGCTGCCACCCAAAACCTTGATACACATGGCTTTTTTTGCGCCGGAATTATCCGCAACTGTCATAACTGTTTCGACTTGAATCATGATTTACTCCACAACATCTGTATCTTTTGCAATGCCGATGCGTCCCTTGACCACCCAGGTCTTGGTTTTAGAAATTGGGCGATGTTCTTCAATCGCAACAATTTCACCGACTTTGTATTCATTCTTTTCATCATGGGCTTTGTATTTCTTGTTCTGTTTCACAAACTTTCCATACAAAGGATGACGAAATTTACGTTCTACTTCTACCACGACGGTTTTGTCGTTAGCAGCACTTTTAATAGTTCCTTGCAATACGCGTCTTGGCATTTTAATTTCCTTTCTTATTCAATTGCGTTTTCACACGTGCTATTTCACGACGAGTTTTGCGTATGACATGAGTTTTTTGTACTTGTCCAGCTGAATGTTGAAACCGTTGTTCCATGGCTTCTTTTTTCAAGTCTGTCAGTCTGCTTGTCAACGCATCTTTTGTTAAAGCTTCGTCTTTTTTAATCGTTTTAGTCGTTTTGACTTTTTTTTCTGCCATCTTAATTCGCCTTTCTCTCGACAATCTTTGTTCTGACTGGTAATTTTGCAGCCGCCAATGTTAATGCTTGGATTGCAATTTCTGGTTTTACACCATCCATTTCAAACATTATACGACCTGGTTTTACGCGACAAATCCAATATTCCACACTACCCTTACCTTTACCCATACGAACTTCCGCTGGTTTTTTAGTAACAGGAACGTCTGGAAATACACGAATCCATAATTTACCCAAACGTTTCATGTGACGGGTAATTGCACGGCGCGCTGCTTCTATTTGGCGTGCTGTAACGCGTTCTGGGGACATCGCTTTCAATCCGAACGAGCCAAATGCTAAATCACTTCCGCCCTTGGCAGCTCCATGAATGCGGCCTTTGTGCTGTTTTCTAAATTTTGTCTTTATGGGCATCAACATTTTAATAGACCTTTATTATTTACCAATTTTCTTTTCGCTGGTTCCAGCATATTCTGTTGGGCGAGCGCGTTCATTTGCCAGTTTTTCTTTGTTCACAACATCACCTGTGTAAATCCAAACTTTTACCCCAATAACACCATATGTTGTTTTTGCCTGGATAGATGCGTAATCAATATCCGCACGCAAAGTGTGCAATGGGATACGACCTTCGCGAATTTGTTCGCTGCGTGCAATTTCTGCACCATTCAAACGACCGCCAACCATAATTTTGATCCCTAATGCCCCGGCTTTCTGTGCATTTTGAATTGCTTTTTTCATTGCACGTTTGAAAGAAACACGACCTTCGATTTGTTGAGCAATGTTTTGTGCAACCAATTGAGCGTTCAAGTCTGGACGACGAACTTCAAATATATTCACAACAACCTGATCATTCTTGGTCAGTTTTTTAATTTCATTGCGCAATGTTTCAATATCTGCACCATTTTTCCCGATAATCATACCCGGGCGACTGGTGTGAATTGTAACAACTATCTTTTTTGCAAAGCGTTCTATAACAACTTTGGCCAGACCAGCTTTCTTGAGTTTTTTCTCAACAAAATTGCGGATTTTTATATCCTCGGCCAAAAGTCCGGCATAATCACGTTTTCCCGCAATCCAGCGAGAATCAGTAATTTTATTTATAAACTCGCGCAGTGAAATTGGCGATACTTTCTGTCCCATAGGTATTTCCTTTTCGGATTATTTCTTCTTGGTTTCTTTTTTTTCAGCCTTTGGTTTGGCTGTGGCTTTTGGTGCTGGTGCACCGCTTTCCAAAATGATTGTCAGATTGGAAAAAGGTTTCAGTATTGGACGTGCGCTGCCGCGTGGTCCAGGGAAAATGCGTTTCATTGTTAATGCTTTCCCACACCATATTTCTTTTACATACAGGCTGTCAGCTGGTAACTTTTGATTATGCTCAGCATTAGCAACTGCAGACATCAAAGTTTTTAAAACTTCGCCTGCTATGCGTTTTTTTGAGAATTTCAAAACATCAATCGCACGGGCTACTGGCAATCCACGAATCAAGTCTGTAACCAAAGTTAACTTTTGATTGCTGACGCGAATCATTTTATTGAATGCGCGAACCTGATTGTCTTTTATATTATATCTTCTTTCGGTCATAATAATACCTTATTTACTAGATTTATCTGTGGCAGCTTTTTTATTTGCTGTGTGTCCTTTGAATGTACGAGTTGGTGCAAATTCCCCCAACTTGTGCCCAATCATATCTTCTACTACAGATACCGGAATGAACTTGTGCCCATTGTGCACCTCGAAAGTCAATCCAACCATTGGAGGAACAATAGTGCTGCTCCGTGCCCAAGTTTTAATAGGCTTACGATCATTTATTTCATTTGCCTTAGTCGCCTTTTTCAAGACGTTAGGGTGAACAAAAGGACCTTTCCATACGCTACGTGCCATAACTTATTCCTTATTATTTCTTCTTATTCAAATGCCGTGAACGAATAATCATCCGAGCCGTGCGTTTGTTGCTGCGAGTACGATAACCTTTGGATGGAACACCCGTTCTAGACACCGGTTCGTGTCCTTTGGATTTTCCATTTCCACCACCCATTGGGTGATCACAAGGGTTCTGTGCCACACCACGAGTGCTGGGGCGAATCCCCAACCAACGTGAGCGTCCCGCTTTACCCAGATTCACATTACGTTGATCTGGATTAGATACACTACCAATTGTTGCCATGCAGTCAGAATGAACTTTGCGTAATTCGCCGCTGTTCATTTTAATCTGAGCATAAACACCATCTTTACCCATAAGTTGAGCATAACATCCAGCTGAACGTGCCAGTTGTCCGCCTGCCCCAGGTTTTAATTCTATGTTATGCACAATTGTTCCGATTGGCATATTCTTAAGTGGTATCGCGTTGCCTGGCTTAATATCTTGATGTTCGCCAGAAATAACAGTGTCACCAACATTCAAATTACGTGGCGCTAAAATATAAGCTTTTTCGCCATCTGTATATTCAATCAATGCGATAAACCCTGTGCGATTTGGATCGTATTCCAATCTTAAAACTTTTGCAGGAATATCAAATTTCTTACGTTTAAAATCGATCAATCTATATTTTTGTTTATGTCCGCCACCTTGATGTGGAACAACACAATGACCAAAGTTGTTACGTCCGCCTTTGGACTTTTTACCACGTGTCAAAGATTTTTCTGGCTTACCATGATGCAGCTCGGACTTATCAACCAGTACGAGTCCACGGGTTCCTGCTGTTATTGGTTTATATTGTTTCAGTGCCATTTCTTCTTACCTTTACTGAACTTTGACAATAGCATCTCTTTTCGGATTATCTGCCAAAGCTTGTTTTTATTATGCGTTTGCGATTTCTATTTTATCGCCTTGTTTCAAAGTAATATACGCTTTTTTAATTGTTTTTTGCGTACCTTTTGCTTTCCCACGGAAAGCTTTTGTTTTGCCTTTTTGATTAACTATGTTAATTTTCTCAGGCGAGACATTATAAATTGCTTTTATTGCATTTGCAATTTCTTTCTTGCCAATGCGTGGATCAACTTCAAATGCCATTGCTCCGGTTTCTGCCAGTTTAGCAGCTTTTTCGGAAATAATTGGACGACGCAGAACATCATACATTCCAGCTGTCGCAACTATCTTCTTTTCAACTTTTACTTTCTTTTCTGCCATTTTACGCCAACCTTTTTTCCACTGCTTTGACAGCATCCGCTGTCAAAACCAAATTCTTGTGCTTTAAGATATCCAAAACATTCAAACCAATTGTTGGCAATACATCAATATTCGTAATGTTTGCTACGGATTTTTTAAAGTTTGAATCTAAAGAATCGCTACCAACAAATAATACTGAATCTAATTTTAATTTTTTAAATATCTTTGACATATTTGCTGTTTTAACCGCAGACATTTTTTCGCTGTCAATAACAATCAAACTGCCTTCTTTTACCTTGCTTGAAATCGCCATTTTTAAACCCAATGCGCGAATTTTCTTTGGCAAGTCAATTTTATGATCCCGTAAAACTGGACCATGAACAACACCACCACCACGCATGTGAACATTATATTTTTCACCTTGACGTGCATTGCCGGTTTTCTTTTGCTTGATAGCTTTACGTCCAGAGCCCGCAACTTCGGAAACTGTTTTTACCAAATGAGTTCCTGCGCGTGCATTTGCGCGTTGCCAAATAACTACGCGATGCAAAATATCTGCGCGTGGTTCCAATCCGAAAATTGCATTATTCAACTCGGCTGTTCCGGTCTTTTTGCCATCAAAATTTATAATATCTATTTGCATTTCTTATTCCCCTTGCGCTGCATCTGTGGTTTCTTCTGCAACAGGTTCGGCTGTTTCTTGTACTGGCTGTTTGCTATCAGTTTTTGATTGCATGGTTGGAATTGGCAAGTCTTTGTGTTCTTTTTTAACCGCGTCGGTAACAAAAACAAAAGTTCCATTTGCACCTGGCACTGCACCTTCTACAAAAATCAAATTGTCTTCTAAATCAATATCAAAGACTTTTAAATTCTGGACGGATACAATTTCATTCCCCATCTGTCCAGCCATTTTTCTGCCTTTGAAAACACGACCTGGCCATTCACGATTTCCGATAGACCCCAAAGATCTGTGCGCTTTTAATACACCGTGTGATGCTTCTTTACCACCAAAATTATGCCGTTTCATCGCGCCTTGGAAGCCTTTACCTTTGCTAGAGCCTTGGACATCAACAAATTGACCCACAATAAAATGTCCCGCTGACAAATTTGTGCCTACAGGAATAATGCAATCTTCAGAAACGCGAGATTCAACTATTTTACGAAATGGTTTTACTCCGGATTTCTGTGCTGCTATCAATTGAGGTTTTGCAACATGTTTTTCTTTGGCTTCACGCATCCCCAAAACATTGGCGACATAACCATTTTTATCCATAGTGCGATTGCCAATAACACTGCAATCACCAACTGATAAAACAGTTACTGCATGAGAAACACCCGCGTCGTCATATAAACGCGTCATTCCTATCTTGGTCGTAATAAGTCCTGAACGTTTCATTTTTATGCCTTTTACAATTTAATCTTCACATCAACACCGGACGCCAGATCCAACTTCATCAGGGCATCAACTGTCTGAGGGGTTGGGTCAACAATATCCACCACAGCCTTGTGGTTGCGGATTTCAAATTGCTCGCGAGATTTTTTATCCACGTGAGGAGAACGGTTGACTGTAAATTTCTTTATCAGTGTCGGCAAACGAACCGGTCCGACAACAGACGCACCTGTGCGCTTTGCTGTTTTCACTATTTCATCAACAGATTCCACCAAGATACGGTGATCGAACGCTGTTAATTTAATACGAATTTTGGATGCTGGTACCATTTGCTTTTTCCTGTTTTACAAGTTTATTTATTAAGCTTAAAGTTTGAAGTTCAAAGAAAATTCTTCAAACTTCAAACTTTGTACTTATACTTTTATTTGATGATCTTCGATACAACTCCGGCACCGACTGTGCGTCCACCTTCGCGGATAGCAAAGCGACGACCTTCGTCCATAGCAATTGGTGCAATCAAAGACACCGTTATGCGGACGTTGTCACCCGGCAAAACCATTTCTTTGTCTTTTGGCAAAGCAATTGTTCCGGTAACATCGGTTGTGCTGAAGTAGAATTGTGGACGATAGTTAGCGAAGAAAGCTGTATGACGGCCACCTTCGTCTTTCGTCAAAATATAAACTTCAGATTCAAAGTCTGTGTGTGGTGTGATTGAACCTGGTTTGCAGATAATTTGTCCGCGTTCCACGTCTTCTTTTTTGGTTCCACGTAACAACAAACCAACGTTATCACCAGCTTCGCCTTGATCCAGCAATTTGCGGAACATTTCGACACCGGTAACAGTTGTTTTCATTGTTGGACGTAAACCAACGATTTCACATTCTTCACCAACTTTGATAATTCCAGATTCAATACGACCGGTAACAACAGTTCCACGGCCAGTAATTGAAAATACGTCTTCAATTGGCATCAAGAATGGTTTATCAACTGGACGTGAAGGCATTGGAATAAATGTATCGCATGCTTTTAACAAATTGTCGATAGATTCTTTACCCAATGGGCCTGTATCGCCTTCCAAAGCTTTTACTGCAGAACCACGGATGATTGGTGTGTTTGCACCATCAAAGTTATTTGCAGACAATAATTCGCGCAATTCCATTTCAACCAATTCCAACAATTCTGGATCTGGTGCAATGTCGCACTTGTTCAAATAAACAACAATTGTTGGGATACCGACCTGACGTGCCAACAAGATGTGTTCGCGTGTTTGAGGCATTGGACCATCGGTTGCTGCGCAAACTAATATTGCGCCGTCCATTTGGGCCGCACCGGTAATCATGTTTTTAACATAGTCCGCGTGTCCTGGGCAGTCAACGTGTGCATAGTGACGTGCTTCGGTTTCATATTCAACGTGTGCTGTATTAATTGTTATTCCACGTGCTTTTTCTTCTGGGGCATTATCAATTTGATCAACGCCTTTATTTTTATCGGCGCCAACACCATAATAATGCACGATAGCTGCGGTCAATGTGGTTTTGCCATGGTCAACGTGGCCAATGGTACCGATATTGACGTGCGGCTTGTTTCTTATAAACTTTTCTTTTGCCATTGCTTTCTCCTTTGGCGGTTGGTTATTAAATTTTATTTCGTCATTTTTTTGATGACTTCATCCGCAACATTTTGCGGAACTTCGTCATAGTGCGACAGCTCCATATAAGGATTTGCGCGTCCCTGCGATAAAGAACGCAGAGTCTTAACATATCCAAATAAATTTGCCAACGGCACAAAAGCAGATACTAATTGATTACCAAACTGAGTATCAATGCCATTTATTTGACCGCGGCGGCTGTTCAAGTCACCAATAATGTCACCGACATATTCTTCCGGAGTATTAACCGAAAGTTTCATAATCGGTTCCAATAATTTTGGCGACGCCTTTTTCATTGCTTCGCGGAAGCAGGCGCGCGCCGCTATTTCAAAGCACAAAACATTCGAATCAACTTCGTGATATTTTCCATCAATTAATGTTGCCTTGAAATCTACGGTTGGATAACCAATCAAAACACCAGTCTGTTGCGCTATCCTTAATCCTTTTTCAACACCAGGGATATATTCTTTTGGAATTGTTCCACCGACAATTTTATTTTCAAATTCATATCCTTGACCTGGTTCGCGTGGTTCAAACTCTATTTTAACCTGTGCATATTGACCAGAACCACCAGATTGTTTTTTATGTGTATAATCTTCAGTAATTGAACGACGGAATGTTTCGCGATACGCAATACGTGGTTCGCCAACATTAACATCAACCTTGAATTCACGTAATAATCTGTCTACCAAGATTTCCAAATGCAATTCACCAACACCGGACAAAATTGTTTGACCAGATTCTTGATCAACAGATACGCGGAACGAAGGATCTTCTTTTGCCAAAGCTTGTAAACCCAAAGACATTTTTTCAATATCAGCCTTGGTTTTTGGTTCAACAGCAATGCTTATAACAGGTTCTGGAACATGAATTGATTCCAATAAAATTGGTTTTGCTTCGTCACACAAAGTATCACCAGTTATCGTTTCTTTCATACCAACCAATGTTATGATATCACCAGTTGCAGCTTCTTTAATTTCTTCGCGGCTGTTTGCATGCATCAAAAGCATACGACCAACACGTTCGCGTTTATCACGTGTAGCGTTATAAATATAAGAACCAGATGAAAGTTTCCCAGAATAAATACGAATAAACATCAAATTTCCAACGAATGGATCGTTCGCAACTTTGAATGCTATTGCACTGAATGGTTCATCATTGCTTGGGTGACGCGCATCTACTGTTTCTCCATCCATTTTTGTTCCGTTGATAGCTGGAACATCCAATGGGGATGGTAAATAATCGACAACTGCATCCAGTAATGGTTGAACACCTTTATTTTTGAATGCTGTTCCGCACAAAATTGGATTGAACGCCTGTGTAATTGTTCCCTTGCGTAATAATTTTTTAATGGTTGCAACATCTGGTTTTTTCCCTTCCATATATGCTTCCATAACTTCATCATCTAATGTAACAACTTCTTCTATTAATTTTTCATGTAATTCTTCGGCTTTGGCACGCAAATCTTCTGGAATTTCACCAACAATTGGATTGCTGCCAGTTTCATCGTCCCAGGTTACACCCTTCATTTCAACAACATCAACTATACCGATAAAATCTGCTTCGTTTCCAATTGGGAAATTAATAACCAATGGATTAGAACCCAATCTTTCGCGAATCATTTCAACACAGCGGAAGAAGTTGGCACCAACACGGTCCATTTTATTGATAAAGCAAATACGAGGAACATTGTATCTGTCAGCTTGACGCCATACTGTTTCGGTTTGTGGTTGCACACCAGATACAGATTCAAATACTGCAACTGCGCCGTCCAAAACACGCAATGAACGTTCTACTTCCATTGTAAAATCAACGTGCCCAGGAGTGTCTATCAAATTAATACGATGATCGCGCCAGAAACAGGTTGTCGCAGCAGAAGTAATTGTAATCCCGCGTTCTTGTTCTTGAACCATCCAGTCCATAGTGGCCGCACCATCATGTACTTCGCCAATTTTATAAGATTTTCCGGTATAAAAAAGAACACGTTCAGAAACAGTGGTTTTACCAGCATCAATATGGGCCATAATGCCGATATTACGGTACATATCCAAAGTTGCTGTTTTTCCTACTGACATATTTTTCTCACTTATTCTTTTTTTAAATTACCATCTGAAATGTGCAAACGCCTTATTCGCGTCCGCCATTTTATGAGTATCTATTTTTTTCTTGAATGCAGCACCCTGCCCATTCAAAGCATCACGCATTTCTGCAAACAAACGATCTTCCATCAAGCGTTCGCTGCGTTTGCGTGCAAATCCAACCAACCAGCGCAATGCCAATGTTTGTTGACGATCTTTACGAACTTCGACTGGAACCTGATAAGTTGCACCACCAACGCGACGACCCTTGACTTCGACTGCAGGTTTTAATGCATCAATCGCTTCCAAGAAAGCCGTTAATTCATTTTGATCTTTGGCAATCTTCTTTAATTTTTCCAATGCACCATAAACCGCATTTTCAGCAACTTCTTTTTTTCCGTCCCACATAACAACATTAATAGCCTTGGCTACGACCAAATTATTATATTTGGAATCTGGTAAAATTTCACGTTTGGTTGCTCTATTACGTCTTGACATTTCTTTTTCCTTTTTCTTCACCCCTTTCGGGATTACTCGCACAGCTGTGCTGCACGTTTAGTTATGCTTTCTTTGTTTTTGCACCATACAAAGAACGACTTTGTTTTCTTGCATTAACACCCTGTGTATCCAACACACCACGAAGAATGTGATATTTCACACCTGGCAAGTCTTTTACACGGCCGCCACGAATCATAACAACGCTGTGTTCTTGCAAGTTATGGCCTTCTCCTGGGATATAGGCTGTAACTTCACGTCCATTCGCCAATTTAACACGGGCAACTTTACGTTGAGCCGAGTTAGGCTTTTTAGGAGTAGTGGTATAAACACGAGTGCAAACGCCGCGTTTTTGCGGGCATTCTTTCATGTCTGGCGACTTGGAGCGATTCGCGATTTTCGCGCGTGGCTTCCGAATCAGTTGATTGATCGTTGGCATCAATAAATCTCTTTGTTTTTTCAACAATTTTTGCATGTAAAATCCGCCGTCCAGACTTATTTCAACGCAATTTTGCGTGATTATAAATCTGTCAAAAACCGCAGACTTCTGTGCTTTTTTGCTTATCCTTGCTTACACGGAAAGCTCATACACTATAAAGGCTAACATACCTATTGTCAAGAGAAATCTGGGGAAAAATGATTTTTTTGGCTGGGGAACCTGGATTCGAACCAAGACCAACAGAGTCAGAGTCTGTTGTTCTACCATTAAACTATTCCCCAAACGTGGTTGCGATTATAAACCCAGAAAAACTTTTTGCAATAAAAAAAGCCCAATTTTTACATTGGGCTTTTTTATTTTTTTACACATTAAAACTTGTATCTTGCGCCCAATGAGTAAAACCATGAAGAAACATCAAAAGTTAAACCACTGTCCGCATTTGCCGCCATATTATAATTCAAGTATTTTGCTCCTAAATCAAATTCCAAATTAGAATTCATCGGATATGTTGCCCCCATCGAGATTCCGTATGTCAACCCGTTGGCACCAGTATCATAACTATTTATTTCTTCTGTTCCAATTGTATATCCAACCCCAAACCCTATATAAGGACTTACAACCCATGATTTAATATTAATATCCACATAATCATTTATCATAAATGTATTGTATGCTATGCTTAATGGTTCGCTTGATGAATCCTCTTCGGCTTTTACGTGCAAATATTCTATTTCGGCGCGCATACTAACGACATCAGATATTTTGAAAGATAATCCATTTGCTATTGACCCTTCATATCCTTTCATATCTCGAATTCCTGCAACTCTGGCCCCTTCATAATAAATATCTGTTTCTGGGATACTTACATATCCAAGTTTTAAAGATACATATGGGGAAACTTCTGCTGCATTCGCAATACTTGTCATTGCAAAAAACATCATGCCTGATGCTAAAATTATTTTTTTCATTTTTATTTCCTTTTTGATTTTTATGAGGACTTAAGTCCTAACATATAAAAAGGGTGGCATTTATCTAAAATTCATTCAAGAAAAAAAAAGCCCAATTTTTACATTGGGCTTTTTCATTTTTTATTTAGAACATATATCTTGCGCCAAATAAGAATGATAAAACTGGAGTTTCATATTCTAGATCGGTATGTTCGTCCCATGCCAAATCTTGCATCGTGTATTTTGCGCCCAAATCAAGAACTACATTGGTACTGACTGGATATGTTATACCCGCAGATACTGCATAAGACATTCCAGCGACACGCTCTTTATAGTTGGTATCACTTAATTGTCCAAAGGTATACCCCAATCCCAATCCAACATAAGGGTTTACAACCCATGACGCATCACCAAAATCAGCATACGCATTGGCCATAACCGTGCTATAAAATAATTCCAGTGGATTATTACCTTTAGTTTGTTCTGTATCTAAATATGTGTATTCTAATTCACCGCGCATATTGAACATATTAGAAATATCAAATTTAGCACCACCAGCTATCATGCCCGTATATCCCTTCATTACGGAAAACTCAGCAACTTTCTCATCTTTGTATTTAACATCTACTGTATCAATATTTACATATCCGAGTTTCAAAGAAGCATAAGGGGTGACTGCGGCATTGGCTGAGCCAGCAACAAACAATCCCAGTAATGAAGTTAATACTATTTTTTTCATATTAGTTCCTTTTGGTTTATGATTTTTTGCCTTTTGGCATACTGTATATTCTACTACTTAACGCCTTTTAAAACAAGGACTCAAAAAACCGCGGCAATCGCCGCGGTTTTAATTTCTTCAAAATAAATTATTAAAAATCAATTCCGAATTTCATACCCCATTCATAGGTATCATTGCCAGATTCAGCGTTCAGCTGTCTTTCGGTATATACCCCAATGAATTTTGTAGAGTCAAAATTATAATTGACACCAAAAGTTCCAACAATTGGATCATCATCATTGTAATCTTCATACAGATAATAATGCACGCCTGCAGTAATATTCCAGTTATCATCCATAGAATATTGACCATCTAAACCGAATATCCAATCATGGTTCATATAAAATTCATCACCCCAATTGAATGCTTCGGTGTTGAAATAATTATATTCTGCCATTGCTGCTAATGTCCAGTCGCCCGACACATAACCACCACGGGTTCCGACCTTCCAGGTATAGATATTTAAATCTTCGTCATACCAATCCCAACCAATAACATCTAATCCACCATAAACATCCATTTTCCAATTAGCATCATCAATACCACGGAAGCTTAATTCGCCACCCATTCCGGTCCAATCAGTACGATCTGCTGCGCCTTTTGGTAGATACATATCAACATCAGTATTCAAGCTGAATGATAATCTGTCGGTAATTCCATATCCCAGTTCCGTTGCAAAAATCCAATCACGAAAATCATCCCCTGCCCCAGTATATGTTGTTGCACTGGTAACGTTATAAAAATGACCCTCGCCTGGACGATACAATGGGTTATTGCTTATTACGTTTGCTGCCTGAACGCTGGAAACAGCGAACATTGCAAACAAAGAAGTTAATACTAGTTTTTTCATATTCCTTCCTTTTGGTTTATGATTTTGTAAACCTTAATGGTTTATATATTTATTTTTATATTTTATATAAAAAAAGTCAAGCAAAACGACCCTTAAATCTAAAGGAAACAAATCTTAAAATTGTCAATTTTATCTGGATTTTTTAATTTCACGCCATAATTCGCGATAAACTTTATGGGCTGCATAATTCTCAGAAAAATTATGTCCGCCCTGCCCATCTGCGACAAAAAATAAATAATTAGTATCCGCTGGATTTAATACTGCTGTGATTGCTTCACGTCCAGGATTTGCTATTGGACTTGGGGGCAATCCATAATTTCTGTATGTATTATATGGGCTTTTTATTTGCAGATGTCCTGATAATAATGGTGCCCCATTCATATTGCCAAGTTTTCTAGTTAATGCATAAACAACTGTTGGATCGGCCTGTAATTTCATATGCTTATTTAATCTGTTCAAATAAACACTGGCAACGATTGGCATTTCATCTGTTTTTGGAGTTTCTTTTTGCACAATACTGGCCAAAGTAATTACATCATTCCACGATTTTAATGGACGTGGTGCATGATGACCAGAAACTTCCCATCCACGTTGAATTTCCATCATCTTCTTTTTCATCATTTCAATTACATACGCACGTTTTGTCCCCTTGGACACACGATAAGTATCTGGGAATAATTCACCTTCGGCCGGGCAAGTAGTTTCGCACGCCGGACCAGTTAAAAATTCATCTTTATTAACAATAGAAACTATCTGTTTGGTGGTTAAGCCTTCAAGGATAACAACTTGGGTGCTTGAAATATCACCCTTGGCCATCATTTTTGCAATACGCCAAACACTGGATCCGGCGGGCAAATCATATACCCCTGTTTGAACTTCGCCGCCAAAGCTGATTACCATAACTTTGAAAATATTTGCAGAATCAATCCAACCACGTTCTTTTAATTGAACTGCAACACTGCCAACCGAAGAACCATCGGTAACCTGAAACGATTCGGATTGAATCACAGGGCTGCGAACGCCAATAAACCAAAAGCCAACCAGCGCAATGATTAAAAACGCTGTAATTGTGGATAATACTAAACAATGACGTCTGCAAAACCCAGACAACTTGTTTTTATAGGATGTTTTTTTAGATTTTCTTTTTTTCATAGCAAGCAAAGATAGCATCCAAATTATGAAAATAAAAGAAAAAGTTAAAATTTTTATTTTAATAAATAAAAGGCGAATTTTCATTCGCCTTTTATAGCCTTATATCTTTTTCAACACTACGCTGGCGTTGGTACCACCAAAGCCGAATGAATTGCTTAACGCAATATCAATTTTCCGCTTTTTAGCCACGTTCGGAACCAGGTCAAAATCGCCAACTATATCTTCGGGATCCGTCAGATTGATGGTCGGTGGAGCAATCTGGTCGCGTATGGCCAGGACAGAGAATATGGCCTCGACCGCGCCAGCTGCACCCAATAAATGTCCTGTAACTGATTTGGTACTGGACATAGAAACAGGTGCGTTGCCAAACAGAGTTTTTACCGCCGTCAATTCGCCAACGTCGCCCAGACCCGTACTGGTTCCATGCGCGTTTATATAATCAACCGATTCGGGTGCAATGTTTGCATCCTTTAATGCCCCGCGCATTGAGCGAAGTCCGCCTTCGCCGCCTTCGGCTGGGGCAGTAATGTGATGTGCATCACCACTCATTCCATATCCTGCAACTTCGGCGTAAATTTTTGCGCCACGTGCTTTTGCATGTTCATATTCTTCTAGAACCAAAATTCCCGATCCTTCGGCAATTACGAATCCATCACGACCTTTGTCCCATGGACGAGAAGCCCCCGCTGGATCATCATTTCGTGTTGATAACGCACGCATCGAGCAAAATCCTGCGATACCGATTCGGCAAACAGCCGCTTCAGTTCCACCGCAAATCATAACATCTGCATCACCGTGTTGAATTAAACGTGCCCCTTCGCCAATTGAATGAGTTCCAGTTGCACAAGCCGTAACAATTGAAACATTTGGCCCTTTGAACCCATGTTTTATCGAAACATGCCCTGCGGCCATATTTATTAAAACTTTTGGGATAAAGAACGGATTCACATATTTTGGCCCATTCTTTTCCAATTCTACCGAAACTTCGTACATATTTTGTAAACCACCAATACCACCACCGATACAAACACCGACGCGTTCAGGATCACCCAAATTTCCAGCATCTTTAATTGCTTGGTCTGCGGCAACCATCGCATACATTGTTGATTTATCCAGTTTACGTTGTTCTTTGGGTTCGGCAATTAAATCAAAATCGCATTCTCCCTCGCCTTTCCCCAACGCTGGCACACCACCAATTTGAGAGGCCATATCTGAAACATCAATTTCAGTAATTTTTTTTATGCCGGATTTTCCAGCAATAATATTTTTCCAAGCGAATTCAACGCCTGTTCCGACAGGGGACACTATGCCCATACCGGTAATGACTACTCGTCGTGTCATAAGGAATCCTTTCTTTTTGTATAAACTACATACTGATTCTACATAATTGAAAGAAAAATTCAAGAAGTTAGTATCTTTAATACATAATTATAAAAAGAGACCCCACAAATTGTGGGGTCTCTTTTTTTAGTATTATTTCTTATTTTGCTGCAGAGTCGATATATTTAACTGCATCGCCAACTGTTTGCATTTTAGCAGCCGCATCATCTGGAATTGTAATATTGAATTCTTTTTCAACTTCCATAACGAATTCTACAACGTCCAAGCTGTCTGCGCCCAAATCTGCAACGAATTTAGCATCCATAACAACTTTTTCTTTGGCCACACCTAATTTTTCAACTATTATTGATTGAACTTTATCAAAAGTACTCATTTCTTATCCTTAGTTTATGTTAAACTTTGTGTGCCCGTTTTTGTGTTTTTTATGGGCGACTTTGTATAAGATATCATCCTATTGCCCCCCCTGTCAAGTTTTATAACAAATTATAACACAGATATATTTGTCAATAATTTATTCATATTTTCACGCAGTTGTTCCCTGTCAGACGTCCAATTCAGCTGTCTGAACATAAATTTATATATATCATTCATTTGAACTTCTGGTACACCAGCGGACGTCATCATCTTTTTCCAAGCCGTACGCGGATCTGTCAGATGCCTTCCGTGGGATGGGAAAACCCATGCCCCACTTTGGGGAATATTGCGCAATAAAACAACCGCCGGATCAGAAAGTGGCCGTCCCAACCAAGTATCATTATTAAAGTCCAGGTCTCGCCAGCGCATAGTAAAAATTTCGGATTTACGTGCGAATCCAAAAACCAACATCAAGAAAGCACAATGCAAAACAGGATTTTTTTCTTTTTTTATTGCTGATAATGCCCGCGCGAACTCCCTTGCCCCGAATTTTGATTTTCTGGTCACATTTTGAAATTTTTTTATATTTTTGGCTGGGTTCTCACGAATATGACCATTTTCCTGGGCAAATTTTAATGCGCTATTTAAAATTTCCAACATTCTATTAGCAGTTGCAATCCCAGCATCAGCACGAATGTTTTCATGTATCTTTATCAAATCTGATGTTGTTATTGATAAAACCTTGTATTGCATTAATGGTGCCCAATGTTTGGCAACTGCCCGTTCTAGTTTCTTAAGGCCTTCGGCCGAGCGTCTTATTTTTTGATTTATAAAAACCTGGATCAATTTATCAAAAACAATTCCGTTACGACGAACTGGAATTGGTGCAGACGCAATCGAGATTTTTTTTAAAACTTCGGCCCTGGCATCTTCTATGGAAGTTTCAGGCCAGCGACCAATAATTATTCGTTCATCTTTGCCATGAACACGCTTACGGGTAAAAAATGTTTTTACCCCGCGTGCGGTAATATATAAACGAAGTCTGGGTTCTAAAACATCTTGAACAACATTAAACCCTGTCTGGGGCACGGGCAGATGATCCAAAATATGCGGTGAAAAGAAAAATTGGTGAGACATTTTATTCTAGTAAACCTTTCTCTTTTGCATCATTAAAAACCATAACTCCTGCGGGGGGAATCATATTAATATCAGACATCCCAAGATATCTAACCTCTGCAATTTCATTGCTTGCTTTTGGGATACCATTAAATTCGGCAAAATAACAAGTCATCCGAATCATTGTACCAATCGGCTTACCATGCGCTGGGGCAACAAAAACCCCATAAAGTTTCGCTGTATCCGGAATTATATCAATATTTAATTCTTCTTTTATTTCACGAACCAATGCTTGGATATCAGTTTCATTATTTTCTCTTTTTCCACCTGGATTATAAAAAGCATCTTTCCCATGCGATCTAACACAAAGAAGCTTTTTATCTTGGAAATGCATAAGTGCAAGTCTATCTATAAATTCAGCCATTCTAATCCCCCACCTTTAATGCATTTATAAATGCCGTTTGTGGGATTTCTACGTTTCCAAAACTGCGCAGACGTTTTTTACCCTCTTTCTGTTTTTCCAACAATTTACGTTTACGTGAAATATCCCCGCCATAACATTTTGCAGTAACGTCTTTACGAAATGCTGCAATTGTTTCACGTGCAATTATTTTTCCACCGATTGCTGCCTGGATTGGAATTTTAAATTGATGTCTGGGAATTAAATCTTTTAATTTTTCAACAATTTGTCTGCCGCGTTTTTCAGCAAATGCGCGATGGCACATAAATGATAATGGTTCTACGGGTTCTTCGTTTACCAAAACAGAAACCTTTACCAAGTCTGCAACTTCGTATCCGGCCAACACATAATCAAAACTGGCGTAACCCTGGGACAAAGATTTAACACGATCATAAAAATCAAAAACTATTTCCGCCAATGGCAATTTATAAATTAAAACCGCCCTGCTTCCGACATAACTGATGTTTTCTTGGATTCCGCGTCGTTCTATACACAGCGACATCATTGCCCCCAAATATTTATCAGGCGCCATTATTGTTGCACGAACCCATGGTTCTTCTATGCTTTCTATCATAACTGGATCTGGCATATCGGCTGGGTTTTCTAAATCTATCGATTCACCACCACGCAAATGCAATTTATATAACACTGATGGAATTGTGTTTATCAAATTCAAATTAAATTCGCGGGTTAAACGTTCAGAAATGATTTCCATGTGCAGCAAACCCAAAAATCCACAACGCAAACCAAATCCCAATGCCGAAGATTTTTCAATCTGAAATACAAAACTGGCATCGTTCAGTGCTAATTTTTCTGCACCATCGCGCAGATTTGGATAATCATCCGCCTCGACCGGAAAGAAAGAAGAAAACACAACAGGAATTGATGGTTTAAACCCGTCCAGCATTTTTGTCCCAGATTCTTTTGCATCTGCAATTGTATCGCCAACCTTGCAATCGCGAATCGTTTTCATACCGGTAATTATAAATCCAACTTCACCCGTATTCAGTTCTTCGACGTTTAACATTTTCGGGGTAAAATATCCAATTTTATCAATAACGTATTCCGCGTCCGTCGCCATAAATTTTATTTTTTGCCCACGCGATAATTTCCCATCCATAACACGAACCAATACCACAACGCCCAAATAAGAATCATACCAAGAATCCACCAACAACGCCCGCGTCGATGCATTTGCATCGCCACGTGGTGCAGGTAGTTTTTGCACAATTGTTTCCAATAAATCCGAAACCCCCGCGCCAGTTTTGCCCGATACACACAACGCATCATTCGCATCCAATCCGATTACATCGGCAATTTGCTCGCGCGCGGATTCAACATCACTGCTGGGTAAGTCAATTTTGTTTAAAACTGGTAAAATTTCCAAATCATTATCAATTGCCAGATAAGCATTCGCAAGTGTTTGAGCCTGAACACCTTGGGTCGCATCAACCAGTAAAATTGCGCCCTCGCACGCAGCCAACGAACGTGATACTTCGTAAGTAAAATCCACGTGGCCGGGCGTATCCATTAAGTTCAGTTGATATTCTTGTCCGTCTTTGGACTTGTAATTCAAACGAACTGTTTGGGATTTTATCGTAATTCCGCGTTCGCGCTCGATATCCATGCTGTCCAAGACCTGGGCCTTCATTTCACGGGATTGCAAACCCCCAGTATATTCAATGATTCTGTCGGAAAGTGTTGATTTTCCGTGGTCAATGTGTGCAACGATAGCAAAGTTTCTGATATTTTTTTGATTCATAATGCGGCAATGATATACCAGTATTAAAAAATTTTCAAGCAACAAAAAACTTATTTTTGTAACAAATCCGCTTGCATATTTATATTTCTACAAATCTTGGCTGATCTATACCGGGTCTAACTATTTGATCCGACCAATTTTTCGCCGGCCTGACCCAAATGCTGTTATCTGATAATTCACGATATACAACCACATCTTCCAAAGTTTCACAATCTTTTGCGATGTTTAAAACTTCTACTTCTATTCCTTTGAAATGTCTGTATTTTGCTCCAACTTTAATCATGTAATCCCTCTAACAATTTTTCAATTCTTTCTGATTTTTCGAGTGTATCATCATAAACGAATCGTATATCCGGTGTATATTTTTGATCCATACGCGCCGCCAATTCATAGCGAACCTGCGATTTTATCCCGTCCAATCTTTTCTGAATGTTTTTATCACCCTGATAATACAGACGTATAAATTGCAACCCACCGCTGGATTCGGCACCTGTCAAAGTTATATTAATTTCTGAATACTTATCACGCAAAATTTCTGCAACCATTGATTGAATTTTGGATTCAATTCTATCGCTGCGCGAAAAACTTTTACTGCTTTGTTTTTTCATATTTTATCTTTTTTTATTTTTTCTTTGCTAAATTTATGTAAACACTTTACAATGTACCCCATGAAACTTCAAGAATTTTTATTAAAAAAAGCGGATAGCGTTGGTGCATTATGGCTGGTATTTTTTGGAACTTTGTGTGATTCTGTTTTTTTATTCATTCCGCCCGAAGTTTATTTAGCCCCCCCCATCGTGGCAAATAAAAAACGTGCCGTTCCCGCCATTGTTATGGCATCTATTGGCTCTTTAGTTGGAACGGTTATTGCATATATGATTGGTATGTGGCTTTATGATTCTGTTGGACATTGGATAATAAATAATTTCAGCAGCCCCGAACAATTTGAAATTGCACGCGGTATGTTTATTCGTCATGGAATATTGATAATGTTAATTGCGACACTAACGCCGATGCCGTTCAAAGTTTTAACGATTTGCGCGGGGTTTATTGGATTTTCTCCATTGGTTTATTTTGGATTTACAACAATTACCAGAACTTTGCGATTTACAATTATTGGGTGGTTATTGTGGAGATTCCAAGAAAAGTCAAATATGATTGTAAAAAAGTATTTTTGGCCGCTGCTTTTCGGCACAATCCTTTTAACTTCACTTGGGTTAATTTTAATGTTTTTGATATAATAAATTTTATTTGCCCGAAAACATTTTTATTTATATACTGGAAAACATGGAAACAGGAACAGCAATATCTTTTGCAAATGTAGCCGCACGTTACGAAGGTGGCCGCGAAGTTCTATCTGATGTTTCTTTTAACATCAGCAGTGGATCTTTTTATTTTCTATCTGGCGCATCTGGTGCGGGGAAAACCACCCTGCTTCGATTGATTTATATGTTGCACCCTGCATCACGTGGGCAAATTAAATTATTTGGAAAAACCACTACCGGCATTTCCCGTGATGAAATAAACCAATTGCGTCATAAAATGGCCATCGTATTTCAAGAATATTCTTTGATTTCTAATTTATCAGTATTTGATAATATCGCCCTGCCATTGCGTGTTCGTTCGGCAGATGAAAAATATATAAAAAAAATTGTAACGAAAACTTTGGAATGGGTTGGTCTGGCACAGTATGCAAATCAACGCCCTTTGAATTTATCCGGCGGACAACAGCAACGCGTTTCTGTCGCGCGGGCAATTATTACCCAACCAGAAATTTTATTGGCGGACGAACCAACTGGAAATCTGGATGACGATTCGGCCGCACGACTGATGGAACTATTTTTACAAATGAATAAAAATTTTGGTACCGCGATAATCTTAGCCACACACAGCCAAAAATTGATGGACACTTATAAATTTCCAAAAATTTTCGTAGAAGATCACCATGTTCGTTTTCAATCCGATGGAAAAGTTCATACAATAAATAATCCACAGCCATCACTTTTAAAAACTGAACCAAAAAAATCTGAAAATTATTTTGCAGATCTTTCAAATAAGCTTGAAATGCAATTTTCTAAACTGGCGGGGGACGAATAAATGAGAAGACACCCACTGGTATTTTCTTTTGTAAGAGAACAAGCTATATTTTTGACCACATTGATTGCATTACTATCCTTTTTAGCAACACTTGCATTGGGAATTACGATTGGTATTGGTGCTGGGGTCAACAGTTGGAATTCTAAATGGGACACCTTTGCAACTATTCAAGTTTTGCCTGGGGGGGATTTTAATGCTGCCCAAGAAATAGCAAAGACCGCCAAAAATGTGAATATTATTCCAGATCAAGATGTTGCAAAAATGTTACGCCCATGGCTGGGCGGCAGCAGCACATTGCAGCAATACTTGCCCAAGATGATAGAGGTGGAAGTCGCAAAAAAATCTGATTTAATCGGGCTAGAACAACAAGCATCAAATTTACCAAATGTTCGTTTTATAACCCATTCAGATGGCGCAAAAAACATTACAAATGCTGGTTGGCAAATTATGATCATTTCAATTGTTGTTATGTTGATGATCTTATCCGCTATCAGCTTATGCATTTCATATATCACCAGAAACATTACTTTGATTCATAAACGTGAGTTGGAAATATTGACCCAAATTGGTGCCAGCGATTTATTTGTTGCCAGACAGATGCAAACCATTATTACAAAAATAAGTGCATTAGCCGCAGTGATTGGATTGCTTGTTGCCATACCCATGATTCTATTAATTATATCTATGGCCTCTGGCACTCGCATAGGTCTGATGGCGCAAATGCATATACCGGTCGCTGGTTGGGTTGCAATTGTATTATTACCAATTGGAATTATTGTTTTGACTGCCTGGCTGGCACGAAGAACCACATTAAAAATTTTAAGCCTGTGATAAAATCATGAGATTTTTAACCTCTTCTTTAATAACTCTTATGTTGCTCGCTGGTGGGGCGGTTGCTTTCAAGGTTACAACTCCAAATAAATGTGCATTAATCCGTGGCGACGATACTTTGTTTGTTTTGACCGGTGATTCCAGACGCATTCCATACGCAATGAAATTATTAGAAAATCATCCATACAGACAATTAGAAATAGTCGGTGTCGGAGGACACGAGTATTCGGCATTGATTCCAGAAGGAATAAAACCCCAAGTTGAATTAGAAACATTATCAAAATCTACCTATGAAAATGCAAAAGCAGTTCGAGAAATAACATTAAAGAAAGGGCTGTCCAGAATAGTAATTGTTACAACCGAAGACCATATGAACCGATCAATGTTGCTTATTAAACGACAGCTTTCTGGAACATCGATTATTCCATGCCCGGTAAAATTACAAAACATGCCGTCCCAAGAAAGATTGATGCGTTGGGGCACGGAATATATAAAATATATTGCGACATTGTTTGGATTAGAAAGCCGCGCATAATCAAAAACCATTATAAAATTACTAAATTTCCGCATTTATTGCGGATTTTTTTAAATACAATTATCCACACAAGTGCCCTTACACCCGTACATACTGCCCACATTACAAATGTATTGACAACTGTAAATACATTGGTATAGTTCTTTGTATCGGCGACAGTATATGCGCTTGTGTTTGCAAATATATTGTCCATCATTCAGGGGGTTAAAAATGCCTAATGTAATGCAACAATTGTTCGTGATGAACATAGAGTCTTTATTAAAAGAATATGCTGCCTATCGCGCATTTAATAAATCTAATTGTGTTATTAATATGCGTATCCCCGAAGAAATCTTGACACGTATTAAAAAACTGGCTGATGAACAACATGTGCCCTATCAATCATTGATATCATCCGTATTGTTTTCTTTGGCAAATATAGACGAAACTAAAAAATAATGCTGCGGTTGCGGCTTTTTTATTTTGATTTTATTTATATTTTTAATACTATGCCCTCTATGAGAACTTTCTTACCAATTTTTGTCTTCTTATTACTACCCTTGTCCAGCTATGCTGAAACGGCACCAGTTTATGCAACCACTGGATATATTTTTGATGGGGATACTTTTGCAGCCCAGGTAAAATTGGATAATGGAGCTTTGGTTTCTGTTCGCATCAGAATTTTGGGAATCGATTCCCCAGAAATTCACGGGGAATGTGAATCCGAAATTACGGCCGCAAACAAAGCACGTGATAAACTTGGAAAATTGTTGCCTGAAAATTCAATCGTTCAATTGTCCGATATAAAAGATGATAAATATCTGGGGCGCATAGATGCCAATGTAAAACTATCCAATGGGCAGGATGTTGGAAAAATAATGTTGCAAGAAAAGATGGCGCGTAAATATACGGGTGGGAAACGACAAAAATGGTGTGATTAAACCTTTGCACTCTTTGTTTTGCTATGTTAAAATCCGCACACAGGAAAAAGGAATCTATTTATGTTAAAAAAACTATTTACTTTTTGCGCTTTGCTGTTTGCCTTTGTAGGGTCAGCATTTGCCGAATTACGTGTAGATATAGTTGCTGGAAATATTTCTCCTATGCCCATAGCAATCCAAAAATTCGAAGCAAAAGAAACCAGACTGGTAAGAACTTTGCATGAAGTCGTCGAAAACGATTTGAAATCAACTGGATTATTCAGAATTATAAAACAATCTGCGCATCCACAAATGGTAAAAATGGGCGAAATGCCCGCGTTTCAAGATTGGGCCGCAATAAAGACCCAGGTAATGGTCCAAAGCAAATTAACCCAGACCACGGACGGAAAATATAGCCTTCAGTTCTATGTTTGGGATATCAACGGCAAAGAACAAATCGAGGCCCAGGTTCTGGTCGCGAACAAAAAATCCGTCCGTCGTTTGGCCCATATAATGGCGGATGCTATTTATGAAAGATTAACTGGCGAATCCGGATATTTTGATACTCAAATAGTTCTGACAACAGAAACGGGTGATATGGACAACAGAAACAAACGTCTGGCAATTATGGACAGCGACGGATTTGGATTTCGTTATATTTCTGACGGGAAAACGATGGTGATGTCGCCACATTTTTCGCCAAACATGCAAACTATTGTATTTTTGTCTTATCGTGATAATGACCCCATGGTTTGGACTCTTGATTTAAACACTGGGGCACAAAGAAAGTTGGGACAATTTGGTGGAATGACTTTTGCGCCCAGATTTTCGCCAGATGGTTCCCGCGTTGCATTAAGTTTGGTTAAAAAAAATACCACCAATCTTTATGAATTTAATTTACAAACAAACAAACTTAGACAATTAACTTTTGGTGGCTCTATTGATACTTCTCCCAGCTATTCACCTGATGGGAAATTACTAGCATTTAATTCCAATAAATCCGGCAGCCAACAAATTCATATATTGGATTTGGGTGATCTTTCTGAAAAAAGAATTACTTTTGGTGTCGGCAGATATGCAACCCCTGCATGGTCACCAGATGGAAATTATATTGCATTTACTAAGATAGCAGACGATACTTTTTATGTTGGAATAATGTCACCAAAAGGAAGAAATGAAAAAATATTGGCTGGTGGCTGGTTTATGGAGGCCCCCAGTTGGGCGCCTGGATCCCGCCGAATAATTTATTATGAAACCGAAAAAATTAACGATACTGAACGCGAAAGCCATATACGAAGCATTGATATAACTGGGCAAACTTCTTATAATATTGATTTGCCACATGACGTTAACGGATTGGAACCAACCTGGAGCCCTAAATTACCATGATAAAAACAATACTATTTAAAATTTCTCTATTCATATGGTTTACTCTTTGGACACCATTTATGCTGATTGCTTTAATATCACGTAACCTGACACGTTGGGTAATTGCCAGAAATTCAGCTGGGGTACTTTGGCTGGCACGTATAATCACTGGGATAAAATACAATGTTCATTATCCTGCCGTGTCCCAAGATGGCATCCCATTCGCACCATGCAACTTTTTGCGTGCAGACGGGAAAGCAATCATAGCCGCTAAACATATGTCTGTTTTAGAAATTTCAATTATTATAAAAGAATTACCAAATGCCTTTTTCATAATAAAACGAGAATTGATGTGGATTCCAATTTATGGCTGGTCTTTTTGGCGTGGTGGAATGCAATCTGTAAATCGTACCCAGGGAAAAACAAATATGCAAAAATTAACAAACGCCGTTGCTGAAAAAATAAAAGACGGGATGATATTGGTTATATTTCCAGAGGGCACACGTGCAAAACCAGGTGCAGGCATAAAATTAAAACGTGGGTTGCTCTTTATTGCGGAAAATTTGAAATTACCAATCGTACCTGTTGGAACGGATTCAGGGTTATACTGGCCAAAAAAAGGAAGAATGCACAGTGGCACAGCAAATGTTTGGTTCGAAAATTTATTGCCCAGCACGGCATCTTTAGAACAAATAGCAAAAGCTATTGGTAAACATAGTGCATAAGAGAAAGCGGACCCAACGTCCGCTTTTTTAATGGATCGCTTTTTCTAACTTTGCACGTAATTTTTTCATATCATCATATTTGGTCAGTTTACCGTGTTCAGCGATGGATATATCCCCTGTCTCTTCTGAAACGATTAGAACCAAAGCATCTGATACCTCTGATATTCCAATTGCTGCGCGATGTCTGGTCCCATATTTCCAATTCAAATCTGATTTTTTAGTTAATGGCAGTATTGCTCCTGCATATAAAATACGATTATTGCCAATTATCATTGCACCATCATGTAATGGCGTTTTGTTAAAGAATATTGTCAGTATAAGTTCGCTTGAAATTTCAGCATTTATTTCGGTCCCTAAATTTTCTATGGTCCCATCAAACTCATTACGAAAAACCATTAATGCCCCAGTATGTTTATGAGACATGTACTCTGCTGATTTGATTATTTCATCCATTATATAATTAAGTTTGCTTTTACTTTCCGCTTCTTTTATTGCACGCTGGGAAAACAAAGCATTCATTAAACGCATATGCCCCATCATCGCAAAGAATTTGCGTAATTCTGGTTGAAAAACAACGACTACGCCGACTGAAAGAAAAATTGCAGCAAGTCTGATAAATTCCCCCAGCAACCTCAGTCCCAGCCACATAAAAAACCAACTGGATATCCAAATGGCAGCCAGTCCAATAAGACCCCGGACCAGTCTTTCTGAACTTGTATTTTTTATAAGACGTTTATAAAATAACCATAGTAATACGCATACCGCTATGACCTGTAAAATATTTATTAAATTGTGAAATAAAAAGTCCATTTTTTTATCCTATTTTATAACTTCTCTGGTCAATTCTCTAATGAGCGGATTCATAAATGCTGGATCGCCACCTTTTGCTGGCACTCCATTATTCAATGCTGTTTCACATGGATGTTCATCAGACAACCAATTATTTAACAAATCCCCCGCCAAGAATCCCGCACCAGCCCCAACCGCAATACTAAGTCCGCCTGTAAATGGTGCCAACACAAGCATACCAATTCCAGCCGTGGTTGCTGTACGACTGATTATTTCTTTATTATTTAGTTTGATGCTTGGCTCGGCCAAATTACCACTAAATTCAATCGCGCTTAATATATTTCCAGAAATGCTTAATCTAATACCACGTATTGGTGTAGAAGCAATAGAAATATGCAATGTTTCTTTTCCTAGATCTACAAATCCTACTGCGCGCATATTTACATCTCGCATTTGCAGGGCTATACCTTTATCAGTTTCTGCTTTGCCATTTCGTAATTTCAAATTAACAACTGCACACGATATTGCCACTTTATCATATCTTTTTTCAGCCATTACTATATCTTGAACACTATGACGAACAGACGTTAAGAAATCACGCCCATAAATATATTCTGCCGCTTTTGGCAATGCGGTCCCTCCCCCAGAGCTACTTGCACGAAATGGACCATTCAAACTGCCCATCAATTCTGACATATCTCGTCCGCGCCCTTCTACATAAAATTCCAGATTGGTGGGTAAATCAGATATAAAATTCTTTTCCTTTACGCTTTCCAAAATTTTACCAACTGATATTCCACTTCCTATTGCTGCTACGCGCACAACGGCAATCCCCGATGAATCATCTGCCTGCGCCGCTATGGTCAATTGTCCATCTGAAAATCCTGTATCAATACGAATCGAGATAGAGCCATTTTTTAATGATGCTTTGGCCTTGATATTTTCCATATACATATCTCTGTAAATATCAAATTCACCCGCATCAATATTTATTTCGGCATTTATACTATTCCAATTTTCAGAATGCAGTGGAGCATTTTTGAAAATATAAAGTTCACGATCCGGATGTTTCCATGGAATATCACTTTTATAAATTTCTGGAAATACTTCATCTAAAACGAACTTTTTTGATTTCAGATTTAAATTTATCTGTGGTTTGCGATGTCCCCATGAATAAACCCCAGAAAAGTCAAGATTGCTTTCATCAAACGATATTGATGATTTACGCAAAGTCATCTTTTCTTGATCCATACCACCTACTATGTTTATTCTCATAGAACTGGTTTTTGGTACATCTATTCCAAGATTTTGGAAAAATCCTTTGACATCGTTGATTTTTCCACTAATTGTAAAGTCTATTGGAATTAAACTGTTTTGGTCCAACGCTATATTTGCAGTTAATGGGGCTAATTTATTAACGATTGCTATATGCAATGGATAAACACCACGTTTTTCATCCAACTCGGAAATTGCTGCTTCAAAAGAATAATCTTGGTCATTTAAAACAATTTTTCCACCATATTCAATTAAATCATCAGATTTTTTATACTTTAAAATAATTTCTTCGGCTTTATATTCCTGAATTCCACCAGGATTAATAGAAACAAACTTTGGATTTTCCATGCGAATTGAGTTAATTCCCAAATCTATATCTATTGGAAATTTGCCTGGCTTATTATCAACAATCTGGGGTTCTATTTTACGTTCTGATTCCAAAGAAATGTCGCCCCTAGTATTTTTTTCCAGATAAACAACTGGATTTATTAAAACAACATTTCTGACCGAAGCATTTGAAGATAATAAAGAAATTAGATTCAGTCTTGCTTCTACTAATTTTATACTGACACCATCTTTGTGCTGTGCCCAATCTTTTGATTTTATTGCAACATCAGATAATACAACGCGCGGCGTCAGCGAGAATTTCCAATAAATCTTTCCACGAATTTCAACCGGCATTCCAACCGCTTCGGATAAAGTTTTAGAAACTTCCCCACGCAAAGTTTCCAGATCTACCCTGTACAATGCGATTGCCAAGGACATCCCAAGCCCTATAAGAAACATTGCAAAAATTCGTGCAAATTTGTAAAAGATTCTTCTGCGCATTCTTCTCATTTCAATCAACCTTAAATTCTAAAAATTTTGCAACCGGAGCCATAAAGTCTGGCATTTGTGCCTGAATTGTTATTATCTTTCCTGTCGTTGGGTGTCGCAATGATAATTTGTGCGCGAACAAGAACAATTTATTAGATTCTAAGACAGATTCCAGTAAATTATTTTTTTTAACTTCATTATCATGCTTCATATACAAACTATCGCCAACTATTGGTGCCCCCAATGAAAATGCTGAATGAATACGCAATTGGTGTGTCCGTCCAGTCATTGGTAAAAATTTAACCCAAGATAAAACCCCCGGTAATTCCGCCATAACTTGATATTTCGTAATTGCTCGTTGGGCGTTGGGTGGAATTTCTTCGTCCGCAGCAAATACTTTACCCTTAACAATAAAGTTATCAATAATTCCTGATTTAGGGGAAATATTGCCAGATAATAATGCCAGATATTCTTTGTTTGCTGTTTTATCTTGAAATTGTGCTGCCAAATTCTGTACAGCCCGTTGATTTTTTGCAAAAATAATCACACCACTGGTTTCTTTGTCTAATCTATGAACTGGTAAAATCGAATCGTATGGAAATAATGCTGCAACCATTTTATCCATAGCTTTTTTTATTCCCGTTCCACCCTGAACCGCCAATCCTGCAGGTTTATTAAACGCTACAAAATCAGGATCATTTTGGATTATATTTTTACGTAACTTTTCCAAATCTGCTAATGAAAATTTTACTCCGGATTCTTGCTTTTCATTTTCTTTTTGTGTCAATCCACTCATAAATGGAGGTAATCTCAAAGCATCACCAGCATGCAAAATTTCATCCCCATGACATCTGGATGAATTTATACGCATTTGACCTGAACGGCATAATTTATGAAATTCCCCATCTGAAATTTTTGGATAGTGTCTCTTGATCCACCTTTTCAGACGAATGCCATCTTCTGTCGTTGAAACAATTTGATTATTCGCCATAAGTTATCTGAATATAGTTCTGTCCGGCCGTAGCGCTGCAATCATTTGGTACAGCAACTGCCCCGCCCGATTTCCCGTCTGATAATTGATACCCGATTGAATCTGACCATGCCTTGGCCTTGAAAAACTGGCAATCTGATGTATTCAGTCCATCTATAGTTAAAACAAACTGACGCATATCCGCCGGATTTACAGCCAAAGAATATTTTCCCCCATAAGGATTTTTATCAGACATTCCAATCGCAGCAAAAATAGTTGTATTATCCAATCCTGAGAAATCATCATATTCCCCAAGTATTGTTCTGACCCCTGTTACAACCTGGGCCACTTCGTCCTGTATTGCGGTTCTTTTCTGGCTGCGCATAGCGGCGGAAATCATAGTGATTGCACCTACAGTTATCACCCCCATAATTGCCAGAACGCCCAACATTTCAATCATACTGCGGCCCGATTCTTGATTTATAAATTTCATTTTATCCCCATTTGATTTTTTCATTCTTAATTGTATCATAATTACTATGATTATTCAATTTGCCAATCTTATAGAAAATAGTCCTAGTATGCCCGGCGTTTATATGATGTATGACGCCGACGAAACGCTTCTATACGTGGGCAAGGCAAAAAACATCCGTTCCAGACTTCGCCAATATACAGATGTATCGAAATTGGAATGGCATAAACGTATTATGCGCAGCTTGGTTACAAATGTCAGTTGGCAAACAACCGCGACCGAATCTGATGCATTGGTTTTGGAACAAGATTTGATTAAAACATTAAAGCCAAAGTATAACATCATGATGACAGATGGAAAAATGTATCCAATGATGGCTTTGACGAAACATGATTTTCCAAGATTAATAAAATTTCGCAAAAAGATTTCTCAGAAAAAAGATGTGTTTGGCCCCTATCCTTCGGTCAGTGCATTAAACGAAGCATTAAAGACGATTCAAAAAGTATGCCAATTGCGAACTTGCACCGATTCTTTTATGAATAACAGAACCCGTCCATGCTTGCTGTATCAAATTGGTCGTTGCAGCGCACCATGCATGAATGGGAATGGATATGATGGGCAAGTAAAATTGGCTCGGAAAATTTTATCTGGTGATATACAGTCCGCTGCCAAAGAATTATCCGACGAAATGCAAATTTTATCAGAAAATCAAGAATATGAAAAAGCTGCGCAAATTCGTGATAAAATTTCTGCACTGACCATGACTGCAAATCGCGGCCGACCAAATTTGAAAAAAACAGATAATTTCTCAGATGCTTTTTCAGAATTGGAAAAATGGTTGGAAATTAAAATTAAATCCGCTGCTGTTTTTGATAATTCACACTTATTTGGGGAAACCCCTGTTGGGGCTATGATTGTGTTTGGCCGCGATGGGTTTATTAAAACTGGGTATCGCCATTTCAAATTACGTGACTCAAAAAATGCCGGTAACGATATTGCAATGATGCAAGAATTTTTGTCCCGGGCCGAAAAACATGATCTGGTAATTGTTGATGGTGGTCGCGCACAATGGAACATTGCAAAAAGAATTTTGGGTAACGATTCGGCAATAATGAGTGTGGTCAAGGGTGTGGTTCGAGACGGAGATGAACACTTTATAATGCCAGACGGGCGTGAAGATTATGATTTAGCCAAAGATTCCAAGTTATTTTTAATGTTGCGCCGTGTTCGGGACGAAGCGCACAGATTTGCAATTTCATTTCACAGAAGCCGCCGGGCAAACGCTCAATTTACCAGCGCATTGGATGAAATTGATGGTATTGGCGCAGCGCGCAAAAAAGCTTTGTTGCATCATTTCGGCAGTGTTAAACAAATTGCAGATGCCCACGAATCGGATATCGCACGCGCACCCGGTATATCAAAATCAATGGCGCAAAAGATTTACAATCACTTTCATTGACACAGACATTTTTTCCCTTATAATCAGCGGGTTATAAACAAAGGTATAAAAATGGCAAGTTTTACTGCAAATGATATGCGTGTCGGTTGGGTAATTTCCCACAATAGCAAAAGATATTCCGTAACCAGCATAACCAAGGTTAAACCCGGAAAAGGTGGTGCGTTTGTTCAGGCGGATCTGCGTGATATTGATTCTGGAAATAAAGGTGGCGACCGCTGGCGTTCTGAAGACAGAGTAGAAAAATTGATGGTTGAAGATGTTGAATGTCAATATATGTATGGGGATGGAACCAACAGCTTTTTCATGCGTTTATCCGATTATGAACAATTCATAATGCCAAATGACGCATTGGGGGAACAAGTAAAATTCTTGCAGCCTGAAATGACGGTAAAGGCAAATTTTGTAGAGGGTCATCCAGTTTCAATCACTTTACCAAAAACAATTATTGCATTGGTTGAAGAAACCGAACCAGCATTAAAGGGCCAAACCGCAGCCGGCGGTGGTAAACCTGCAATTTTGGACAATGGCGTCCGTTTATATGTCCCGGTTTTTGTTGAACAAGGCGAAAAAATCGTGGTAAATACTGAAACGCTTGAATACGTAGAACGCTCAAAATAATAACCCCCCCATATAGGGGGATTTATTATTAGTCAAGCTTTTTTTACCTTGTATCTTTTTCTCTTTTTATCCCATTTTTTTTATGTTATTCTCCTTATTCACTTAAAAAGGAAATAAATATGAATGACGTTATAATCCTCGGAAGTGGCCCAGCTGGATTAACAGCAGCCTTGTATGCCGCACGTGGAGGAAAAAGCACTTTGGTATTGGGTGGCGACAGAATGGGCGGATATATGCCTTCTATTGATAAACTAGAAAATTATCCTGGCTTTTTGGGTAGCGGTCAAGAATTAACAGATAAAATGAAATCCCAAGCGGAAATGTTTGGTGCAAAAATTATTTTAGTTAGTGCAAAGTCTATTAAAAAAACAGAAGACGGATTTTCTGTAATTGCAAGTGATGGTAAAGATTACGAAGCAAAAGCAATTATAATTGCAACTGGTGCAACCCCAAGAAAATTGGAAATCAAAGGAGCACGAGAATTTATGGGTCGCGGAGTCTCTTATTGTGCTACTTGCGATGGATTTTTTTATACAGACAAAGATATTTTAGTAATTGGTGGTGGGAATTCAGCCCTTAATGATGCGCTGTATTTAGCAAACATTGCCAAATCTGTAAAAATATTATATCGCAAAGATTCTTTTGCTCGCGCTGAAAAAGTTTTAATCGACCGTGTAAATGAAACTAAAAACATTTCCGTAATGTGGCATACCGAACTGGTCGAAGTTGGTGGCGATGAATCAGGCGTTACATTTGCAATAACAACAAATGGCGAAAAATTGCAATGCGACGGTGTTTTTGTTGCGATTGGACACGAAGCAAACACAGATTATTTAACAGAAGATATAAAACGCGATTCTTTGGGTAGATTAATCCCCGGAGAATTACCTGTTGGCATGTTTGTGGCTGGGGATGTTCGCAGCGAGCTGAAAATGCAAATTGCAACCGCTGTTGGCACGGGTTGCGACTGTGCTATGGACGCAATTGCTTATTTGAACAGCAAGTAAAAAACGCTTTTTTTGTATAACTTAAATCGCGCCCGAATGGGCGCGATTTTTACTCTTGCGACGAATCGGCGTTTTATGTAAAATTTCCCAAAGAACAGATATAAATAAAGGATTGTCGTCATGGAATTTTCAGTTTTTCGCCAAGTTTTAATCAAAGCATTGGGTCATATGCAATCTATCGTTGAAAAACGCGCTACTTTACCCATCTTGATGAATGTTAAATTAGAGGTTTCTGACAATTTGATATTAAGTGCTACTAATGTTGACTTGGAATTAATCGAACATGTTCCTGCTGATATTACTTTGACCGGGAAAATAACCGTGCCGGTTCAAATGCTTTATGATATCGCACGTAAATTGCCCGAAGATTCAGAAATCAAATTTAAACAATCTGGCGATCAATTGGTTGTATCCAGTGGCCGTGCTTTGTTTAAACTGCCAACCTTGCCGGCTGAAAACTTCCCAATGATGGCAAATGCAAATCTGACAACCAAATTTGCTATGACTACTGGCGATTTGGCGCACCTTATCAATCAGACTAAATTTGCAATTCCAACAGATGATGTTCGTTATCATTTGGGCGGTATTTATTTCCATATCACCGAAGAAAACAAGAAAAAGATGTTAACCGCTGTTGCAACCGATTCGCAAAGACTGGCTTTGTGTGAAATTGTCGCACCAGAAAACAGTGCAGAAATGCCGGCCGTTATTTTACCACGTCGTGTTATTGGCGAATTGTCAAAACTTTTGGAAGATGCATCTGTTGATGATGCAATAATAGAACTGTCTGACACCAAGGCACGGTTCAGCATTGGCGCTGCAACATTGACCAGCAAGCTGGTTGATGCGCAATATCCAAACTATCGCGTTGTAATACCAAAGGGTAACGATAAAATCGCAACCATTGATAGAAAACAATTCATAGCTGCGGTTGATTTGGTATCTATTGCCAGCCAAGATAAAACAAAATCAGTTCATATGGAATTTTCTATGAACAGATTGATTATCAATGCGTCCAGCCCAGATGCTGGAACAGCAACCCAAGAAATAGACATTGAATACAATGGTGATGAATCTTTCGCAATTGCATTTAATGTAAAATTCTTGTTGGATATCGCCAATCAGATTGATGGGGATAAATTCCAGATTGAAATGCAAGATCCACTTAGTCCGACGATTATGAAATCCAAGGATAAAAAATCCGATGCATTATTTATCTTGATGCCGATAAGAATGTAAAAAATTCCCCGCGCATCCGCGCGGGTTTTAAAATCCTAATTTTACGGAGTTTTTATGAGTATAGAAAATTTAAAGCCAGGTGTAAATCCACCAAAGCAAATGACCGCTGTTATAGAAGTGCCCGAAGGGGGACGTGTAAAATACGAAATTGATAAAAATACTGGTTTATTACGTGTAGATAGAATTTTGCATACCCCGCTCAGTTATCCAGCAGACTATGGATATTTTCCGGGCACATTGGGGGATGATGGGGACCCTTTGGATTGTGTTGTTGTATCAAATGCGGCCCTGCATCCGGGTGTATTAATCGATGTCCGTCCTATTGGCGTTTTGTTAATGGAAGATCAAGCCGGTGGAGACGAGAAAGTAATTTGCGTCCCATTGGATAAAACAGATCCATTTCATACAAACACCCATTTTATAGAACAATTGCCCCCTATTCTAAAGGCTAAAATTGAATATTTCTTTTCACATTATAAAGATTTGGAACCAAACAAATGGTCTAAAATTATCGGTTGGGGTGATCGTGAAACTGCAGACAAAATTATTATGGAAAGCATTAAGAAATATACATCTCACAAAAAAAAATAATCCAGTAATGGATTATTTTTTTATCAAATTAATCTGTATCTAAATTACCAGGCTAAACTTTTCCCCGTATTATTTTTTTTACCACGGTTTTGTGTCAAAGACTTATACACATCATTGGAAATTACACGCAAAACCAATGATTCATCATCACGGTCTGCCAAAACAGGAACTATCTTTTGTTCTGGAACACCGGTATCACGTAAAACTTGCTCGATGATGGCCAGTCTTTTTGCTGCCAATTTGCGCCCATCAAAACTGCGTGTGGCATGTTCCGGTATTGAAACCTGTACTGCGCGTTTTGGATTGCTGACAATGATTCCTGCATATTCCGATAACAACATATAATTATCACGGGATAATGCAGAATCTTCGCCATTAAAACTTATTTTTATCTCTAGTGGACGAATATCACTGTTTTCAGATAAATCACGCGATGTATCAAATCCTTGGATAGAGGCAGTTGTGTCTTCTGAATCATCACTGGCAGTATCAAATTTTTCAAGCGCGCGATAGGTTGACAGGTGTTTATTCTCTGAAACATATGTTTTTTTGAATGCCCGCTTTAATTGCATTGGGGATAATTTAGTAAATGGTATATCTTCAGAATTTTTATAAGCAAAGTCCTCTTCGGTCATTGGGGAAGATTTTACAGAACTATCTGATGTGATGGCTGCGGCAGAATTGTCGTTCATTGGAACAATTAGTTTACGAGTCTTTGATGCAACAGATCTTGGTGCCAATGCTTTATCAGCAATACGTTGTAATTCGGAAATTCTACCCGCTTCATATGCCTTGGCCAGTGCTTCTTCATCAACAAGTCTTTCAATTCTTTTCTTTGGGGCATCAATCTGTGGAGCCGGACGCAAAGCAATTTTTTTTGCCACAACTGGTTCATCCAGTGTTTCTTCTGGTAAAATAGCTTCGTCTTTTAATACGACCGATTTTTCTTCACGTGGCGCATTTTGCGCCCACAAATTTTCATCTGGTCGGCGTGGTACTAGAATATCTGTGCTGGATTTAAGATTTGAAATTTTAGATTTTATATCAGAATCTTGTTTTTTAGCAGAATATTCAACATTCTGTTTTGATATAGCTGGTGTATCCCCATACATTGCGCGCGCAGATACAGAACGAGAAATATTAACAGATGGCAACGATGCACCTGCAAATGCCGTATCCATAAAAATCAAAGATAATGCTGGGAAAATATAAAACTTCAACTGCATAAAATCCTTCCTTGGATTTATTTTAGAACAAATCACAAATATCACGCAAGAGAAAAATAGCATTTAAAAATTATAATTTAATAAATTTTTTTGCGACTTTCTTAATCCCTTTATTTCTAAATGCAATCGTCAGTATTTCCCCCGATTCTTCTATTACTACGCCACTGCCCAATTCTGCATGAGAAACCAATTTCCCAACTAAATTATTATGAACAAAAGATTTCTTTTTTGGAGCACTTTTAATTGTTTCTTTTTTGGATTCTGTTTGATGATTATACGGATTTATCCCCTGCCCCAATTTTTCAACAAAAGAGCTATCAATTTCATTTATAAAACAACTGGGCGATTTATATTCTCGTTTACCAAATATCATCCTGGATAATGCATGTGAAATAACACACCTGTTTCGCGCCCGTGTAATTGCAACATAGGCTAAACGTCTTTCTTCTTCTGTGTTCCCTTCCCTTATTGCCATATCATTTGGGAAAATCCCCTCTTCCCAGGCAGGTAAAAATACGGTGTCAAATTCCAATCCTTTGGCTGCATGAATTGTCATAATATTTATCGCTTCGCCAATTTCTGATTGTTCGTCTTCGGTAATCATTAATGCCGCATGTTCTAAAAATTCTGGCAATGAATCGTATTTAGAAATCACATTTCCCAATAATTCGTTTATATTGGCTATACGCTCTGATGCATCTGTGTCTTTGGATTCACGCCACATTTTTAAATATCCCGTATCTTCCAACAATTTTGATACCGCATCCATCGGGGCCATAATTTTCCAATCAAATTCAAAACTTTTCAAGAAATCATCAGCGCTGACGCGTTGTTTCCCACGTAACGAAACCACGCGCAATGCCGACATTAAATTGCCACCTGTTATACGTAAATTTGCAAGCGCCAAATCGCCAAATCCACGTCGGGGTTTTCCAATAACCCTTAAGAAAGACAAATCATCAAATGGATAAACCAGCAATCTGGTATATGCAATCACATCACGAATTTCCATTCGATCATAGAATTTTACCGCCCCAACTAAACGATATGGTATTCCCCGCGATGTAAATTCTTCTTCTAAAACACGCGACAAAGAACCCGAGCGGATTAAAATTGCAGTTTGTGAAAATTTGCGTTGATCCATAATTGCGCCCGCAATTATTCTCGCTTCGTCCCAATCTGTCGGCAAGGTTAAAATATGAACTTTTTCACCGAACGGCGCATTATCTCCAGTTCGTAAATCTTTACCTAGTCGTCCCATATTATGTCGTATCAATGAATTTGCTGCACCCAAAATCGCCGGAGTACTGCGATAATTTGTTTCCAAACGAATTATTTCTGTTTTCGGAAAAATCTTTTCGAAATCCAAAATATTTTTTATTTGTGCCCCACGCCAAGAATAAATAGATTGATCATCATCACCAACACAACAAATGTTTGAATTTTTCTCGGTTAATTTTTTTAACAATTGCATTTGTGCCGCATTGGTGTCCTGGAATTCATCAACCATAATATATTTAAATTGATTTTGATATTTTTCCAAAACATCCGGCGCACTATTAAATAATTCCAAAACTTTTATAATTAAATCCCCAAAGTCCAGCCCATTTAATCTTTTCAATTCTATGTTATAGGCTTCATAAATTTTATCAAAGTTTAATTCTTTATTACTATACTTATCTTGAATTCCTTTGTCCTTTTCAAATGAAATCTTTTCAACCCAATCTGATGGATTGTAATTTTTTATATCCAATCCCAAATTTGTAATTACATTTTTAAGAATTGCTTTTTGATCATCTTCTCCAAAAATTAAAAAGTTTTGTTGCAGACCAATACGAACAGCATCTCGACGTAAGATTTTTAAGCAAATTGAATGAAACGTTCCACACCAAATATCATCCACCCAAGTATGGAAATCGCCACTTATATTATTGTGCAAACGATTTTTCATTTCGTTTGCCGCTTTGTTTGTAAATGTTAATGCAAGTATTTGCCACCCTTTGGCAAGCCCCAAAAACAAGATATGATGAATTCTTTCTTTTATAACTCTTGTTTTGCCGGTGCCAGCGCCGGATAGAACCAGGACTGGACCTTCGGTTGTTTCTACCGCTTTTATCTGTTCGTTGTTTAATTTTCCATAATCAATAGACATTTTTTTAATTTTAGCTTAAAAAGTTCTATCATTCCAAACAATATTTTGATATAACAAAAACATGAACAGAATCATATGCTTTGACCTTGAAACAACTGGTTTTGACTATGCTCGTGGCGAGCGAGTAATCGAAATCGGCGCAATGGAACTGGTTGATGGCAAGATAACCGGAAATACCTTTCATGAATATGTAAATCCCGAAGGTAAGGTAATTCCTCCTGATTCTTATAAAATTCATAAACTTTCTAATTCATTTTTGGAAGACAAACCAAAGTTTTCCGATGTTGCTCAAAAGCTATTAGATTTTTTTGGAGATTCCCCCATTGTTGCGCATAATGGAATAGACTTTGACTTCCCATTTATTAATTGGGAATTGCGTCAGCAAAGTTTGCCGGAAATTCCACGCGACAAACAGATGGATACTTTGGTAATTGCGCGGCACAAAGTTTTTGGTCCAAAAGAATACACTCTGGACGCATTGGCAAAATGGTTTGGGGTATCTTTGGCTGCACGTGCGGATTCTCATGGTGCTTTGATTGATACAGAAATTCTTGCAAAAATTTATCTGGAATTGGAAAATTCCGCTCCAGCGATAAAGATTGTGGATGTAATAAACAGTCATCATGAAGCAATGTTAACCCATCCCAAAATAGGTATTGATTTCCCACGACGCAGCTTTGCACCAAAAATTGAAGAGCTTAACAATCATGAAGAATTCATGAAAAGAATCCTTAAATAAAAAAAACCGCGTATTACGCGGTTTCTTTATTTAACTTAACAAATATAAATTACTTTATGGGCTTGCTATTTAATTCAACCAGCAATTCTGTTATTCTTTTTTGTGTATCCAAATCTCCTAATGCTGCCGCCAACGCATTGGCTGATTCCAAATCTGATCTTGCTTCATTTATGTCTTTTATTTGGATATGCAATGCCGCGCTTTTTTCAAAATAAGACATTGCCCGTCTGGACATATTTATTTTATTTGCCTGATCTTCGCCTTTTTTTATATTTTCAGAAATATTCTTTATTGCTGAAATATAGTCTTTTAATGCTGCTCTATAATTTCCCGTAGCAGTATATGCATCTGCACGACCGGCAATGTCTTCATCCGATTGATTTCCCAAGGTTTTAGAAATTGCAGCGTCATAATCAGAGATAGCTGCGTCCCAATTTTTCATCCATAAATTTAATTGAGCGCGTTTTGAATAAATATTACTAATTGTTAAAACTTCATTTGGATTTTCCCCAAATATCTCTAAAGCCGTGTTTAAGTCGGACATGGCGTCTTCTAATTCGCCCATGTGTATTTTTAGTAATGCGCGATCATAAAATGCCAATGAGCATTTTGATTTTAGTTCAATTGCTTTATCAAAATCTGCCTTGGCTGCGGTATAGTTAGCGTCCGACATATAGACTTCGCCACGATAAGTATATGCTAATGCGGATTCTGGATCAGATTCTATTGCTGCACTAACATCTATTAATGCGCCTTGGATGTCTCCTTGCAAAAGTTTTTCTTTGCCCGATTCTAATAATTGCGAGCCTTGTGCTGACATCACAAATTCGTTTCCACCATTATTATATTTTAATAAAATTTCATGTCCACGACCCAATATATAAAACGTAGCACAAACAAAGAACAATATTATTGTCCAATAAACAAACATAGTGAAACGCGAGCGAGCCCCCGCATATTTTACCCTAGCAATCGGGGTGATAATTATTGGTTTTTCTATTTGTGGAGAATTTTTTATAACTGGCTTTTTTACAGTCACTGGCTTTATTTTTTTAATAACAGGTTTAACAACTGTCTTTTTGATAATCTTTTTTGCAACAGTTTTTTTTGCCACTTTCTTAACAATCTTTTTCGCAGCTGGTTTTATAACTGTATTTTTTATGACTTTTTTTACGGGCTTTTTTACCAATTTTGCCGATTTATTAACACGTTTTTTTACAGCTACTTTTAATACTGTTTTTCTTTTAATAGATTTTTTTGGCATTTTTCTCTCCCTCAGGGAAATCCCTAGAATTAAATTTAGAAAAAATCACTGAAAAAGTCAAGAAGAAAGGACTGGTAAAACCACAGGACAATAAAGACTAATGACTATTGACTAATGAATATCGGCTGATATAATTTGCTTCATGGAAAAACTAAATTCATTTTTTAAAAAAGTATGGCTATTTTCATTACAGGCTTTGTTTTGGATTGTGCTTGTCTTAATTGTATCATTAACTTTGTTGGAATTGCGCTATGGTGCAGATTTGCCCGATTATAAAAAGCTGGCAACGTATGCCCCCCCGGTCGCAACACGTTTATATGCAGCAGATGGTTCACTATTGATTGAATACGCCGAAGAACGTCGCGTATTTATTGATTATTCAGACATGCCGCCTATGTTGGTGAATGCATTTATCGCGGCCGAAGATAAAAATTTCTGGCATCATCCGGGCGTTGATATTTTGGGAATTATTCGTGCTGGCGGAAATAACATTATTCGCTTTTTTGGTGGCCCAACCAGATTCACGGGTGCATCAACAATTACTCAGCAAGTGGCAAAAAATTTCTTTCTGACAAACGACAGGACTTTTTCAAGAAAAATCCGTGAAGGTATTTTGGCACTAAAATTAGAACGCACTTTTTCCAAAGAACACATTATGACGCTATATCTGAACCAAATATTTTTGGGCGCGCGCGCTTATGGGGTCGGATCGGCATCATTGATGTATTTTAATAAACCAGTTAAAGAATTGAATCTGTCCGAAGCCGCATTCCTGGCATCTTTGCCAAAGGCACCAAATGATCGCTCGCGTGCGGATTTACGGCGCAACTATGTTTTGCGCCGAATGAACGCAGAAGGATTTATTACAAAAAAACAGATGCTCGATGCATCCAAAGAACCATTAAATATAAATATTGGGTTTATGGCACAACAATCTGATGATTTCCAATATTTCGCCGAAGAAGTCCGCCGTGAATTATTAGAAAAAATCGGTCGCGAAGACCTTTATAACAGCGGTCTCTATATAAAAACAACCATTGATCCAGAATTACAACGTGCCGCAACAAATGCATTAAAAAATACATTGAATGCTTATAATGCCGGCCGCAGTGAAAAATTGCAAGGCGCATTAGTCGCATTAAATCCACATACTGGACGAATTTTGGCAATGGTTGGTGGTGAATCTTTTGTCAGCAGCAGTTTTAATCGTGCTACCCAGGCAAATCGTCAAATTGGTTCAACCATTAAACCCTTTGTTTATCTGGCTGCATTAGAAGATGGGGATAATTGGAATCCAACAACATTGCTTTTGGATGTACCAATTGTTGGTTGGAAGGAAGATGATTCTTTATGGAAACCTGAAAATTATGATAAAAAATTCTTAGGGCCTGTACCTCTCAGACTTTCTTTGGAACAATCCCGAAACGTTCCAACTGTTCGTCTGGTACAACAAATCGGTGTAAGAAATGCAATATCGGCGGCTGAGCGTTTTGGTGTTTATCCTGAAGATTTGCGTGATATGAATTTATCTTTGGCTTTGGGATCTGGTGAAACCACACTTGAAAAACTAACCTTGGGGTTTGCGGCATTTATTAATGGTGGACATAAATTAGAACCAAAAATGGTTGACTATGTCGAAGATAGATACGGTCGTGTTTTTGATTCAAAATCAGTAAAAATCCAAGATTGGCACGATGATTTGCAACCACCAAAAGCCAAAGAAAAAGAAGAACCATTGTCCGACCCACAAAGTTTATATCAGGTCGTTTCAATAATGCAGGGTGTGGTTGAACGTGGAACTGGCCGCCAAGCTGCTGTTGCAGGACACACAATTGCTGGAAAAACTGGAACAACTAATGACGTCAAAGATGTTTGGTTTGTTGGGTTTTCTAAAAACCTGGTTGCGGGGGTGTGGATGGGATATGACACACCAAAACCAATGGGTACAGGTGCGGGTAGTTATATGTCAGCCAAAGTATTTTCAGATTTTATGACTGTCGCATTAAAAGACGTCAAAGATCAACCCTTTTCAGTTCCCAGCGGTATTGAATTTAGACCTGTAAATCACAGAACCGGGACTGCCACAAATGGAGGATCAGAAGGCGGTGAAATTATCCAAGAAGCTTTCAAAATAGGACAAAAACCCAATAGCCCATCTGATACTAATAAAATACAGAATTCCGATGATTATCAACAATCGGCCGAGGTTGGTGGGGTATTTTAATAAATAGTGACTATTTGGCATTTTTATGATATAATTGGCTTGCAAAAAAGGAGCACCTTAAATGAAAAAATTTGTTAATTCACTTTCAATATTCAGAATAATTGCGGCATTCGCAATAATTCCATTATTCTTATTCCAAATGCATCTGGCTGTGTTTGTATTGTTTGCTTTGGCCGCAATCAGTGATTTCTTTGACGGATATCTGGCAAAAAAATATAAAGTAACCAGCAAAATCGGCGGTGTGTTGGATCATATTGGCGACAAATTATTGATTGTAACTTCAATGATTATATTGGCCGTTATGATGCGCGTATGGTTTATTATGGTTCCAATCATATTGATGGTTGCACGCGAAATTTATATCAGCGGGTTGCGCGAATTTTTGGGAACACAAAAAATTGAAATGCCTGTAACCAAAGAACGCTTTTCAATTGCAAAAATTAAAACAACTTTGCAAATGATTGCTGTTGGCGCATTCTTTTTGCTGATTACTATTGGCTCTTCTATCGCTCAACCAATAACTGGTAAATTCATGATGTTCACATTGGTTGCCCTGCCATATGTTTGTATTTGGGGACTGTGGTTATCTTTGGTTGCCAGTCTGTGGTCCGCAACAACTTATACTTTGGACTTCAAGAAAAAAGTAAAGAACTTGAAATAAAAAAATCCCGCTAATTGCGGGATTTTTTATTCAATTAAAATTCATAAACAAATAATCTGTGGGGATATCTTTTGTGACCGTACATTGTTGCCCCGTTTGGCAAATCTATGGTTCTTACTGCATCTAAACCCTTTACAGGCACATCCATTGTTATCAGAACCCGTGTCTTGTTTTTTATTTCTGTCAGACGCGGATTTACACTGGGGCCCAAATAAGCAATTGCAATATCAAATCCATCCGACTTTTTAACATATTCAAACGCATCACATAATAAGGTTTTGGATTTAGAGCGGGTTATAATATCCGTTATCTTTGAAATAAATGCTGAAAAAGGCATATTTTCTAATGCCCAAACCTGTATATTAAATTCACCGGATATTTTTCTTGCTAATCCCCCATATCCCGAACCAATATCACACGCTGTTTTTATATTTGGATAATGTATTTTAATTTCTTTTATAACGGCATTACGTAAATCTTTATTACTGGGAACAAATGGTATCTGATGGCGGACAAAGCAAATTGCCCTTTCTAAATTATAAAAAAACAAATAAATTATCCAAATGCTGGATATAAATATTAAAAAATAAATAAAAATTTTAATTATTTGCATTCGTTTATCATTTGTTGGATTTCTGCGTTCAGAATCAGATCTGTTTTGCGAGCAGCATCAATCTGCTTGATTCCATACAATATTGTTGCATGATCACGATCCCCCATTAAACGCCCTATTTCAGACAAAGACAATTTAGTCGCCGATTTAAGTGCGAACGACATTATCCCACGCGCACGAACAACTGCGCGGCAACGTGCAGGGCTGGATACTGCGTCAAAGGATACGCCTAATTTTTCACACATAGCGCGAACCATTGCCAATGGGGTTTTATTTTTTGATAATGTATCTGCCATTAATCTTTCAGCAATTTCATCTGTGATTTTTTCGCCCATTAAATCGCTATATGCGACAATCTTTTTTGCAATTCCAGCAACCAAGTGCCCGTCCGCTTGGGCGCGATCAGATAAAGATTCTGCAATATGCATTGGCAGACCAGAACGTAATAACATTGTACGACGAACTGTTTTGTTTGGTGCAACCAAATCGGCTGTTAATCCACTGGCGAATACAGATTGCATACGGCGATCAAACCCAGTTAATGATGATGGTGCCGCATTTGAAGTTAAAACGATACCAACCCCAGAATTTGATAAATCCAGCAATAAAGATAAGAACTCGTCCATGCATGCGCGTTTGCCCGCCAATATTTGAACATCATCCATAATAAATACATCACAATTGCGACAAAAATCTTTGAATGCGAAAACCGATTTTTCATTTATAGAGCGTAAGAATTCAGAAACAAACTGTGGTCCTGTCATCATCAAAGCGCGTCCATGCGCAGATGAATGAATGCAGTTTGCCAACATGCTTTTTCCACAACCAGTTGTGCCATAAATAAATAATGGAGAAAAGCTGGCCGTACCAGATGCCAATTTTTTTGCGGCAGATACAGCAAAAGCATTTTCATCAGATACAATAAAAGAATCAAAGCCGGTTGGGGTTGTAGTTTGTTTAGCAGATGTTATTACTGGTTGAAAATTTTCAATTTTATTATCATTAGCATTTATATTCACAGATTGTGCGGCGCGGCCAGTACCAAAGTGTAAATTTAACCCAAAATCTTTTGCAACTGATTCCAGTATATTCATATAAGTACGAGAAATAAAATCAGCAGAAAATTGATTTTGCGCAACAATATCTAAATTACTATCAACAACAGATATTTTCAAAGGAGCAATCCAGGATTCATACACGGCGGTTGGCATTTTCGCCGCTATAGCATTTTGAATCAATTCCGCATTTGCTGAAATTGTGCGATGAATCGCTACCTGCATGCTTGACCTCCTTTCCTTACCGTAAAAATAGATGTCCCTGATGAGATTCAATTTATAGGATAAAAACCGAATAGCAAATTTTTTTAAGCAAATTTTGAAAACTTTTTTCTTGCATCCGATTCGTTTTTTCTGTGGTTTTCTGCGCCTTGTATAGACACTGTATTGACATTTAACGCATTATGCTTTTACATATCCCAAATCTGTTTTTTTGATTTTTCCGCCCAATTCCAGCATTATCAATTCGCATTTAATTTCTGATATGCTTTTTTTGACAAGCTGCGTCAATACAGATTCCGAAACAGGGATTATTCCTATTTTATCCAACAGCTCGCCTTCATTTTTCTGGGTTGGTTTTTTATTCTCATTTTTTGGGTTTGATGCAAAAAAATCATCCCTGCCCTGGCATAAAATTGCCTGTCCTTGCTTGATCAATCGATTCGGCCCAGCAGCACGTTCATCTGATGGATGTGATGGGATTGCATGCACCACGCGTCCATAACCCAGCGCAAAATCAGCTGTTGTCATGCTCCCTGACTTTAAATCTGCTTCTCCTAATATTAATTTTTCGGAAATTCCAGCAATTAATCGATTGCGTTGGATAAAATTATTTGCGAGTGGCTTGCTTCCAACAGGCATTTCACTGATTACCGCGCCACGCTCTATTATATAGTTATATAATTTTTCGTTTTCAAGTGGCCAAATATAATCTGCCCCACCAGCCAATACCGCTATAGTTTGCAAATCGCCATTCGCACGTAAGGCGCCAGTATGTGCCGCCGTATCTGTCCCCATTGCCATGCCCGACACAACTGCATATCCATGACTTGCGAAATCATTCGCAAGATCGGCCATAAAAGAAAGCCCGGCGGCAGATGCGTGTCTGGTCCCAACCATAGCCACAGATTTCTTTGATAAAGTCTGTATATTTCCACGAACACATAATATTGGGGGATGATTTTTTATTTCACGCAAAAGTTCTGGATAAGAAGGTTCGTTATCGCAAATATATTCTATGCCCAGTGATTTGGCCAATTCCATTTCGCGTTTTACCGAATCGGAAAATTCGTTATCTATATTCAATGATTCGGCCGCAGACTGGACCGAGCCAAATTTTTGTATCAAAGTATTATATTTAACTGGTCCGATGCCAGGGGTGCGTAAAATTAAAAGTTTATTAAACAGTTCAGGCATTTATTGCAATTACAATTCCAAGGATCAATAAACCAACTATAACCAACGCGGCAATTAATTTCTTTGGATTCATCTGCATTTGTGATTCTGTGCCGGCCAATAATCTTTTTATATTTTCACGATGTTGAAATAAACAAAGGGCAGAAATAGCAACGAATACAAGACCAATATCAAAACCCATTACAAAACCCAATAATGGCATAACCAAAAATCCAACTATTGCCCCCAAACTGGAATATTTTGTTGTGGCAGCAACCAATAACCATTCAATCCCAACAATCGCAAACATCAACGGATTCACAGCCAACAATACACCAAACATACTGGCGTTTCCTTTGCCACCTTTGAATTTTAACCAGATTGGAAAACAATGCCCAGCAATCGCGACAAATCCACACAACGCACCAAAAACTGGGGAACCAAAATGCATCCCCAGCCATACTGCTATTGCAGCCTTGACCGTATCCAGTGCCCAAACACCAATAAATCCGCCCAGACCCAAAACACGTGCAACATTTGTTGCACCAGTGCCACCACTACCGATTTTTCTGATATCGCCCTTGCCCATTATACGAATCAGTAACCACCCAAATGGGATACTGCCCAACAGATATGAAACTATTAATAAAGTTATATAAATCATTTGCATTTCCTTTATTCTGTATGTAAAATAACGCAAAACCAAAGATAATAAAAGGAAATAATAAATGGCAAATCATAAATCGTCCAAAAAAAGAATTTTGATAACGGTAAAGAAAAATACCGTTAATACCGCCCGCAAAACTCAGGTTAAAACATTTACAAAAAAAGCTGTCCAGGCAATTGAAAGTGGCGACAAAGCCGCTGCAGCCGCAGCATCACGCAAAGCAGAAAGCAAAATTATGAAAGCCGCTGGCAAAACAATGCCAAAGAAAGCCGCTGCTCGTAAAGTATCCCGCTTGACCAAGAAAGTCGCGGCAATGAAATAAGATTAATTCTTATAAAACTAAACCCCGCAATCGCGGGGTTTGTTTTTTATAATTTTTTAATAATATCTTTCAGATATTCTCCGGGCTGTAATAAATATATTTCTTTCCCCATATTTTTTGCATCATTAATCACAGAAAAATATCTGTCTGTAATGTTTCTTTTTATATACTTTCTATCATCACCGCGCTTTTTATAATCGTATTCCAAAAGGTTAAGTCTCTCTATACTTGGTATTACGAATATAAAATCTTGCAAATCTAAAGATTCAATCAAATTATAATTATCTTGTTTTGGAACCAATAATAAAGTCTTACCCTGATTTAATTTTTCACGCGTATATTTTAAAATATTTTCTGGAAATTCTGGATTTATCCTTTTTACCGGAACTCCACGAGTATTATACTCATAATTATTCTGCCCTATATATTTTTTCAGGGTTAAATCCTTGAATAATTTTGATTCTATATCTGCAAATTTATCATTTTGCCGTGCAAGAGTAGTTTTACCAAGTCCAGGATAAACAAATATTGCTTGTTTCATTTTATATATTATATCGCCGTATTCACGGCGATTTTATTTTTTAATTTAATGGGGCGCCCCAATGCTGTTGAATATTTCTTTCTGCATCCATTGGGCTGACCAAAACTTGGGGGGTCAGTATAACAACCAAAACATCGCGTTGGCTGGTGGTATCACGAGAACCAGACAATGCCATAAAATCCGCATCTCCAATTCCATATCTGGTGTCATTATTATTTTGACGTTCAAATCCTGACAGAACCAATATTTGACCTGACTCCATTATTACTTCTTGCATGAAACTGCGTTCTTCAACCTCTGGTAATTGCAAGACAACTTCGCCAATTGTTTCTGAACGCATATTTATCAATTCACGAATTGACATTCTGAACATCAACAGAACTTTGCCGTTTTCCAAAACATTTGGCAACAACTGCATTGAAAATCCTGTTTCTAAATCTTCCTGGTCAACTGTGCTGGATTCAACTGTTGTAAAGTTGCGCGACTCGAATCGTTTTATATATCCGGTTGTTTTTGTATTAGAAACAGGTGCAATACGATTATTACGTGTTGTAACACCAACATTTGTAACCAATGATACTTTGCCCTGGCGTGCCAACGCAGTAATCAAAGCTGTACTGCCTTGGATGCTGGTTAAAGAACCATTAGACGTACCAAAAGCATTTGTTCCTAAAACGGCGATGCTCATAGAGCTTGCATCCGTAAGTCCCAAATTGTTTTTTGGATTTGCGGTCATGGTCAGTCCCGATGCAGAATTAATTGCGGCGGTCAAATTCAATCCAAACGCTGATGCATTTTGAATTGAAACCTGTAAAACCTTTACATCAATTGTAATCAGTTGGGATAAACGCTTGTTTTGTTTTTCAATATACTCTTCAACGCGAGCCAAAACAGATGGTGGGGAGGTCACAGTTATTGTCCCCAAAGCACGCGAAACCTTGAATTTAGAACCGCTGTTTTCCCCAATTATTGATTCCATAGTTTTTTCAACTTCTTCCCATTCATGCAAGCTTGATTCCATTGATACCTGGTTCCCGTCATCAGTGCGAATCGCAGATTGATAGCTAACGTCTGTCCCAAGTGCAAATAAAGTAAATGTTTTTGTTTCTGTTTCATAAAAAACTATGCTGTTTTTATCGTAATACCACAATAAATCCATATCTGTTGAAATCTGGTTTAACAATCCTGATAATTTTCCAGTATAAGCAATTCCAATTGTCTTCTTCAGTTTTTCAGCATTTATCTGACTATCTATTTTTAAAGGGATTCCTGTAATCGAATAAATGTTGTTCGCTAAAACCTGCAGACTTACCTGTTCCCCAAGCATGATTGTAATACCAGTATCCGATTCAAATTCTTTTGGCAGAGTATTTTTATGTTCTAGCATAGTGCTGGCGCTGCCCAACCAAACCCCTTCGCTGGTGGAAATTGTATCTGTTGATATTTTTGCTTTTGGATTTCTGGACATCTCAAAAGCGTCATATGCATTTACAAAATCTTTATCAACTGCCGATGCAACTTGGACAGAATCTTTTTTGATGCAACCACCAACAAATATAGAGAATAGTAAAGAGCTGATGACAATTATTTTTTTCATAATATATTTCCTACCAAATATTTTACGGCAATTAACAATTTACGCAAACAATTTTACCTTTGCTATTTGTTATTTGCGCTATTTACTCTTCTGTTGTTGTTATAACCAATACACGATTCCCCTTAAAGAATTTCGCATAAGGTATTGGGGTTGCACGACTGAAATTACGAACCAATGCACTGGTCACATCCAAAAAACGTCCTTTGAACACGGCTGATGCCTGGATTGGATATTCGCGCGAAGTATTCCATACTAGATCCCACCCTTCTTTATCACACCATTCTTGTAAAATTTCCCGCAGTGTTTGTCCCGATGCTACAACCCAGCTGCGAACTTGATCTGGGGCTGGTGCGACAGATGGTGTTTTTGCATCCGATATGTCTGTTGCTTCTTCTACTTCGAATTTATTGTTATTTTTAGAAATTTTGGTGTCTTCAGAAATTTCTGTATCAATCACAACATCATTGTTGGTTGCAGTTATAATTTTATCTTCTTTTATATCGTTTATATCTTTTATATCTTTTATATTTTTTGCTTTGGATTTATTGGAACGAGATATTGCCAAAATAGACCCGCCATCATCTTCCATCATTTCTGTATGCATCAATGGCATTTCAGCCTGGGATTCAAAGATATTAAAGCCAGATGGTGCTTGATAAGGATGTGTTAAATCTGCACCCCCAGACCACGAAGCCCCGCCGCGTTTACTGCCGACGTTAAGTTTGTTTTCAACGACTACATCATTGCCCGTTTTAGAAACGATACGAATATCTTGTGGGTTTTCATTGTTATTACTTTGAACAACACTTTCGGGATTCAAATTATATTGAACATCAGCTTCTGATCCTGGGGCCGGCCAAACCTGTTGTGGCATTTGTTGAACGTTGTAACAGCCGTCCGTACAACCGCCAGAGCAATTATCAGACGCAAATACGTATCCGCACGCCGTCGCAAAAAGTGCGAAAATAAATAACTTTCGGAACATCATCCTTCCTTTTGTATTATAATATCGTTCGTATTGTAGCAATTTTTGCGAATCGTCGTCAAGACAATAGTCATCATATCGTTAGTGGTTTGCGATTAATAAAAATTATGTTAGAATCACATACATAAAGGAATTTAATATGCATTACGAAATCTTTTCTATTATATCTGCTGGGCTTGGGTTTTTACTTTTGATTACGATTATATTTCTGATTAAAAAATTTAGTTCATTAAACACAAAACTAGTCGCAATGGCCGCAATAATTATAAAAATGCAAAACACTCTTAAATCTAAAGAAGTCGCAAGTGCAATCGCACAAAATGCAGAAATTGTTTATCAAGATTTATTACAACAACTTATTCCTATAACGACAGGGATCGGGATAAAACAACGCGAAACTCCCGAACATCCTTTATGGAGATGGGCCGGTGGATTAATCGATGAGTATTCAAAAAATCCATATGTTTTGGAGCAAATTCGTCAAACAATTAAACTTGATTCTACTATTGCTCGTGCGGCTGATACGTATATTGAGCATGCGTCTAATTTCTTGGAGCATATTGCCAAAAGAGATTCTGATGGATTACTGACCACTGCTTTTTCAGACGGATTGTTGGGACAAACGATAACCCTGCTCAGCCAAGCGCGCCAAATGGCAACAAATAATTAGATGTTATCTGAAAAAACAATTTTAGAAATCTCTAAAAAACGGGCCGAGCCCAAATGGTTAACTGATTGGCGGTTATCAGCATTTAGTGTTTGGCAGAAAATGAAAGAACCCCATTGGGCAGAAATAGATTATGAACCTATTGATTACAATGCTCTGGATTATTTTCATGAATCGGGTCCCATTGATAATTCTGATTTAAAAGAAACATATGAAAAAATGGGTTTGCCAACCGAAGAACAAAACGCATTATTGGGCATGGCAACAGATTTAGTAATTGATTCTAAATCAGTCAACACAAGTTATACCTCTGAATTGGCGCGTTTGGGTATAATCTTTTTGCCCTTTTCCGAAGCCGCTCAAAAACATCCAGATTTGGTAAAAAGATATTTGGGAACTGTTGTGCCATCAACTGACAATTTTTTTGCAGCATTAAACGCGGCTGTATTTTCTGATGGAACTTTTGTTTATATTCCACCAAACACAAAATGCCCGATTGATTTGGCCAGCTATTTCCGAATTGAAACTGCAAAAATCGGACAATTCGAGCGCACGTTGATTATTGCAGATTCTGGGGCAGAATTATCTTATCTAGAGGGATGCAGTGCGCCACGCCGTCCGAATCATCAATTACACAGCGGGGTTGTGGAAATCATCACAATGGATAACGCTGTTGTAAAATATGCCACCGTTCAGAATTGGGCCAACAATATTTATAATTTTGTGACCAAGCGTGGACGGGTTGAAAAAAATGCAAAATTGCTGTGGACCCAGGTTGAAATCGGCAGCGGGAAAACTTGGAAATATCCATCATCGGTTTTATCCGGGACCGGCGCACACAGCGATTTTTATTCACTATCAATTACTCGCGATACCCAACAGGCTGATACGGGAACAAAAATGATTCACGCAGCAGACGAAACTACTTCGAACATAGTTTCTTATGGTATTGCATTGGAAAAATCTAAACAAACATTTCGCTCGTTGGTTTCTTTTGGCACTGGCGTAAGGGGTGCAAAAAATGCCAGCAAGTGTGACAGCAGAATGATTGGCAATTGTGCAATATTAAATACTTTACCAACCATAGTTCTGGGAAATTGTGACAATGACCAAAGCCATGAAGCGACCACCGGCGTTATTGATGCGGCGGCCCTGCTTTACTTGGAAATGGCGGGCATTCCAACAGACGAATCAACCGCATTGATTATAGGCGGTATGGCTGCGCCCGTAATTTCTAGATTGCCTATGGAATTTCTAGTAGAAAGCAAACAACTGATTCAAATGGCCTTGAAAAGTCAGGAGTAAAAACATGAACTTATTTGAAATAAAAAATCTTACTGTATTATTCGGCGACAAAGAATTATTGCATGATATTAATTTGAATATTAAAAAGGGTGCACGGCATTTGCTACAGGGTCGCAACGGTTCTGGGAAAACCACCCTGGCCCAGATAATTGCTGGCAATCCTGAATACAAAATTAAATCTGGAAAAATTATTTTTGATGGCCGCGACATTACAAATGAAAACGTAACCACCAGGGCACTACTTGGGATTTTCATTGGCGCGCAAAATGTTCCTGAAATCAATGGATTGACCATAATAAGCTTTTTAAAACATTCCATGACCGCACATCATCACTTTCAAACTGGCAAAGATTTGTCCATGGGTGAATTTTTGACCAAAATGGAAGATGCACGAGCAAGATTGGATATTCCAAAAGAATGGCTAAATCGCAGCGTAAATGTTGGCTTTTCTGGTGGCGAACGCAAAAAATTAATGTTTCTTAGATTGTTGATGACACAACCTAAATTTGCCATTTTGGACGAGCCGGATTCCGGCGCAGACACGTCTGCGCAAAAACTATTTGCCGAAATTATGCATGAAATGTGCGAAACTACATTCTTGTTTATTTCGCACCAAGAAAAATTTACAGAACTGGTATCTCCAACCACAATCACATCTTTATCCAGTGGCAAAATTGTGATAGAATAAGATGGTAAAACAAAAGGAAAGCAAAATGCCAACCAAACATAAATCTTTAAATGATAAAACTCAAAAATCCCCTCTTTTAAAATGGTTATTTTGGGCACCATTAAAATTTACAGCTTTATTTATCGCTTTAATGATCCCTTTATTATTGTTAATGAATTTCTTTTTCACAAAACAATATTTTCAAACGTCATACTTTGTTTCAATTGTTGCGGTATTAATTATATCGGCGTTTTCTGTTTATAAAGTTATGCGTTGGACCCCAGATGATCAATTGGATCATAAAAGTTTTGTTATGTTGAATACAGCGCAAAATATTATCAGCGTAATATTTCTGGGGATAATTGGTTTTATATCTCTTTATATGTCAGGCATTACTAATTTTAATATGGCAGTTGCTTCGGCTATGATTATTGGTTTGTTAACAATTTTCTTGGTTGCAAACGGATTGCTGAAAATAAAATCTTTGTTCTGCCGCGCTAGAATTCAGAATGTTCCGAAATGGAAATTATGGCTTTCTATGCCACTTGGGATAAATTTATTTTGGTATTCTGGATTTTTAATACCAGACAATAAAAACAATACCCCTGTTTTAAAAACAAAATCAAAACCATTTGATACATTAATTAATTGGATAATTAAAAAACCATTAAATACTATTATTACGTTCTTGTTCTTTATTGCTTTTGGTGGAATGATGATCGCAACCCAAATTAGTGCCATGATTATCTTTTATGCAATTTCATTATTGTTCATGGTGGTTTTGTTATTATGGAAAAAATTGCGTAATAATCTGGGGAAATGGTTTGCAACTTTCACTGTTATTTTAAATATCGCCGCCATAATCGGTATATTGGTCGCATTGGCATACATACCAAAACAGCCAACTATTACCGGCGAACAAATTAAAATAACCGAAATAAAAAAATAACTTTATAATTGGCGAAAAAATATGAATGGACTTATAGTTTTTCTTGGCGTTTTAGTTGTTCTTGTACTGGGCAAACCCGTGTTTGTGCCTTTGATAGTTGCAGCTTTTTTATGGTATCTAACAAATGCAATTTCGGCATATTACAGAAAATTATTGCCCTATAAAAAAGATCGTTATCTAAGAAATAAAACTTTTGATATCGCAACATTCTTGTTATCCATTGCTACATTGGTTGGTTTTGTTTATGCTTTTTCGACACAAATCAGACCCATGTTTGCAGAGCTTTCCGCTCGCTTGCCAGAAATACAATCCAGTTTGATAACTTTGGTTCATTATTTTTCGGATGTATTTGGAGTAAAAATTAATCCATCTGTTTTGCCTGACTTTGCGGCTATTGCGGCGAATATTGGTATATCTTTGGGAAATGTCATGTTGTCGTTTGGAATGGTATTGATTTATATGCTGTTTATGTTTATAGAACAAAGCACATTTAAAAAGAAAATTTCCAGCCTATTCCCAGATAATCGTCGATTTAAAAAAATAAATTTCATTTTGGATTCGATTGGAACCAACATGAAAAAATATATGTTTATGAAAACCGCTATTTCTGTGGCAACGGCTATGTTGTCTTATTTCTGGCTTAAATATTTGGGAATAGAATTTGCTGGGGTTTGGGCATTTGTCGTGTTTATTACAAATTATATTCCAACATTTGGTGCGGTTGTTTCAACTGTATTGCCATTATTCTATTCTTTGATTACAGCCAACACATTGCAAACCCCATTGCTGGTTGCTGGTGGATTAATAGTCATACAAATAATATTAAGCAATATTATTGAACCTAAACTTACCGGAAAAACATTAAATTTAAGTACTCTTGCAATCTTGATAAACTTGGTGTTTTGGGGAATGATATGGGGCGCGATAGGAATGTTTTTCAGCGTACCATTATTGGTGGCAACGTTTATAATAACTGCACAATTTGATAAAACCAGATGGATTGCAATATTATTATCCGCAAATGGCGAAATTCCTGAAAAAGAAGACGATTAAAAAATCCCGTGTTTCTTTTTACTGGTTGTTACACCGGCAAATTCTTCCAATGCTTTTTTTTGCTTGTCCGTTAATTTCGTTGGTATTTCGGTTGCAATTTCTATAAATAAATCCCCGCCAGGAAAGCCCCGTCCACGAATTCGCATACGTTCGCCAACCTGTGTTCCATTTGGGATTTTTACGCCCAATTTTTTATCATCGATTGTTTCTATCTCAATTTCCCCACCCAGCGCAAGCGTTGAAAAAGGAACCCTTTCGCGCGTCAGCAAATCTTGTCCCACGCGCGCAAATCTGGGATCTGGCGAAATATGAACATCAACAAAGAAATCCCCAGCAGGTGCGCCCATCATTCCCGCTTCGCCCTGCCCCGCAAAACGAATTCTGGCCCCATCTTGGATTCCGGCGGGGATTTTAACGTTGATTTCACGTCTTTTTTGCGTTGCGCCTGTTCCGTCGCAAGCACTACATTTCTTGGAAATTTTTCGCCCTAATCCCTGACAATCTGGACATACAGATTCCATGGCAAATAATCCACGACGTGTTCTGACTGCTCCCGACCCACCACAAGTTTTACACAACGGTGCCTGTTTACCATCAGCGGTTCCATGCCCGCCGCATTTTTCACATTTAACATTGCTGGTAAATTTGATTGTTTCTGTCTTTCCCAAATAAGCATCTTTTAATGAAATTTCAATTTCATGCAACATATCACGGCCAGCGTGTTGGGCAGATTCTGAGCCACCACCCATGTCAAAGCCACCCATCCCAAACGATTTCATGGCTTCTTTAATAATATCTTCCATATTGCCGCCGCCCATATCAAAGCGAAACGACCCACCACCCATGTCCGAAAATGGATTCCCACCAAAACCACCATTGCCAGCAGATGCGCCATTACCCCCAGCAAATGCGGCATCACCAAATTGATCGTATGCTGCACGTTTTTGTGGATCTTTTAATATGTCAAACGCGTTATTAACTTCTTTGAATTTTTCTTCGGCCGATTTATCACCTGGGTTTTTATCAGGATGATGTTTTATAACCATCCGATGATATGCCTTTTTAATATCTGCGTCAGATGCGTTTTTTGCAACGCCTAAAATTTCATAGGGATTCTTACTCATAGTGATTTAGAATATAATGCTATACATAAAAAAATCAAGCCCAATAAAAAATCTCGCAGATGCGAGATTTTTTATCTTACTTTTTCAATGGTTTTCATATCCATAAACCAGTTTAATGGTCCTGCCAAAAATGGTGTACCTACCTTTATATGATCCCCTTGTTTCAAATTCGATGGAAATTTTTCTTCTATTACTTCCACTTTATCCGATGTACCATTCCCATCCATATCAATAAAATACATATTTTTACATTCGCCTTTCGGTTGTCCAAAAGCACCTGTTGTAAACTTTTGATCCTTAACAATTGGATCTTCAGTTAATATCCCCTCACCAGACATTTGTTCAAAAATTTCAACTTCAACACACCATGCCAACCAAACCCCACCAGCAGCAATTCCAACATGTTTTAAAATTTTTTTCATATTGTTCTTTGACATTTTTACTCTCTTGTTTTTTTATATTGTTTATTTGCTTGGAAAAAGCACATCCCTGAAAATATACCTGTAAATATAGCAAACCCCAATGGAAAAGATGTGTTTTCTTTCATTTTTTCCAAAATATCTCTTTGTTCCACAGAATTTGTTTGTTCTTGTTTATCTGTGATTTCTTTATTAGTTTTTATATTTTTAGAAAGAACATAAACGTTGCCCGCAGTTAAAAGCGTCCCAGCCAAAGCCAGGGTTAACCAAAATTTCATTACAATCTTTGTAGCTTTGTTATCTGACATCTCTATACCTTTTTTATTATTGATACTAATATACCACCATATTAGTTTTTGTCAATATTATTTACTAAAAATTTCTCAAACTTGCATTTTTTTTCAGAT